>LWDU01039015.1_pt1 | contig 10755 bp, 11 predicted proteins | sample 727161 | NCBI WGS metagenome assembly LWDU01 (sample SAMN04566230, study PRJNA314399) | hydrothermal vent metagenome | isolation source: deep sea hydrothermal plume seawater | place: Mexico: Gulf of California, Guaymas Basin | collected 2004-07-11 | reverse complement strand
TGCCCTCACCCACTCGACCCAGAATTTCCTTGTCCTCTTCGTTCACCGCGCGCAGAAGTTCGCTCCACTGCTTCACCAACGCTCCGCGATCGCTGTCTGCGAGAATTTCGCGGGGAATCGAAACCGCCCAGCGCACGGCTACCCGGTCGGTGCCTCGGGGCTGAATCGACAGATACCAAAGCATGTCGGGCTGGATTTGCATGGTGTGGGTGGGAAAGACGGCCGCCAAGGTCACCGTCCGGCGCCAATCGCCCTGGAGCCACGTGTTCTCCGGGTGGGCGAGAGCCCGAGCATCGTCGCTGGGCGCATCGACGGTGTGGTATGCCCACCGATCGCCGCCTTCATGCATCGTCGTGCGCTGCACGCTCTCGTTGACGGGGTCGAAGGTTTTTCGGTGCACCTTGAAGACGTGGTAGGCATCCATGAAATTTTCCACCAGGCACTTCCAGTTGGTGTCCCAAATTTCATTTTCAAGCATCACGGGCTCGTAGTCGGCGAGCCGATAGCGACCAATCACTTCGCTCAACCCCTCGATCTGGGGCTCCAGGGGCGCGGTCTGCTCGGATAGGGTGACATAGATAAATCCCTCCCAGAAAGTGGTTCGCACCTCGGCGAGACGCTGGCCATCGAGCCCGAAGCCAGGGGACCCCTCCATGTGGGGAGCGCCGGCGAGTTGGCCGTCGGCTTTGTACGTCCACGCGTGATAAGGACAAACGATGCGCCGAGCATTGCCAGTCCCCTCGAGCAATTTTGCGCAGCGGTGCAGGCACACGTTGGCGAACACCTTCACGCTCTCGTCCGCCTGGCGGATCGCCACCACGGGTTGGCCCGCCACGCTGAACGTGAGGTAGTCGCCAGCGGCCGGAATCTCCGCCTCGCGACCGATACAGGTCCACTCGCGTTCGAAGATCTGCTGGCTTTCGTGGGCGAGCAGTGGAGCCGACCCGTAGACACCAGGCGGCAGGGCCACCGCCGCCTCGAGGGAATGCTCGGCGTGCTCGGACAACTGCCCCAGGAGAGTGGCCAACTCGGCGTCCGGCGAGCAAAATTTGCCTGGATTGTCCGCGCTCAAAGGCTCATCCCCGCCGCAACGCCCCGGCCGATCCCACTGCCACGGCGGGCTTTTCTAAACCAACGCTGAGCCGATCATGACCATGCCCACCACGGCGCCCGCCCAGGCCACGGGGCGAAGCCAAGGAATGCCGGCGAGGTAAATCAAGGCGTGAAGCAACCGGGCCACCACAAAGATCTGTGCTCCCATGACGGTCTCGGCGTTGGAGATTCCCGCCACCTGGGCCGCAAGAACCAGCGGCACAAAGAGCATCATATTCTCGATCATGTTGTCCTGAAGCCGCCGGGCGCGCTTCATAAACACCGTCGGCTCGGGGAGCCCGTCGCGGGCACCGGCCTGGGTCGCCAGGCCATTCTGCAAAATACCCCCGATGGCGGGCACGTTGATGATCAGAAAAGTCAGGACGACGCTGTACACGAGCATGGTGAGTTCGACAGTCATTGAATTTTCTCCTCGCTTGAACAGTAAACGATCACTTTATAGCCGATCTCCGAGCCGAGTTTCCTTCGGCAGTTCATCCGTCACCCGCCCAAACCCTCGGACGCACCCGGAATACAGTCGGCCAAAACCTCAGCATAGGCGTCCAGACACGCCTGGAGTCGAAAATCCTCGGCTCGCCGACGAGCCGCCTGGCCCAGGGAATTTCGCGTTTCCCCGTTGTTCAGCAATTCCAAGATCGCGGCGGCCATTTCGTTTGTTCCGTCAACGGGAACCAAGCGACCGATCGTCTCGTCGCGGCCGAGAATTTCCGCTGGCCCGGTGGGACAATCGGTCGAGACACAGGGCAACCCCAGGGCAATCGCCTCGAGGAGCGAGTTGGGCATGCCTTCCGAGCGAGAAGCCAGAACGTAGACGTCGGCCGATTCGAGCGCCGGAAACGGATCCGGGGTGAAGCCCTCGAAATCGCAATGGCCGCGCACCCCCGCCGCCTCCGCCACGGCTTCGAGTTCGGGAAGCTGGACGCCCCGGCCCAAAATTCGAAGCCGGGCGCCGGGAAATTCTCGGTGCACCAGGGCCAGCGCCTGGATCAACGTCTCCCAGCCCTTGCCGTAAAAAAGCCGCCCATGCCCCGCGATGACCGGCGCCGACGGATCGGCCAGGGAGGAACGATCTCGGGCGGGAAATCGGTGCTGGATTTCGCGAACGTCCAGGGGGTTGGGGATGGCCACCACCTTGGAATTCGGAACCCCGACGAACGCGCGAACCTGCTCGGCATTCGCCTGGGAGTTGCAGACGATCATCCGGGCACGGCGGTAGCTCCACGCCGCCATCAGCCGAACCAGAAAAACGCGAATCGCCCAACCCAGGCCTCGCTCCAGGGTGGGGGTGGTCTTCGTTCGAATGTTCGCGCGATCGTTGACCACTACCGCCAGGCGAAGTTCTGCGGGCAAGAGGGCGTTGGCCACCGTCGTCAGAATATTTGTATTCAGCTGAAAGGGCAGAACAATCGCGGGACGCTTCACCCGGCGCAGCACCCGGCGCAGCGCGAAAACCTGTTGGAGGCCAAGAAAGCCCCGCTTTCCGACGGGACGGAGAACATGCGATTCGCGATCATCCGCAAGGGGCTCCGAGGGTTGCAATTGGCTGACCTGGACTAGATCGAAGCCCAGCTGATCGCGCAGCCCGCTGGAAATATTCCAATACGCTTTTTCGGCCCCGCCTCCCCGATCGATGGTCCCGACGACTCCCACAAGGGTCACGCCCCGGCCGATCCCTGGGGCCTCACGGCTTGCGCCAGCGGCCTCTTCCGCGTCCACCCGTCCTGCCGGCTGGCGGCCAGAGGGCTCGGCCTTCACGTGCTTTTCCGATTTAGAAACCACGAAAGTCCGCCACCTCATCCAAAGCCGCCCGCGAGGTCCGAAGTCGATTGATCGGCGCATCCACCGACGCGTGCCCCACCGCAACCCCGCAGAAGACGAGTTCGTTCTCGGGCAGATCCAGGACTTCTCGAATCGTTCGACCCCAGAGCGACCAGGCCTCCTGGGGACATGTGTGCAGGCCTTTTTCCCGGGCGAGCAACATGATGTTCCCAAGGAAGAGACCGAGGTCGGAAAACTGAGGAGCCCCCATCTGCTTGTCGATGGTCAGGATCATGCCCACCGGCGCGCCAAAGAAGCGAAAATTCTTCGCCATTTGGGCGCCTCGAGCCGCGGCGTCGTCCCGGGCGATTCCGAGCAGGGAATACATTCCGTAGCCGACCTCGGCACGCCGGGAGAAGTAGGGCTCGGAGAGCTCAGCCGGATAGATTTCGTACTCGGGTCCGTCGCCGAAGGGCGTTTGCTTCGACTTCTCAGCGACCCGGTCGACCAATTCGCCCAGTGCGTCCCCCTGCAAGACATAGAGCCTCCAGGGCTGAAGGTTGCCGCCCGATGCCGCGCGAGTTGCGGTGGAAACAATTTCCCGCAGATCGGCTTCGGGGACCGCCGTGTCTTCGAATTCTCGGACGGAACGTCGAGTCTCGATCGCCTCGCTGATACTGGCACTTGGGGCGCAAGTGAGCGGAACGGAATCCGGTAAGTCCGAAATGGCGATCTCCTCGTTTCAAGCCGACAAGGCTTCGCCGTCGAGAGTAATGCGGTGCATGAGTCGGCGCTGCCCCGCATAGTCGTTGAGCGCGTAATGCCATGTGGCGCGGTTGTCCCAGAACGCCACCGATCCGGGCTGCCAACGAAAACGGAAGGTGAACTCTTCCCGAGAGGCGTGTTCGTAAAGATACGCGAGCAGCGGACGCGATTCCTCCGCCGTCCACCCCTCGAATCCCAGGGTAAAGCCTGGATTCACATAGAGAGACTTCCGACCGGAAAGCGGATGGGTGATCACCACCGGGTGCACTGTATCCTGGGTAGCCGATTCGGCGTTTTTCAGGCGGTCACGAACATCTTCGGGCATATCCGCCTTCTCACCGAAAACGTGGCGACTCGAATGCAGGGCTTTCATCCCCGACAAAGTCTCCTTCAGACCCGGAGAGAGCGCCTCGTAGGCAGCCCCCATACCCGCGAAAAGGGTATCGCCCCCGGACTCGGGCAATTCCTTCGCGCAGAGAATCGAGCCGAGGGCCGGCTCTTCATCATAGGAGTGATCGGTATGCCAGCCGCCCCCGATATTGATCGATTGATGGGGCTCCTTGCGCACCTCGGCCACCTGGGGGTAGTCCTCTACCGGTGTGAAAAATCGATTGACCACGACCCTCCCCCAGGACTCGGCGAATGCGATGTGCTGCTCGGGAGTGAGGGACTGGTTGCGAAAAAAAAGTACGCCGTGCGCGGCGAAAGCCGTCTGTAGCGTACTCAGCACCGAGGGGCTCAGCGGACTCGAAAGATCAACGCCATCCACCTCGGCGCCCACCGCATTACTCACTGGCTTGACTACGATTTGATCTGTGTCCGACACGTCTCGGCTCCTCGCTTGTATCTCGTCATCGGGCCCGGCCACCGAACCCCCACTCTCAGCCCTTGAGTTGGGCCAAGAGGGCTTCGACGGTCCGGCGCTGAACCGCAGCCGCCCTTGCCCGGCTCAATCCCTGCAAATCGCGCAAGCGATCCCAAGCTTCCAAGGACGTTGCGTAGTCCATGGCTTCCAGCAGATCGGCTGGGGCCTTCTTCAACTCGGGGAAGAATCCGACCAGTTGATTGCGCAGATCGCGATTGTCCCGGGCGTACTGAGCTTGAAGAAAATCAGACCGCCAGCGCAAGAGATGAGTCGATCGCAGGTACGGCAGCATGCATTCAGACAGGGCGGTTCGGGCCTCGATGAACGCATCGATTCGCGATCCCAAGCCTCCCATGGCCGGTTTTACCACCAGAAAATGTTCTAATTGCTCGCTCAAGCGCCCACGCATAGCGACGTAGAGACTCTCCATGTCGGAGAAATGCCGAAAAACCGTTCGAATCCCCACGTTGGCGCGGTCGGCCACGCGCTCGGCGGTGGGCTGAAGATCGCCCTCCTTCACCAATTCCAGAATGGCCCCGACGATGGCCTCTCGGCTGCGTTCGGAGCGGAGGGCGCGGCCGTCGGACACTGGGTCTTGCGATGAGTCTGAAGGGCCAGCCATGGGGCTTATTCTGGCATACGCCCTGCTACAATTCGACTGCTCGGCCCGGGAATCCTTCGGCGGGAATTGATCCGGGCGATGGCCGGGCTTTTCTTCTGCCCGACCCTCGAATACCCTCGCCTGCCCGCTTCTCCGCTTCACCCCACTCGACTCATCAGGAGCCCTCATGGACTTTGCCATCCCCTCCCACGTCCTTGAAATTCGCGCACGCGTGCAGGAATTCATCGAAAAGCACGTCTACCCCGTGGAAGCCCAACTCGAAGTGCGCGGCGACGCCCGGGGGCAGGCCATGCGGGATTTGATGGACAAGGCCAAGGAGGCCGGCCTTTGGGCCCTGGGGCATCCCGAAGAAATCGGCGGCCAGGGTATGCCCTTTCTCGACTACGTGTTTGTCAACGAGGTCGTCGGACGCTCTTCGGCCGCCATGGTGGCCCTGGGCACCCACTCCCTTCAGGATTCGATCATGCTCCACCTACACGCCTCGAAGGAATGGCGCGACCGCTACCTCCAACCTCTTGTCGACGGCGAAATCTTTCCGAGCTTCGCCATGACAGAGCCCGACGTGGCCAGTTCCGATCCCACCCAACTCCAGACCCGCGCCGTTCTCGAGGGCGATGAGTGGGTGATCAACGGCCGCAAGTGGTTCACCAGCGGCGCCGACGTGGCCGCCTACACGACGGTCATGGTGCGCACGGAGCCCGACGATGTCGCCGCCCACAACGCATTCAGCATGATCGTCGTGCCCACCGATACGCCCGGCTACGACATCCTGCGCGATGTCCGGGTCATGGGCGAGTACGGCGGTCACTGCGAAGTCGACTACAAGGATGTCCGCGTCCCCAAGGAGAACCTGCTCGGTCCCCGAGGCGGCGGGTTCAAGATTGCCCAGCAACGCCTGGGGCCCGGGCGGATCTTTCACTGCATGCGCTGGCTTGGCCAGGCCCAACGTGCCTTCGACCTACTGTGCGAGCGCGCGAACGACCGCGTGGCTTTCGGAAAACCACTGAGCCAGCACCAGCAAATTCAAAAATTTGTTTTCGACAGCGCGGCCGAGATTCAGCAATCGCGCATGCTCACCCTGCACGCCGCCCACAAGATCGACCAGGGCGACGAAGCCCGGGTCGAGATCGGACTCATCAAGGTGGTGGGCGCCGCCATGCTGCACAATGTCATCGACCGGGCGATCCAGGTGCACGGCGCCATGGGGGTCACCGAGGACACCCCCCTCGAGCGTATGTATCGCCAGGCGCGTTTCGCCCGGATCTACGACGGGCCCGACGAGGTGCACGTGACCACCACGGCCAGGCGCATCCTCGGTGCCTACCGGACCGGCGACGGCTGGGATTTCGGATTGCGTTAAACCCGGGGCCAGGTCTCTTTTTCAGGGCTCTTTTCCAGGACCCTTTCCACGAGTTTGCCTCGACCGTCGGCCTCAGCCCGAAGTTCCGGGGCGCACCTCGATGCGCACCCCCGCCACCTCCACGGTCGAGCCCGAAATCGCGAGGCCGAGGTCGGCCGCACGCGCCACCAGCGCGGCCGGATCGGCGTGATTCAGGGCGAACTCGCAAAAGGTCGCGTCGTCCACGGGCGCCGAACGGAAACGCAATTCGCCACCCAGGAGTTGGATCTCCGGCGAAGTTTCGCCCTGACACGGCCGGTCCAGAACCGCCGACCAACGCATCGCCACGGCCACGGGCTCCCCGGTCTCGATCACGGCCCCTGCCAGACCCAGGACGCCGTTGTCTCGAAGGTGGCCGCGCCAATCCGGCCCCGCCCAATCCCAGCGACGACCCGGGCCCGGATCCCCCTCATTCTCCTCCATGGAGTCCAGGGACACGATGGCCCCGGGCACGCTGCGCGGATGAAAATGCGTGGCGTGAATGCCCTTTTCATCGGTCTGCCAGACTGCCTGAGCGCCCTGGGCCAGGGCATGCTCGCGCGCGCCAAGGCCGTCCTCGCATTGCATAATGAGCATGTAGCCGCCCTCCCCTCGGCGCGCGAGATGCCGGGAGGCCGCGGTGTCCTCGCGCACCGGAGCAACCACTTCGAGAAAATCCGTGCCCACGGGCAGGAGCGCGTTCTCCAGACCGAAAAAAGAAATCCCAGGGTCGCGGTAACAGATCTCGGCGTCGAGCCAACTGGCCAGGGCTTCGATGGCGGGCTCGAGTTTCTCGGCAACCAGACAGACCTGACGCAATCGCATGGGGGGGGCTCCTTCGCAGGGTTTTGCGCAACGATACCACCGAGGCCCTCGGGTTGCGGCCTGGGCATGCAAAGGGCTGGTACTGACATGAGAAGCGCTGCTATTGACATGAATTGTGCCAATTCGTGATACTCGGACATTCGGCCCGACCCCGCGACGCGGCCCGGGCCGCCATCGGATCCTGGGACGAAGCCCAATCAGGAAGGACAAATCTTTGACAGAAGGCGACCGGATTTTTGGTGCGGAGCTCTCGCCCTACTCGGTGAAAGTACGTTCCTACTACCGCTACAAGAATCTTCCGCACCGCTGGATCGTGCGGAATTCGACCACAATGGCGGATTATCAGAAACACGCGAAGATCGCCATCATTCCCTTGGTGGTCAGCCCCGACGACCGGGCCATGCAGGACTCCACGCCGATCCTCGAAGCCCTGGAAGCGGCGAACCCCGAACCGAGCATTCACCCGTCGGATCCCGTCGCCGCTTTCGTCTCGGCCCTGCTCGAAGAATTCGGAGACGAGTGGGGGAACAAGTGGATGTTCCATCTGCGCTGGGCGCGGGATGTCGATCAAATCGCCACTGCGGGCCGCATCGCGGCGACCATGCTGGCCGGAGCCGAAGAAGAACAGGTCGCCGCAATGGCGGCGCAGATCCGCGAGCGCATGGTGGGACGAACCTGGTTCGTCGGCTCCAACGCCCAGACCGGACCGCAAATCGAACAATCCTTCCGCGACGGCCTGACCGGGCTCAACGCTCACTTGGCCAGCCGTCCCTACCTGTTTGGCGGGCGACCGGCGTTCGGCGATTTCGGCCTCTGGGGTCAGGTCTACAACGCTTGGACCGATCCCACGGGCAGCTCCCTGGTGGAGGCCGCACCCCATGTCCTCGACTGGGTTCACCGCATGACCTGGCCGTCGGCCCAGGGCGACTTCGAAACCTGGTCGGCCCTGGAGCCCACCCTCTTGCCCTTCCTCAAAGACCAGGTGGGCGGGCTCTTCATGCCCTGGACTCTGGCCAACGAGCGCGCGGTGGCCGAAGGCAGCGATGAGTTCAGCGTGGAACTCGCCGGCCAGACCTGGACCCAAAAGCCGCAGAAATACCACGCCAAATCCCTTGCGGCGCTGCGCGAGAGATACGCCGCCGGCGAGGCGGCGGTCCTCGACCCGGTTCTCGAGCGCGCGGGCTGCCTAGCCGGGCTGAAAGGCTGATTGCGATTCCCTTCTCCCGACGTCCCTAGTTCGCCGACCCGTCCCCCGCCGACCTTGATCGATCTCTATACATCGCCCACCCCCAACGGTTGGAAGGCCTCGGTGACCCTCGAAGAGCTCGAGCTTCCCTACGAGACTCACCCCATCGACCTCTCGAAGAACGTCCAGAAAGAGGAGTGGTTCCTGAAGCTCAACCCCAACGGGCGTATCCCGGTGATCGTCGACCGGGAAAACGACAACTTCGCGGTTTTCGAGACCGGCGCCATCATGGTCTACCTGGCCGAGAAGACCGGGAAGCTGATGCCCGCAGACGCCAAGGGGCGCTCCCTCGTCACGCAATGGCTGATGTTCCAGATGGGAGGGATTGGCCCGATGATGGGGCAAGCCAACGTCTTCTTCCGGTATTTTCCCGAGAAGCTTCAGTCCGCCATCGACCGCTACCAAAACGAATCACGCCGGCTCTTCGAGGTGCTCGACCGGCGGCTCGGCGAGAGCGAGTGGCTCGCCGACGACTTCTCGATCGCCGACATCGCGAATTGGTGCTGGGTGCGGACCTACAAGTGGTCGGGCGTTCCCGTCGAGGGACTCCCCCATATGCGGCGCTGGCTCGACGCCATGAAGGAGAGACCGGCCTGCCGCAAGGGGATCGAGGTACCCTTCCGCCTGCCCAACATGGCCGACGATAAAGAAGCCGCGAAGAAATTCGCCGAAAACGCCCAGAAATCGCTTCAGACCTGAACAAGGCTCGACAAACATTCCAACCAAGGGAGAACACGCATGAAGCTCGGAATTGGCGCCGTGGGATTCGGACCCAAGGCCACCATCAACCTCGACCTGATCAAGCGCGCCGAAGAGCTTGGCTTCGACTCGGCCTGGACCGCCGAAGCCTACGGGAACGACGCGGTCACCACCGCCACCTGGGTACTGGCCAACACGACCACCCTCAAGGTGGGCACCTCCATCATGCAGATGCCCGCGCGCCAACCCGCCATGGCGGCCATGACCGCCATGACCCTCGACCACCTCTCGGGCGGCCGCTTCATCCTGGGCCTCGGGCCCTCGGGGCCTCAGGTGGTGGAGGGCTGGTACGGCGTCCCCTACGGCAAGCCCCTGACTCGGACCCGGGAATACATCGAGATCATTCGCGCGATCTGGGCCCGGGAAAAACCCCTCCACCACCAGGGAGAGCACTACAGCATTCCCCTTGCGGGCGAGCAGGCCTCGGGTCTGGGCAAGCCGCTCAAGAGCATCCTTCATGGCAACCCCGACATCCCGATCTACACCGCCTCCATCAGCCCCAACGGGATGCGCTGCGCGGGTGAGGTCGCCGATGGCGTCTTCCCCATGATGCTCGACCCCGAGAAGGTGGACTCCGTCTACCTCCCCTACATCGAAGAGGGCTTCAAGGCCGCCGGAGGGGGCAAGAGCCTGGATAATTTCGCCATCGTACCCGGGGTCACCGTCATCATCAGCGACGACCTCGAGAAGGTCCGCATGCCCGTGAAGGGCAACCTCGCGCTCTATATCGGCGGCATGGGGGCACGCAACAAGAACTTCTACAACGACCTCGCCAAGCGGCTCGGCTACGAGGAGGCGGCGGTGAAGATCCAGGATCTCTTCCTCGATGGCCAGAGAGCGGAGGCCGCCATGGCGGTGCCCGACGAACTGGTCGATGCCTGCCATCTCGTGGGGCCCGCCGATCGCATCCGCGAACGCCTGCAGGTCTGGAAGGAAGCCGGGCTCAAGAAGTGGGTCCACACCATGAGCATCGGCACCAAGCAGCCCGAGGCCCTCGAACTCCTCGCCGAGGAACTTCTCTAGAGCGCGGCGGCAGACGCACGTAAAGAGCCCCGTGCACCTAAAGGTGCGCGGGGCTTTCTCTTGGTGCGACTCGCTCCCGCTGGAACACTTCGAGCCCATGGTTCGCGCCGTCTTCGAGAAACCGAGGGAGAGCTTCGGGTTCGAGAGAAGGGGATAGGACATATAAGCTGTCTTCTGGCACAACGTCCGGGTATGGGCGTTATGTTAAATCCCTACCGGGTCCCGTCACGGGAAAAAATAATTGCCTGTGAGGACGAATTGAATGCATCTGGAAAAAATAATTTGAGATCATCAGATCAATGGAGATCATCGGAAGGGGAACCCAACATTGTGTGGCAACTTTGCCAAGGACTGGCACGGTGCAACGTTCAATTAACTGATCCTTCCTGCTCAGCCCCAAC
>LWDU01037984.1_pt1 | contig 10755 bp, 10 predicted proteins | sample 727161 | NCBI WGS metagenome assembly LWDU01 (sample SAMN04566230, study PRJNA314399) | hydrothermal vent metagenome | isolation source: deep sea hydrothermal plume seawater | place: Mexico: Gulf of California, Guaymas Basin | collected 2004-07-11 | reverse complement strand
TGCCGCACGGATCGCACCGGTCTTGACCTCGACGACGAAGATCGAGCCGTTCAGCGCCCCGGTGTTCTGCGTCTGCTCGGCGATCAGTTGCTGCAGATACCACTGCAGGTCACGGTTGATCGTCAGTTGCAGCGTCCCCCCGTCGATGGCGGGTATCTCGGTCATCGTCCCGGGGATGATGACGCCGTCACCGCCGCGCTGATACCGAATCTCGCCGTCGGTCGAGGCGAGGCATCCGTTCTGGGAGGACTCCAGCCCAGCGAGCGCCGTGCCATCGGACCCCACAAAGCCGACGAGGTTACCGCCGACCGCGCCGTCGGGGTACGTGCGCGCCGGGTCTTCATATCCGCGAGTTCCCGGTACTGCGCCGTCGTGAGGCCCCGCGTGAGCATCGCGTATCGACTGTCGGGGTTCTCCGCGAGGGCGGCAGCGACGATCGCCTGAATCTCTTCGGCGCTCTGACCCGTGACGGCGCCGATCTCAGCTGAGATCGTCTCCCACGGAACCTTGACGTCCTCGCCGTCGATCTCACGGTCGATCGGGCCGACGAGTTTCGGATCGAGCTGCGCGTCGTAGAGCACGATGCTGCCGGCAAGGGTCGCGCCGTTCTCGTCGACGATCGCACCGCGGGTTCCGTATGTCTCCTGCGAGCTCGACAGCCCCAGTTCCAGGGACTGTTCGATGTGCTCCTTGGCATTGACGACCTGGATGTCGACAAGACGGATGACGAAAGCACCGATGACTGCCAGAACAACGAACATGGCGACGACGGTGCGGCGCCGTGGGCTTCGTGTGCTGCGTCCGGTCATCGTGTCGTGGGGGTCGGCAGGCCGTCGGTGAGCGCGGGCGGGATAACCGATTGACCGGTCTCGTCCGTGACCTCGACGGGAGTTCCTTCGATGGTCGCGGCGGGGTCGGTGACCAGTGGCGTCTGGGTGATGAGGGCGTTTGCCACTGCTCCCCTTCCGACGGCGTCGATCGATGACTGCCACCCTGCGGCCTGCGAGGCTCCCACCAGCGCTCCGTCCGAGAGACGGAGGAAGGTAGGCGCTTCGCTGATGACCATACCGAGGGCCGACGCGTTTGCCGCGAGGTACTGCGGCGAGCTGAGACCTGCAACCTCGTCGTAGAGGATCTGCCGGTCCCAGGTGAGCTGTCGCTGCTGCGAGGTGAGGGCCGAGATCGCGTACGTGTCTTGCGTCGTGAGGATCGACACCACCATCTGGGCCGCGACGATCGCCGCGGCTCCGAGGACCGCGACGATCCCGTAGGCGAGGCGGGGACGGCGCCGCGCTGCGGTCTGCTCCACCGGACGCAGCCGCGGGGCTTGTGTCTCGACCGGGCGAGCACTCGGGGCGAACTCATCAAGGGCTGCCAGCAGATCCGCGCTCATGCGGCATCCTTCACTCGTTCGGCCGCGCGCAGCCGCACGGGCGTGGCACGGGGATTGCGTAGCTTCTCGTCGTCGGAGGCCATTTCGGCGCCCTTGACGATGAGACGGAACTGCGGGGCGTGCTCGGGGAGTTCCACGGGTAGGCCCGCGGGGGCTGTCGAGCGGACCGCCTGGGCGAGGACGCGCTTGACGAGGCGGTCCTCGAGGGACTGATAAGACATGACGACGAGGCGGCCACCGACTGTCAACGCGTCAAGCGCGGCGGGAAGTGCCGTCTCGAGGGCCGCAAGCTCCGCATTCACCTCGATGCGCAGGGCTTGAAACACCCGCTTGGCGGGATGACCGGCGTTCTTGAGGGCAGCGGGAGTCGCGGCCTGCAGGATGTCGACGAGCTGAGCAGACCGCTCGATGGGCTGTTCGGTTCGCGCCTGGATGATGGCTCGGGCGTACCGTCCGGCGAGCTTCTCTTCGCCGTATCGCTCGAAGATCCGGCGCAGGTCTCCCTCGCCGTACGTCGCGAGGACGGTCGCGGCTGTCACTCCCCCGGACTGGTCCATCCGCATGTCCAGCGGCGCATCCTGGGCGTAGGCGAAACCGCGGTCCGCGACATCCAGCTGCAGCGACGAGACACCGAGATCGAACAGGATGCCGTCCACGCGCGTAAATCCGGAGCGTTCGATCGCCCCGGCGATGCCGTCGTAGACGGTGTGCACCGGGATCAGGCGGTCACCGAACCGGGCGAGACGCTCGGAGGCGACGCGCAGGGCGTCGGTGTCGCGGTCGAGCCCGATCACCGTCAGCGCGGGAAACCGCTCCAGCAGCGCCTCGGTGTGCCCGCCCATTCCGAGCGTCGCATCCACCACGACGGGGTTCTCGCCGCCGAGCGCGGGAGTCAGCAACTCGATGCAGCGCTCGAGGAGGACGGGGGTATGGATGTCGCGCAGGTCCATGATGTCGGGCCGGACCACTGGGCTCTGATCCCCACCCGCTGAAGACCTGGCGCCGGGGAAGTGCGTCAGGGCCCCGCAGATGGGCATCACAACCGAGGGTCAGAACAGGCCAGGGATCACCTCCTGCTCCATCTCTGAGTAGGTGGCTTCGTTTCCTTCGAGGTAGTCGTTCCAGGCCCGCGCATCCCAGATCTCGGCGTGAGCGCCCACACCCGTGACGACGAGCTCGCGCTCGAGCCCGGCGTAGGCGCGCAGTGGCGGCGGGATGGTGATGCGGTTCTGGCTGTCGGGAGTCTCAGCGCTGGCGCCCGAGAGGAACATGCGCAGAAAGTCACGTGCCTGCTTGTTGGTCAGCGGCGCCTCGCGGATGCGGTCGTGGACTCGCTCGAACTCCTCAGCCGAGAAGACGTAGAGGCATCGCTCCTGCCCGCGCGTAACGACGATGCCGGCGCCGAGATCGTCACGGAACTTGGACGGCAAGATGACGCGTCCTTTGTCGTCCAGCTTCGGAGTGTGAGTCCCCAGCAGCATCCCGCGTCACCCCCCTTCGTCCGGCCCCTCCAGGTTGCTCGCCACTTTACTCCACTTCCCTCCACTTTGTCACCACATTCACGTCATAGTGCTCCCCCGGCGCGTCCAGGCGCGCCAAAGGAAGCGAAAGCTGACACCGGAAGGCGCTGTCGACCGGATGCCGAACCCGGCGGTTAACGACGAAACGCCGACCCGGAGGTCGGCGTTCGGTGGCCCGTCAGAGGGCGGTGGAGCGGTGTGGAGTCAAGCGGTGGAGCGCAGTGGAGGGCTCAGCCTCGATCGGTCAACGACCTTCCTGGCGGCGGTCCCAGCGCTCGTTCATACGGTCCATGAAGCTAGCGTTCGTGCGGGCCGTCGCTTGACGCTGATCAGCGCGCGGGGGTTCTGCGCTTGTGCGCTTGGCTGGCGTAACGGCGACGATCACTCCGGCGATCATCGCGAGGAACCCGAGAACACCCACGATGATCAGCTGCATTGCAACACCGACGATGAGGGCACCGATGCCCGCGAGCACGAGGATCGTGCCGTACACGACATTGCGATACGAGAGACCACCACCGCTGGACGCCGAAACGACATCGGCGTCATTGCGCATGAGATGGCGCTCCATCTCGTCGAGCAGACGCTGCTCCTGTTCGGAGAGTGGCATGAGATCCCCCTCGGGCTGGATCGGTGGCACGATTCTACGCGCGCCGTCGATTACTAGGCTAGGCCCGTGTCAGTAGGTAGTGATCCGGTCGCGGCAGTTTCTCAGCGAGTCGAGGACTTCTTGGCAGCACGGGAGGCCGAGGTCGAGCTCTTCGGCGATGAGGCGATCCTCCTCCACGGCGCCGCCGCCGAGTCCGTTCGCGGCGGAAAGCGGCTGCGCGCCCGCTTCTGCTTTGCCGGGTGGCGCGCTGTTCGCGAGCACTCCAGCGAAGCTGTAGCGCCGACCGAGGACGTGCTCGCGGTAGCGGCTGCACTGGAGGTCTTCCACGCCGCCGCCCTCGTGCACGACGACATCGTCGACAACTCCGACACGCGGCGCGGCCGTCCCTCCGCTCATCGCGCCCTCGAAGCCGCCCACCGCGCCCGCGGCTGGGTCGGCGACCCCGCACGCTTCGGCCGTTCGGGGGCCCTCCTCCTCGGCGATCTTCTGGTCGCGTGGAGCGATGATCTCCTCGAAGAGGGCCTCGCCGTGGCCACTCCGGCGCACGCCGCTGCCGGTCGCCGGGAGTTCGCGCTGATGCGCAGCGAGGTGACGATCGGGCAGTTCCTCGATGTCGCCGAGGAATCGGCCTATGTGACAGAGGCTGACGACCGCCACGCTGAGCGCGCGCTGCGGATCGCATCCCTGAAGTCAGCGAGATACAGCATCCAGCAGCCGCTCGTCATCGGCGCGGCGATCGCGGGAGCGGACGCCGCACAGCAGGGGGCTCTGGTCGCGTTCGGGCACCCGGTCGGTATGGCCTTCCAGTTGCGCGATGACGTGCTGGGTGTCTTCGGGGACGCCGAAGCGACCGGCAAGCCGTCGGGCGACGATCTGCGCGAAGGCAAGCGCACGGTTCTCGTCGCGTACGCGCGGGAGGCGCTCCCCACGGGATCGCGCCGGCTGTTCGACGAGATGCTCGGCGATCCATCTCTCGAACCCGACCAGATCGCGGCGATGCAGCAGACGATCCGTGACACCGGCGCGCTGGAGCGGGTCGAAGACCTCATTCTCGACTACACCCGTACCGCCGAGCGGGCGCTGTCGGGCGCGCCGCTCGGCAACCGATCCGTGAGCGAACTGCGGGAGCTTGCTCGCGCAGCCACCGTGCGCACAACCTGAGCGCGCCGCCCGCCTGACTCCCGGGCGAGCATCTACTTCCTTAGGCGAGCGTCTGGGCCACCCGCCGGACCTCGCTCTTACGTCCCGCTCGGAGCGCCTCGATGGGCGCCACGCCGATCGTGTCATCGGGCGCGAGCATCCAGTCGATCGCTTCGTCGTCGGTGAACCCGGCGTCGTGAAGCACAATGATCGTGCCCCGCAACGACGGCAACGGGTGACCGTCCACGATGAAGACGGCGGGCACCGCGAAGGCGCCGTGGCGCTTGGAGCCGATCAGCTGTGACTCGTCCAGAAGTCGACGCACGCGGCCCAGCGGTTCGCCGAGAACCTCGACGAGTTCGGGCATCGTGAGCCAAGCGGTTTCGGTTGCAGGAGATGGGTTGGTCACGACAGCCATGATCTCACCACGGGCAGCGTCGCGACCGCGCTGCGACCAATCGACGCGCGATACTGCTCATCCGCTTCTGTGAGCCGCTCCCAGGCGGGGCCGCTCCTGCTCCGTAGACTCGGTGCGTGAGCACCAGCGCGCAAACCGATCCGTTGATCGGCCGTCTCGTCGACGGCCGATACCGGGTGCGCGCCCGGATCGCTCGGGGCGGCATGGCCACCGTCTACGTTGCGACGGACCTGCGCCTTGAGCGCCGTGTAGCGCTGAAGGTCATGCACGGTCACTTGAGCGATGACACGGTCTTCCAGAGCCGGTTCATCCAGGAAGCCCGTGCGGCAGCACGGCTCGCAGACCCCCACGTTGTGAACGTCTTCGATCAGGGCAGCGACGGCGAAATCGCGTATCTCGTGATGGAGTACCTCCCCGGCATCACGCTGCGCGAACTACTTCGCGAAGAGAAGCGACTGACAGTGCCGCAGACGATCTCGATCATGGATGCCGTCCTCTCGGGCCTTGCCGCGGCGCACCGGGCCGGCATCATCCATCGCGACGTCAAGCCTGAGAACGTCCTGCTGGCAGAGGACGGCCGCATCAAGATCGGGGACTTCGGCCTCGCGCGGGCAACGAGCGCGAACACGGCGACCGGCGCACAGCTGATGGGGACGATCGCCTACCTTGCCCCCGAGTTGGTCACCCGGGGCACCGCGGATGCCCGCAGCGACATCTACAGCCTCGGGATCATGCTCTACGAAATGCTGACCGGTGAGCAGCCCTATCGCGGTGAACAGCCGATGCAGATTGCGTTCCAGCACGCGACCGACTCGGTCCCCCGCCCGAGCGTCAAGAACCCGGGGGTTCCCGAGCAGCTTGATGAGCTCGTGCTGTGGTCGACCGAGAAGAAGCCCGACGATCGACCAGCCGACGCGATGGAAATGTTGCAGCGGATTCGGGAGATCGAGCGAAACCTCGGCATCTCACCGCAGGTCGTCACGGCGGCGACCTCCGGGATGATCGACCGCGAGGATCCGAGCGAGCTGACCAAGGTTCTTCCCGCCACCACCGGCGCGACTGCCGTGCATTCCGAGGTCGACAACGCGGCACGTCTGCGGCGCTCGGCGAACCGCCAGGGCGCGCGCACCGCCTGGATCGTCACCGTCGTGATCCTCCTGGCGGCCCTCGCCGCCGGGGCCGGGTGGTGGTTCGGGTCCGGCCCCGGTTCGCAGGTCTCCGTCCCCGCCGTCGCGGGACTGGACTACGAGGGCGCAGCTGCGGCCGTCGAGGCCCAGAACCTCGTTCCGGAGCAGGCGGGTGAGAACAGCCTCGAGGTCGAACAGGGTGTTGTCATCCGTACCGATCCCCCGGCGGGCGACCGCGTCGACAAGGAGTCGACGGTTCGGATCTTCGTGTCGCTGGGCCCGGCTCAGCACGACATCCCCTCGGTGGCAGGGCAGTCAGCGGCCGATGCGCGCGCGACACTCACCGGTTATCAGCTCATCGTCACGGAACCCGACGCCGAGCTCTTCTCCGATGCCCCAGCCGGCACCGTCGTCGCGGTCTCTCTCACGCCGCGCCTGCAGAGCGATCCGGTGAACTGCACGGACGGGTGCACGGCGTTCGAGGGCGATACCGTCACGCTGACTGTCTCGCTCGGTCCCGTGCCCGACGTCCGGGGTATGTCGGTGGAAGCCGCTACCCAAACGCTCGAATCCGCGGGTCTGAGTGTGTCGGGCGAGAACATCGCGCAGTACGACAACGACGTCGCCGCCGGTGAGGTCATCGGCATCGCCGAGCGCGAGGATGGCGGACAATGGCGCCCGGGTGACACGGTGACCCTTGTCGTGTCCAAGGGTGTTCAGCCGGTAGAGGTGCCCGCGGTCATCGGTCTGTCGGTGCGCGACGCGGTCACCGTGCTCGAGGATGCCGGGTTCCAGGCCGAGACGGCGCTGCCGGAGGGCAGCCTCTGGGACGTGTTCCGCGTCAATGAGATCGACCCGAAGGCGGGAACCTTCCACGTGCCCGGCACCGTCATCACCATCACCGATATCGGGATCGGTGGCGGTAACGGCGGGGGCAATGGCGGCGGGAACGACTGACCCGCCCGGCGCTCAGCGCTTCTCGAGCTCCTCGGCGACGAGGAAGGCGAGCTCCAGCGACTGCATGTGGTTCAGTCGCGGGTCGCACAGCGACTCGTAGCGCGTTGCCAGACCCGCTTCGTCGATCATCTCGGATCCACCGAGGCACTCGGTGACGTCATCTCCAGTCAGTTCGACGTGGATGCCGCCCGGGTGCGTACCGACGGCCCGGTGGGCTTCGAAGAACCCGCGCACCTCGTCGACCACATCGTCGAAGCGACGGGTCTTGTAGCCCGTCTGCGACGTGATGCCGTTGCCATGCATAGGTGATGGCTTCGAGCAGCGGAGGCAGCGCGTCGCGGATCTTGCCGGCACCCATGCGGGTGATGAAGGTCAGACGGCCCGGCTCGCGCTCCGGATCCAACTTGTCGATGAGGGCCAGCGCGGTCTCGGGAGTCGTGGTCGGGCCGAGCTTGACCCCAATGGGGTTGCGGATGCGCGAGAAGTAGTCGACGTGCGCACCGTCGAGTTCGCGGGTGCGCTCCCCGATCCACAGGAAGTGGCTCGACGTGTTGTACGGCGTTCCGGTGCGGGAGTCGATCCGGGTCATCGGGCGCTCGTAGTCCATGAGCAGGCCCTCGTGCCCGGTGTAGAACTCGACGCGTCGCAGTTCGTCGAAGTCGGCGCCCGCGGCTTCCATGAACTTGATGGCGCGGTCGATCTCGGTCGCCAGGCGCTCGTAGCGCTGGTTCGCGGGGTTCTGCGCGAAGCCCTTGTTCCAGCTGTGCACCTCACGCAGGTCGGCGAACCCACCCTGCGTGAACGCACGGATGAGGTTCAGCGTCGATGCTGCAGTGTGGTACGCCTTCAGCATCCGTGCCGGGTCCGCTCGCCGCGAAGCTTCGGTGAAGTCGTAGCCGTTGACGATGTCGCCGCGGTACGCGGGAAGGGTGACGTCTCCGCGGGTTTCGGTGTCCGACGAGCGGGGCTTGGCGAACTGCCCGGCCATGCGTCCCATCTTGACGACAGGCATCGAGGCGCCGTAGGTCAAGACGACTGCCATCTGCAGCACGGTCTTGATGCGGTTGCGGATCTGCTCGGCAGTCGCACCCGCGAAGGTCTCGGCGCAGTCTCCGCCCTGCAGCAGGAACGCCTGCCCGGCGGCGGCGCGCCCGAGCTTCTCGCGAAGGATGTCGACCTCGCCGGCGAAGACGAGCGGCGGGAGTGTCGCGAGCTCAGCCGATACCTCGGCGGCGGCCTCCGGCGCATACCACGACGGCTGCTGCTTGATCGGGAGCGTGCGCCAGTGGTCGAGCGGGTCGGTCTTGAGGAGCATCCGCTCAGTCTATCGGGGCGGGAACTGCCTCAGAGCGCGGCGGGGCGGCCCGGTTCTTGACCGTCGACGCGTACACGTCGTCGTACTTCTGTTCCCCCAGCCGCTGCAACGCGACCATGATCTCGTCGGTGATGGAGCGGAGGATGTAGCGGTCCCCCTCCATCCCGTGGAAGCGGGAGAAATCGAGGGGTTCGCCGATGACGACGCCGACGCGCACGACGTTCGGAACCCGCTGGCCGATCGGCATCATGGTGTCGGTGTCGACCATGACGCACGGCACGACGGGGACGCGGGCTTCCAGGGCCATCCGGGCGATGCCGGTGCGCCCGCGGTAGAGCTGCCCGTCGGGACTGCGTGTGCCCTCCGGGTAGATGCCCAAGAGGTCGCCGCGACCCAGGACCTGGAGCCCGGTGTTGAGGGATGCCTCGGAGGCCTTGCCGCCGGAACGGTCGATGGGAAGCTGCCCGGTGGCCTTGAAGAACACGCGCGTCGCCCACCCCCGAATCCCCTTGCCGGTGAAGTAGTCGCTCTTGGCGAGGAACGTCACGGGCCGGTCGATCATCAGGGGAAGGAAGATCGAGTCCGCGAACGACAGGTGGTTGCTCGCGAGGATCGCAGCGCCGGTCTTGGGGATGTTGCGGCGACCAACGATCCAGGGGCGGAAGATCGCCTTGACGATGGGGCCGATGACCACGTACTTCATGAGCCAGTAGAACACCGCTCGCACGCTCCTTTCCCCGTCGCCGACGCCTCTGAAGTCTAGTCACGCCGTACTCTCGTGCTGAGACCACGGGCGAACCCGGCAAGAACAAGCAGTATCCGGGTGGAACGTGGTGTCACTTCACCTGAGATCGAGTCTCATCCGGTAGCATTGGCGGTCAACCGATCCGCTTTTCACCGGTACCGAAGGAGTTGCCGTGGTTCAGTTCGATACCCCCGCGGTCGTGGCCCCCGACCCGCAGGCCAACATCACCGATCTGCTCGTGGAACGGGTGAAGAAGACGCCACAGTTGGCGCTGTTCGCCGTTCCCGACGGCAGCGGATGGCGTGATATCACCGCATCCGATTTCCTGAACCAGGTGGTCGCGCTCGCGAAGGGTCTGGTTGCCGGTGGCATCGAGCCCGGCGACAAGGTCGGCTTCATCGCGCGCACGACCTACGAGTGGACACTGGTCGACTTCGCGATCTTCTTCGCGGGAGCCGTCATGGTCCCGATCTACGAGACCAGCTCCCCCACCCAGATCGCCTGGAACCTCTCGGATTCGGGCGCCGTCGCCTGCATCTGCGAGTCGGCCGATCACGAGGCCCGGTTGCAGGAGGCACTCGCCGAACTGCCCAACGTCCGTTCCACGTGGGCGATGCACAACGGCGATCTCGACGCGCTCATCGAGAAGGGCACCGCGATCACGGATGACGAGATCGAACGGCGCCGCTCGATCGCCGTGGGCGCCGACATCGCGACCTTGATCTACACGTCCGGGTCGACCGGGCGGCCCAAGGGATGCGTCCTGACCCACAGCAACTTCGTCGAGCTCTCGCGCAACTCCGCCGAGGCCCTCAAGGAGGTCGTCGCCAAGCCCGGCGCGTCGACGCTGTTGTTCATCACGACAGCACACGTATTCGCCCGATTCATCTCGATCCTCAACGTCCACGCGGGCGTCAAGACCGGCCACCAGCCCGACACGAAGCAGCTGCTTCCGGCGCTCGGCTCCTTCAAGCCCAGTTACCTTCTGGCAGTGCCGCGCGTGTTCGAGAAGGTCTACAACTCCGCCGAGCAGAAGGCAGAAGCCGGCGGCAAGGGCAAGATCTTCCGCGCCGCAGCGCACACCGCGATCGAGCACTCGAAGTACGTGCAGGAAGGGCGCAAGGTCCCGTTCATGATGGGCCTGAAGTTCCGNNNGGCAATGGGCGGCCGCGTCGAATACGCCGTGTCGGGTTCCGCACCGTTGGGCGAGCGCCTGGGCCACTTCTTCCACAGCCTCGGCGTCGACATCCTCGAGGGGTACGGCTTGACTGAGACCACCGCCCCCGCGACGGTGAACCTGCCCGGAAAGTCCCGGATCGGAACTGTCGGTCCGGTGCTCCCCGGCGTGGGCGTGCGAATCGCGGACGACGGTGAGATCGAGGTGCGCGGCGTCGACGTCTTCCAGGAGTACTGGCGCAACCCCGAGGCCACGGCCGCCGCATTCGATGGCGAGTGGTTCAAGACCGGTGACATCGGAGCGTTCGACAAGGACGGCTTCCTGCGCATCACCGGCCGCAAGAAAGAGATCAT
>LWDU01041432.1_pt1 | contig 10762 bp, 10 predicted proteins | sample 727161 | NCBI WGS metagenome assembly LWDU01 (sample SAMN04566230, study PRJNA314399) | hydrothermal vent metagenome | isolation source: deep sea hydrothermal plume seawater | place: Mexico: Gulf of California, Guaymas Basin | collected 2004-07-11 | reverse complement strand
GACCACTGCCGGGAGATCCTGGCCCACTTCAAGTGCCCGACATCGGTGGAGTTCCGGGACGAGTTGTCCCGGACGGCCACCGGCAAGCTCCAGAAGTTCAAGTTGCGTGCCCCCTACTGGGAGGGCATGGAGAAGCAGATCAACTAGCCGGCACGGGCCCGACCTGAGCGACGGGCCACGCCGCTGGACCCGGATGGTCCCTGGACCGGCCACACCGGGTGGGCGGGGCCTACCTTGAACAAGGCAGCCCCATGGGCGATCCTGTCCCATGGACGTTTTCCACCTCGAGGGTGGCCGCCGCCTCATGTGGGTGGTCAAGGGGGCACTGGCCGCCAGCCTCCTGGCCGGCCTGCTGTTTCCAGGCATTCCCGGTGTGGCCGGCAAGGGCTGGCCTGAACGGTGCGTCGGCTACCCCATCTCGGCCCTGGTGGTTCCTGCCATCTGGGTGCTCCGGGGCCGACGTGGCCGGTATCCGCACCTGGCCGACGCCCTGCTGGTGGTCCCGTTCGTGCTGGACCTGCTGGGCAACCTCGTGAACCTGTTCGACACGATGGAGCAGTTCGACGACGTGCTCCACTTCGTGAACTGGACCTTCCTGGTGGCCGCCCTCGTCCTCTTCATGGCTCCGGCCGGGCTGGCCCGTTGGAACCTCGTGCTGATGGGCTCCGGGTTCGGAGCAATCGCGATCATCGCCTGGGAGGGCGTGGAGTGGATCATCCAGGAGATGGGAACCACCGGCCTGCAGCTCACCTACGACGACACGATCGGCGACCTGGTGCTCTCGACGGCTGGCGGGGTGCTGGGTGCCCTGGTGACTGCCAGCCTGCTGGCCCGGAGTGCCGCCCAGTCGCCGGACTCGAACCCAGACTCAGCCGGTAGGTAGCGGTTCTCCGGTGAAGAACCGGCGGGGGTTGTCCACGACCAGCGCCTCTATCTCAGCGGGATCCACGCCGGCCTCCAACAGCATCGGAATGATCTCGCGGTCGAAGCGTGTGGGATCGAACAGCTCACCCAGGCGGTCCATCGACCGGGCAGGGAACGGTTCTCCCTGCCAGCACCAGACCGAGTCGTGGCTGACGACCACGCGGTCGCCATATCCACGTCGGATCACCTCTGTCAGGGCCGCCACCCGGTCGGTGTCGGGTTGCAGCGCCGTGATGCCGAACCGGTCGAAGCCCAGATAGCTGCCACCAGCGGCGATTCCCTCGTGGTAGTCGGCATCGGTCGTCCCGCACGAGTGGCCCACGATGATCCGCTGTGCCGGGACTCCGGCATCGGTCAGCACCGCCTGCTGCAGGTCCCCGAGGGTGCCTTCGTCCGTGTGGGTGGTGATGGGCGTGCCGGTCGCCAGCGAGGCGGCGGCCGCTGCGTCGAAGACCCGCCGCTCGTGGTCGGTCATGTCGCCCAGGCCGGTAGCCACCTTCAGGATTCCCGGTCGGGCGCCGCTCCCACCTACCCCGTCGGTCAGCTCCGATTCGAACATCTCGGCCATCACCGCCGTGACGTCCTCATAGCGGGCCTTGAACGACCAGTAGGCGTGGCCGCCCTCCGACTCCTTGTAGAGGCCGGTGGCGCAGATGATGTTGAAGCCGGTGGCCTCCGACACCTCGACGAGCAGCGACACGTCCCGCCCGAGGTCGTTGGGGCACGGGTCCACGAGCGTGGAGTAGCCGAGGTCCTGGAGCTCGGAGATCCGGTCCACGCACACCGCCACGACATCGGCCCGGGACCGCCGGACGACCGTGGTGTGGCTCTCGGCGCCCGGCCAGCCCACGGTCAGGTGCTCGTGCATCAGCGTGCGGCCCAGGTCGTCCGGGCTAATCGGTCCTGTCACCGTCTGGACCATGGGCTCCGGTCGGTTCACGCTCATGGCATCATCGTTGCAGGTGCCCGGGTGCCCGGGCACCCACCGGCGACAGGTACGACCTGACGACCGGGCAGAGCACTACCACGACCACGACCAGGCCACCATGTCCGACCACGTTCCCATCGCCGACGAGTTCCTCGCAGCCAACCGGACGTTCGCCGTCGACTTCCCCGATGCGGGCCTCCAGGTCGAGCCGACCCGCCACGTGGCCATAGTGGCCTGCATGGACTCCCGGATGGACATGTTCCAACTACTCGGCCTCGGCCACGGCGAGGCCCACGTGATCCGCAACGCCGGGGGGGTCATCACCGACGACGTCATCCGCTCGCTCTGCCTGTCACAACGCTTCATGAAGACCCGTGAGGCCTGGAACAGGTCACCGAGGACTCCTTCCGTTCCGAGCTCCAGGACGAGCTGGGCGTGACCCCACCGTGGGTGGTGGAGGCGTTCACCGACCCGCATGCCAGCGTGCACCAGTCGATGCAGCGACTGCACCTGTCGCCCTTCCTGGCCCACAAGGACCACATCCGGGGATTCGTCTACTGCGTGACCACGGGCCTGCTCGACGAGGTCACGATCGACCCGGTGGAGACGGTCGGCTGATCCGCGCGGCCGGAACCCACACCCACCCGGCCGAACCCACCCACCTGGCTGAAACCCACCTGACGGGCCGTTCCATGCAGGATCTGCATGGGCGAGGTTGCTCGTGTGACCGCCGGCACCTACGATTCACATCCGTTGTCCAATGACGGGCAGCCCCCGGCTGTGGCGATAACCGCCCAACGGGAACCAGAAACAAACCGGAGGGGTTTACCTATGAACAAGAGCAAGCTTCTGAAGCTTCTCGCCATGTTCCTCACGATTGGTGTCGTAGCCGCAGCATGCGGTAGCGACAGCGACGGGGACGATGCAGCACCTGCCACGACGGCAGCCGCACCTGCCACGACGTCGAGGTCGTAGCAGCCGGCAGCCTCCTGGACACCGTCCAGGCACGAGGCACCCTGAACTGTGGAGTCAGCGGTTCCGCCGTGGCCTTCTCGGAGACGCAGGCTGATGGCTCGGTCGTCGGCTTTGACGCCGACTACTGCCGTGCAGTGGCCGCCGCCGTCCTCGGTGACGCCAACGCGGTCAACTTCGTGGCCCTCACAGCCTCTGAGCGCTTCACCGCCGTCCAGACGGGCGACGTGGACGTGCTGATCCGCAACACCACGTGGACCCAGAGCCGTGACTCGGACGTCGGCATGGACTTCGGTCCGACCACCTACTACGACGGCCAGCAGCTGATGGCCCGTGCCAGCGATGGCTTCACGGGTTCCAGCCAGGTCAGCGACATCGATGGCGCCATCGTGTGCACCAACGCCGGTACGACCACGGAGAAGAACATCGCCGAGGCCGCCGAGATGGCCGGTGCCGACATCACCCTGCTCGCCTTCGAGACGAGCGACGAGGTGTGGGAGACCTTCATCGCAGGTGGCTGTGACATCACCACCACCGATGGTTCGGCCCTCGTTGGCCGCAAGGTCAAGAATCAGCCCGCCGATCAGGAGTGGGTCATCTTCCCGGCCACGCCGATCTCCAAGGAGCCGCTCGGCCCGACCTACGGCCAGAACGACTCGGCCTGGGCCGACGCCGTCAACTGGACCGTCTACGCCATGATCATCATGGACGAGTACGGCATCACGTCGGCCACGGTCGACAGCCACGTCGGCGATGCCGGCGAGGTCGGTCGTCTCCTCGGTGGCGACGGCGAGCTCCAGACCGTCATGGGCCTGAGCGCTGACGCCTTCTACCAGGTGATCAAGCAGGTCGGTAACTACGGTGAGGTCTACGACTCGAACCTGAACCCGGTGGGCCTGTACCGCGAGGGCAGCTCCAACGCCGGTTGGCTCGATGGTGGTCTCATCTACTCGCCGCCGGCCCGCTAGGACCCGGTTGCAGAACTGACCAGAAGCCGATCCTGAAGCAGTTGATCGGCTGACATGCGATGGTCCCGCTGCCGGGGGTGCGACCCACCTCCGGCAGCGGGTCCTTCCGCGTGACAGGCTGACCTAAAACACATGACCGACACCTCCACCTCCTCGAGCCCGCGCATCGCTGCGTCGGCCCGCACCCCGCTGTGGCGCGACGTCGTCATCCTGAAGTGGGTCGCCCAGGTGTCCCTCCTAATCGTGGTGCTCAGCACCATGTGGTTCCTGGCCAACCAGGCCGGTGACAACCTCCGGGCCCGGAACATCAGCACCGGCTTCGACTTCCTGAACCGTCCCCCGGACATCCAGCTCAGCGAGGGCATCGACACGAAGCCGGCCACCGGCGGCCGGGCCCTCTGGGTCGGCATGGTCAACACCATGCGCATGGCTGTCGCCGGCATCTTCTTCGCCACCATCCTCGGCGTGATCGTGGGCCTGGCCCGCCTCTCAGACAACTGGCTGGTACGTCGCCTCGGCTCCATCTGGGTGGAGACGCTGCGAAACGTCCCGTTGCTGGTGCAGATGATCTTCTACTTCTCCGTGCTGACGTCGCTCCCCAGGCTGGGCCTGGTCGCAGGCCCCATCAACGGCTGGCTCCACATCTCCAACAAGGGCATCTCGATGCCCAGGGTGTTCATCTCCGACGGCTTCTACCAGTGGCTGATCGTCGTGCTCATAGGAGCGGTAGCCGCCCACTACATCCGCCGACACCGCACACGCCTGCACGACGAAACCGGCGCCCAGACGGCACCTACGCTCTGGGCCCTGGGCACCATTGCCCTGTTCGCCCTGGTCGGCCTGTTCATCCACCCGGTGTTCTCATGGGTGGGCGGCATCTTCGGCGCCATTGCCGACCTGCTCGACTCGCTACCCATCATCGTTCCGCAGGTGCTGCTCTGCGCAGTCGCCCTGGGCGCCGGCACCAGGTGGATCCTCCGTTTCCTCAGCGCCCACCGCAGCGTCCGCGGTCACCTGTCGCTCTCCGATGATGACTGGTTCCGGATCATCTTCATCGCGCTGGCATCGCTGGTGGTCGTGTTCGTCGTGGTCCGCTGGACCGGCCTCTCGTCGTGGATCCTGAACAGCGGCCGTGACCTGTTCGGCGTCATGGAGGCCAAGTTCAACGTCGACGGTGCTGCCCGTCCATTCGACGCCATGCTTCCCGACATCGTCCAGAAGGGCAAGTTCCCCAACTACGGCAAGAACGGCCTGACCATGTCGATCGGCTTCGCCGCCGTGTTCTTCGGCGTCGTGTTCTACACGTCGGCCTTCATCGGCGAGAACGTCCGGGGTGGCATCCTGGCGGTGCCCAAGGGACAGACCGAGGCTGCCCTCGCCGTCGGGCTGACCCGTGGACAGACGCTGCGCCGGGTGGTCCTGCCGCAGGCCTTCCGGGTGATCCTGCCGCCTACCGGCAACCAGTTCCTGAACCTCACCAAGAACACGTCGCTGGCCATCGCCGTCGGATACAGCGACATGGTCCAGGTCGGAACGACGGTGTTCAACCAGACGGGCAAGACCCTGCCGGTGGTGGCCATCTGGATGCTCTTCTACCTGAGTTGTTCCCTGACCCTCTCGGTCATCGTGAACTGGTTCAACGTCCGCACGCAGCTGGTGGAGCGGTAGATGAGCGAGCTCTCAAGCGTGACCGGCAACATCACCATCCCATACACCCCGCCGCCCGAGACCCCGAAGCTGCCGCCCCGCGAGTGGGTGAAGGAGAACCTCTTCTCCTCGAAGTTCAACTCGATCCTGACCGTGGTGTCCAGCATCCTCCTGCTGGCGATAGCCAGGGGCCTGCTGAGCTTCATCTTCAACCCGGAACGCCAGTGGAACGCCACGGCGACGAACCTTCGACTGCTCATGACCCAGGCCTACCCGGAGTCGCAGTACGTACGGATCTGGGTGTGCGCGGCGATCCTCCTCATCCTGACCAGCGTGTCCATGGCCATCTGGCGGACAGCGAGGGTGGTTGCGCTGCCGGACCTCGGGCGCCGCCTCCTCTCCCGCGGCGCCATCCTGGCCCTGCTCACGCTGCTGGCACCGTTCAGCGGGCGGGCCACGCTCATCTGGCTGCTGACGGCGGCCGTGGTCGCGGGCGTCGGCGAGGGCCTGCGCCGCTTCACCAACGACGACCAGGCCACCACCACACTGACCCTGCTCCTGGTGACGCTCTCCGGGCTGGTGGGTTCCCTCTGGGTGGTCCCCTACGGCCACCACAGTTTCCTCATGGACCGCACCCCGAGGGTGCTGGCGGAGCCTGGCACGGTGGCGATGACCACCAAGTTGCCGTGGACGATCATGCTTCTCATCGCCGTGGCGGCCTACTTCCTGGGTGGCTTCCTCAGGGAGCGCCTGCCGGTCAACGCCACGCGCATCACGGTCCTGCTGCTCTGGCTGATGGCACCGCCCTTCCTGTTGTACCTGGTGCTGAGGGACCCCTCCTTCGAGATGGGGCATGTCTTCGGTACGGACATTCCGATATTCGGGGTGTACGCCGTGCTGGGAAGCGCCCTGCTGCTCTGGCTGAGCCGACCCTCCACCGGCGAGGCCGGCCGGATAGTCGCAGCGCTGGTGCTGATTGTCGGCTGCGCCACCTTCCTCACCCCGATGCGGATGATCGTGCGCCTGGACATGCTGCTGCTCGCAGCGTTCGCTCTTGCCGCCCACACGTTCTCCGGCGGTCCCAGGGCCCAGAAGCGATACATCTTCGGCTGGCTGGGTGTCCTCGTCGTCATGTCGTGGATGGTCACGGCGATCAACACCCCATCGACGGTCAAGGTGCCGGGCGGCTTCTTCATCGGCGGGCTCTCCCTGACGCTCATGGTCGCCATCTTCACGATCGTGATCTCCTTCCCCCTGGGCCTCGCCCTGGCCCTGGCCCGTACCTCGACCATGCCGATCTTCCGGCTGCTCTCCACCTGGTTCATCGAGTTCGTCCGTGGCATCCCGCTGATCACCATCCTCATCTTCTTCAGCATCATGGTGCCGCTGTTCCTACCCAAGGGCATGCACCTGTCGGAGGTGACCGCGGTCGTCATCGGTTACGCCCTGTTCTCCTCCGCCTATCTGGCCGAAAACGTCAGGGGCGGTCTCCAGTCGGTGGACCGCGGACAACACGAGGCCGCCGCTGCAGTGGGCATGACAACGGCCCAGAAGACGATCTTCATCGTGCTCCCCCAGGCCCTGCGGGCCGCCATCCCGCCGCTGGTCGGGCACTGCATCGGGGTATTCAAGGAGACGTCGCTGCTGGCCATCATCGGCCTGTTCGACATTCTCTACATCGCCCGGTATGTGATGCCCAACCAGACGGAGTTCATGGGCAGCACCAAGGAGAACGTCCTGTTCGTCTCCGCGATCTACTGGATCTTCACCTACCAGATGTCCAAGGCCAGCCAGCGCCTCGAACAGCGCACAGGGCTGGGCGAACGATGAAGCCCACGCCTACGCGTCCGACCGGACGACCTGCCCGATCGAACGGGTCACCCGTTCGCCACGATGGCCGGATTTCCGGAAGCGCTCGACACAACCCAGTTTCCGGAAGAACTCGAGACCACAAGGTGAACCGATGACCGAGAATCCTGCAGACACTGCCCCTACAGGCACCACCGGCGCGACCAGCGAGCCGGCAGCGGGTCAGACGCGTGACCTGTCCGGCGCCCGCGACATGATCGTGTGCGAGGACGTGTCGAAGTGGTACGGCGACTTCCGGGCCCTCGACAAGATCTCGGCGACCATCAAGGAGCAGGAGGTGGTGGTCGTTCTGGGCCCTTCAGGCTCCGGCAAGTCGACGTGGATCCGCTGCATCAACCGCCTGGAACAGCACCAGGAGGGTCGCATAGTCGTCGACGGCGTGGAGCTCACCAACGACCTGCGGAACATCGAGAAGGTGCGTTCAGAGGTCGGGATCGTCTTCCAGCAGTTCAACCTGTTCCCCCACCTGACGGTGAGGGACAACATCACCCTGGCTCCCATCTGGGTCCGCAAGAGGCCGCGGGCCGAGGCCGATGCCCAGGCCATGGCCCTGCTGGAGCGCGTGGGCATCCCCGAGCAGGCCGACAAGTACCCGGGGCAGCTCTCGGGCGGCCAGCAGCAGCGTGTGGCCATCGCCCGGGCCCTGGCCATGGAACCCAAGATCATGCTCTTCGACGAGGTGACGTCTGCGCTAGACCCGGAAATGGTGAAGGAGGTGCTGGACATCATGAAGACGCTGGCGCTGTCCGGCATGACGATGATGGTGGTCACCCACGAGATGGGCTTCGCCAAGGAGGTGGCCGACCGGGTCATCTTCATGGAGGAAGGCCAGATCGTGGAGCAGAACACGCCGGAGTTGTTCTTCTCGAACCCGACCGAGGACCGTACGAAGCTGTTCCTGTCGCAGATTCTCTAGGGCGAGGCACAAAACCCAAGAACCAAGTTTCCAGCCCTCTCGGCGCAACTTCCGCCGACACAGGGACATGACCTGGAGCGCCTAGCCGAGAGGCTCCCAGCAGGCCTGAACCATCGCCTCTATGAACAATCCCGGTTCTTCGATTTGCTTAAATTGGCAATCGTCGTTGCCAGAGGAATCGCCATGTCGCGAACAAATAGGACTGTCCTCTGGATAGTTGTTGGACTACTAGTCACGGGCGCTGCTGCCTGTTCAGGCGCCGACACAGTCGATAAGACAACTGCGCCGGTGTCCACAGCAGCGCCGGTATCGACGTCACAGCAAGCAGTTGGCACTACCACGTCAACTGCAATACGAGCTCCGGCGTCGTCTACCGCCGCCTCGGCAAATGCAGCGGACGATGAGGAGCACGCAGCCGAGGATGCCAGTTCCGGCGAGGGGCACTCAGCCGAAACTGATGAGGAGAGAACTGAGGGACCCTCAGAGGAGGATGGGGACGGGCGAAAAGTCGAGGCTCCTGAGCATTCAGAGGGGCAGGTCGGCGAACATGATGCCGGGCAGCTCGAACATGATGCCGGGCAGCTCGGTGGTGGAAACATCTTCACCACAGGTACGCCTGAACAGCAGACCTGCCTGCGAAATGCCCTCGGCGACACGGTGTTCGAGGCAATCGCATCAGGTGCACGAACACCCACTGAGACCGACAACCGGGCGATGAACCCCTGCATCGACGGCGGACCCGACAATGGTGGCAACGAGACCGCATCCCAACCGCCACAAATTTCACCAGACGATGGCGGAGCTGCATCTCCGCCAGATCCCCCGGCAGGCGGAGGAAGCGGTGGGTTCGCGAGCCTTCCTCCTGAGACGCAGGCATGCCTCAGCAACTCTCTGGGAGTTTCTGCCTACGAGGCAATCATCTCGGGTTCGGTCGCTCCCACTACGGCCCAGAACACGGTCATGGAGGAGTCCTGTGGTTACCCCGGTTCCGGCCCAAGCGCCAACCTGACTATTGCCGACTACCCGTTTCCCGACGCCCCGACTCCTCCTTCACGCTCATATCCGGCTGAGATCCATTCCATCACCGAGTCCCGCTTTATCCGGATGAAAGGCCTTCTCGCCGCACCCGGCTACATAGACAACCTCCTAGAGAAAGGTTTCAACACGTGGTCCATCTACGTCACCTACCTGGTCGATTCCGATGGTGCCATCGCCTGGTCCGGCGGCATGGGAAACCTGACTGAGGTCGTATCGCTGGCACGCCAGGGAGGGCTTGCCGTAAGGCTTGTTCCGGCCAACTTTCAGAATCTCTTTATGGACAACACACCTCAGGCCAACCGTGAGGCCCTGTACGGCAACCGTCTGTCAGCCGCACTGGAGCTGGCTTCCCTGGCTGAACGTCTCAAGGTGGAGTACTTCACCCCGATCGGCGAGGCTGAGGGCCAGTTGGACAACTCCGCCTTTGGAGGCTCCTTCGAGACGGACGCGGACTTGGTGATGGTGAAGGTCCTTGATCCGGAAGGAGACCCTGCCCTCACAGCACGGTCCGCCCTTATGAGCACCTGGCTAGAGACAATGGCGCCTGAGCTTAGAGGCGTGTTCAGTGGTCGTCTGGTTGCCCACTTCGGAACGGCGCATCCCGGAAACCTGGTTCCCAGCTATGACCTTGTGGGAGTAACCCTCGACCATTACAGGGTCATCGACCTCGATGCCTTCCGCGCCCTTACGGCAGCATCGCTGAACTTCACATCAACCTCCGCCAGCCGGAGCGGAATCTCATGGGGGGTAGTGGAGAGCTACTTCTACTGGAGCGGAATCGCCGATCCCTATATGCAGGAAAATCTCAACAGTATCGAGGCCGGCGATGTCGCTGCGTGGGAGGACCAGGATGAGGTCGCGCTCCTACGCGACCTGCAGGATGACTACTTCCGGATCGCCCTCGATGAGTACTCCGCGCTACAGGGCGGGAGCATGTTCGACGCCGGGGGTTGGATCAACCCAGGCGTGGAGATCAGCGGTTCGGCAGCTGAGACCGTTCTCAGTGACTTCTTCAGCAACCGCTGAGCGGCTGAGCCAGTCGGTCAAGATATCGACAAGCTTGCGGCCGCCACCGCTACCGAACCTCGGCCGTAGCAAAGAGTGTGTCAGCGCCATCGCGGCCGACGTTCTCACCGGACGACACACTCACCCGACCAGAGATGGTCGCCATCCTGACCTGCACACTTAGAGCCCTTATCTGACGAGCTGACCCACCCCAGGCGGCGCCCCAGGACCTGACTCGGCGCCCCTGGCTGGACTACTCTGGGCGGTGCCGAGTCGACTGTGTTCCTCGGTTCTTGGGTTCTGTGTCGCTCTCTCTAACGCCGGTTCGACGGCTACTACGGGCTGACCACGCCCGCCGTCTGAGGCACAGGAGGGCGGGCCCTGCTGCCTGCTGCCTACAGGTACGCGTGCCAGTCGGCCAGCGCCGCTCCTATCTCATCGGCGGAGTCCTCCTGGATGAAGTGGTTTCCGGCGACTGTGACCTCCGTCTGGTTG
>LWDU01036439.1_pt1 | contig 10762 bp, 9 predicted proteins | sample 727161 | NCBI WGS metagenome assembly LWDU01 (sample SAMN04566230, study PRJNA314399) | hydrothermal vent metagenome | isolation source: deep sea hydrothermal plume seawater | place: Mexico: Gulf of California, Guaymas Basin | collected 2004-07-11 | reverse complement strand
GTCTGCGCATCTGAAAGGTGCCGCACAGCGGCAGGCACTGGACTACCTTGACCAGCTTAATCAACAGCATCTTGCCAGGCGATCCGGTTACCATGATCTTGCTGCCCGAATCGCCAGCTATGAACTGGCGGCTCATATGCAGCTGGCGGCAAAGGAAGCTGTCGACTTCAGCAGCGAAACCAAGGCGACTCAGAAGATGTACGGTCTGGAAGATCCGGCAACGAAGGACTTCGGTTCGCGTTGTCTGATTGCTCGAAGGTTGATCGAGCGAGGCGTTCGATTCGCGCAGGTGTTCACGGAGAATCAGCGGTGGGACCACCACGGCAGCATTCGCAGCGGACTGCCGTCGGCCTGTAAGAAAGTAGACGTTCCCTCAGCGGCGCTGGTCAGGGACCTGAAACAGCGGGGTCTGCTGGATTCCACCGTCGTCCACTGGGGCGGTGAGATGGGCCGTCTGCCCGTGATTCAGAACGACACCGGTCCGACCCGGGTCGGACGCGACCACAACACATACGGTTTCAGCATGTGGGTAGCTGGTGGCGGTTTCAAAGGTGGCCATATTCACGGCTCAACTGACGAATTGGGGCACAAAGCCGTCGAGGACGTCGTGCATCATTTTGACTACCACACCACACTGCTGCACCTGTTCGGTTTTGACGCCAACCGCTTCGCCTTCGAAACCAACAGCCGCTCGCTGTCGCTGCTGGACAACCAGGGTGGCAAGCTGATCAAGGGCCTGCTGAAATCAGCATAGACGCTCGACAGCAATACAAGTTCGAAGGGCCAGCGAGTGGATCCTGCGTTTAAGAAACAAACTTGCTTGCGCTGCGAGCCGCTTGTGAAAGACGGGATAGCACGCAGCAGTGTTCGCCGGCCGTACCTGTGTCTGACCGTTAGGAATCAGACCGCCCCGACGGTCTGCTGGATTCGCTCTGCCGCCTGTTCCCCGCTGCGAATGCAGTGCGGAATCCCTACGCCGCGATAAGAATTCCCAGCCAGTTCGAGATGAGGAATCGTTGCGACCGCCGCTTCGATTCTTTCAATTCTGTCCATGTGCCCGACGTGATACTGCGGCATAACATTCGGCCAACGCGCGATGCGTGTCAGAGACGGACGGCCCTGAATTCCAAGCAGATCGTCCAACTCACGCAGAACGGTATTCAGCACGGCATCGTCGTCGAGTTCCATAAGCTCCGGCCGAGTCGCTCCTCCCAGAAACACTCGCAGCAGGACCTGGCCTTCCGGAGCACGGTTCTCGTATTTCACGCTGCTGAACGTACACGCGATGATGTCCCGCTGTTCGACCTGAGGCACAACGAATCCGTACCCATTCAACGGATGAGCCACGTCTTTACGCGCGAACGCCAGCGTCACCACGATGCAACCGGACTGTTCTAAATGCGACAGCTGGTCTGCCAGCGAGGCATCGGTCTGCCTGACCAGTCTCGCCGCACAATCAGACGGAGTAGCGACAATGACCGCATCAAAGCTCTCATCGAATCCGTTCGAATCACAATCGCCCGACAGTCGCCACCCACCGTCCGATTGGCGAGACAGATGCTTTACAGTGGTTCGCAGACGAATCGATCCCGACGGCAGACGCTCCGTCAATGCGCTGACGAAACTTCCCATGCCGTCACGCGGCGCTACGAACATGCTTGTGGGCAGTGGGGAGCTGCTGTCGCCTGTAGGCGTTGCCTTTTTGCTTTTGGCCGCCCGTCGTGCCGCCCGAATCAGGCTGCCGTGTTTTGATTCCATCTCCACGAAACGTGGTAAAGCCGCCTGAATACTCAGCTGCTGAGGATCCGCCATATAAATTCCGCTGACAAGTGGCTGCACCAGCCGCTCGAACGCCTCTCTTCCAACGCGCCGACAGGCGAAGTCGGCCAGACTCTCGTCAGTGGCTGCAGATCGCCGTGACACGAACGGTTCGCATGCCAGACGCAACTTGCCGAGAACGCTCAGAATCGGCGAACGGACGGTCGGCCAGATGCGGCTCGGCGCCATGATCGCCAGACCGTCGGGCAGGGCCAGCAGTCGGCCCGAATGAACGATCCACGTATGTCGGTGTTGGTCACTCGTACCGACGAGTCTGTCGGTAAATCCAATCCGTCGACAAAGATCGATTCCCCACGGAAGCTGTGACAGCATGCTGTCCGGGCCGGATTCTATGTGGAAGCCATCCACGGACTCGGTCGCCAGAACTCCGCCAGGGCGATCGCCGGACTCAAGAACGACGATATCAAACGGGCTGTCCAGTTCCGTCAGCCGATGCGCGGCTGCCAGTCCACTGATGCCACCTCCAATCACGGCAACGCGTGACATTCCTTAATCTCCAGTGTCACGTCTGACCGTCCGGCAGACTCCGCGACGCCACATTACGTTTTTCATGGATGCACAAGCAATCACACCTCGAAAACAACGACATACCGCCTCCCACACCAACTTATGGAGTTATAGCTCCACATATCGTCTTAATCCAGTTCGTTCAGGAGAAGCCCTGGAGAATTCCCCCATCCGGTATACTTCCAGACGGCTTTCTCATTCAAGTGAACGAACTGAGCGACAGCGAATTTCGCTGCCTCATGGCCGCGGTTGACGTGTTTTCATAGCAGAACGGCTGCCCCCACGAGCCAGAACCGGTTCCGTGAATTTGGTAACTGCTCTAAGCAGCACGGCATCCAGCAATCAGCGAGTCATGGGTGGCGGCGTCCACAACCTGCGGGGTAGGTTCGAAGCGTTTGCCCAATGACTGTAACGGTCGGAGCCACTCCATGATCGTGGCAGCGCCGATGCGATCCGCCCAGCCAAACAGCCCCGCGTACGAGCGTGTCATACCCAGTCCGTCTCGCAATGCAGTGTCGATAATCATGGGACTCGTGACGAGGGACTCCTGCAGCGTTCGGGTCGCTTCCAGCAGCATCGGAAGAAACAAACGCTGCATCACGGCGCTGTCCGCAGGTCGTGCGCAGTTCCGACGTCTTTCCTGAATCAGTTCCACAACGACCGGATCAAGGCGACCATGCACCGCATCCTCCCGTGACAGGTAGAAGCCGCCGCAGGACTTGCGTCCGCGGCGACCTGACTTATACATCGCAACCAGTAACTCGGACGGGACAATGCGTTCCGGAAATGCTCGAAGCAACGACTGCCCCACAGCCATCGCCACGTCCATTCCTATTTCGTCAAACAGCGCCAGCGGCCCGATCGGCATACCGAAATCCCTGGCGACACGATCAAGAGACTCGACCGTGGCTCCATCAAGTACCAGTTCCAGAGCTTCGTTCATATACGACACGAGTAACCGATTGAGCAGGAACCCCGGACTGTCAGGAACAATGATCGGCGACAATCCCACGGAAATGGTAAAGCCAACAGCGCGGTCCATCGTTGTGGAATCTGTCGCACCGGCCCGAATGACTTCCACCAGTGGTCGCTGAACGACGGGAAGGCAAAAATGAAGTCCGCAAAAACGACTGGGGTCCTTCAATGCGGCGCCCAGCTGGGCGATGGACAGACTGGACGTATTGGAAGCAACAATTGTCTGCTGCCCCAGATGCGAGTCAAGCCGTGACAGAATCTCAGTCTTGATCGCCAGGTCCTCAGGAACGGCCTCGATGATCAGGTCTGCTGCCGAAATCTCTTCTTCGTTCAACGCGACCGAAACCGCCGCCGCACGAGGAGCAACCGACTTGATTGTCTGGACGGCAGAGGCCGCCACCGCGGGGTCCTGGTCCAGGAGCTTAACTCGCAGTCCGGCTCGCGCGCTGACTTCGGCGATACCTCGCCCCATGACCCCGGCGCCGATAATGCCGACGCTGCGAACAGCTTCTGGTCCTGTTGTCATCGCTCCGTTTATCCCGTCGTGGGTGGTGTGTTCGCTCAACTTGACAATCCTGTCCTGGTGTCACGTTTTGCCGCAGACTCAGGCCGCTCGCACTGACGGTACAACACCCCGCGATGCCTCGTCGTAACGAGACACGATCAATGCCGCGTTCTGCCCCCCGAATCCTATGTTGTTTGTCAAAACGTGACGACAGGAAACTTCACGAGCGGTGTACGGGACGTAGTCCAGATCGCAATCCGCATCGGGAGTTTCGTGGTTAATGGTGGGCGGAATGACTCCGGTACGCAGGCTGATGACACACACAGCCAGTTCAATTGCTCCACAGGCTGTTGTCGCGTGGCCCAACATACTTTTTGTGCTGGATACCGGAATTCGATAGGCCTGCTGGCCGAATGCTCGTTTGATTGCTGCCGTTTCGACCCTGTCATTCATAATCGTGCCGGTTCCGTGGGCATTGATATAGTCAATGTCTTCCGGATTCAGTCCGGCGGATGCCAGAGCTCGCTTGATGGCGGCTTCCGTTCCTCGTCCTTCCGGATGGGAATCCGTGACGCGAAACGCATCCTGGGAAGATCCGTACCCGGTGATCTCACCAAGAATCTCTGCCCCGCGTCTCAGAGCATGTTCACGTTCTTCGACAATAAATGCTGCCGCGCCTTCACCAATCACAAATCCGTCACGGTCCGCATCAAACGGCCGAACAGCCGCCTGAGGATCATCGTTTCGCTGACTGAGTGCAGAGAGTCGCTGAAAGCCAGTCACACCGAATGGATGAATGGTACTATGGGCGCCGCCACACAGCATGATGTCGGTTTCCCCCTGCTGAATCATCCGCATCGATTCGCCAATCGCCTGCGTGCTGGACACGCAGGCTGCGATGCAGTTAGCAACCGGTCCCTGCGCGTTCAGCAATCCTGCCAGGTGGATGGCTGGCAGGTCCGGTTCAAACTCCCGCTCGACGTCGGGATCAAAAACACGCAGTGCGGTATCCAGAAAGGCAGACGACGTACATTCATCACCCTGCAGTGACAAATGTACGCACTGCGTGAAGGCGTTGAAATCTTCAAATGGTTCACCGCAGCCCAGGTACACCCCAAACCGCTGTGGATCGATAGCTGCGTCATCAATTCCCGACTGGCGCGCCGCCTGCAGACCGGCGCCGATTGCGAATTGAGTCTGTCGTGGACAACGCTGCCAGCGATTTCCATCCCTGGCAACAGCGTTGACATCCCAGTCACGAATTTCAGCGGCGATCCGCACCGGAAAGCGCTCAGCATCGAACAGAGTCAACCTGCCGACGCCCACCCGACCGGAATGCAGCCCCGTTTCGAAATCGCTGGTCGTGTTGCCGATCGGCGTCACACATCCCATGCCCGTTATGACCACTCGCCGTTTCATGCCAGCGACTCCTTCGCTTTCAGTGGTTACGCTGCATATGCACCGACCGCCACGCAGCTTGCCAGCCCGCGGCCGAACATATTCAGATTCAGAAAACTCCTGCCCGCCGGCGTGTCGTAATCGACAACAGGGTGAATTGGACAGGCCGGATCAGGTGTTTCATAGTTCAGGATCGGAAACAGATGGCCATTTTCGATCGCCAGTACGCTGGCGATCAGTTCCAGTGCCCCGGCGCCGGCAGCCGAGTTCGCGAGATGACTCTTGGCCGCCACAACCGGCGTCTGTGCATTCTCCTGTCCAAAAATGTCACGAATCGCCTGAGCTTCCGCGACGTCAGACGCCCATGTACCCAGACCATGAGCATGAATGTGGCCGATCTCCGAGGGAGTCCGGCCAGCCCTGACCAGAACCTGAGAGAGCGCCACAGTCAGTGCCTTGCGACAATTGGCCTGTCCCGCTGTGCCGATAAACGATGCTGAAGCGGCCCCAAGGACCTCGCCATAGATGTGGGCATTGCGTCGCAGGGCAGAATGCATTTCTTCCAGAATAACTGCGCCAGCTCCTTCTCCGGACGCCGAACCTCCACGACGCCTGTCGAATGGTCGACAAATGGCATCGTTGTCGTGAACTTCGTCTTCCATCCGAGCGTGCATGTGATTGAACGGTGTCAATGTTGTGCCCGTCCCACCAACCAGCATTGCATCGGCGTCACCGGCTCGAATGCTGCGGCACGCCTCTGCAATCGCCAGATTCGCAGACACGTCCCGCTGAGTAATCGTGTTGGACGGTCCTCGCAGGTCATTGGCTATTGCCAGATGGCAGGCCGGCATGTTGGGCAGACACTTCAGGATCCACAGAGGGGCAATTTCGTCCAGTCCGTCAGCGCCCCAGCGTTCCAGTTCAAAGTTTCCATCCGTCGAAGTACAGGCCTGAACTCCGCGTTGAAAGTCACTGGGCATTATAGAAACGTTGTCCGCGCCAAAGCAGACTCCAAACCGATCAGGATCGTACTGTTCGAGCACGCCGCTGTCAGAGAGTGCCTGCTGGCCTGCAGCAACTCCCATTTGAGTCTCTCGATTCATCAGCTTCAGCGATTTTCGGATGAACTTTCGTTTCGCATCCGGCAGGTCTCCAAAGTCTTTGATGCCGCCACTGAAATCAGCAACTCCCGGCGTTCCTTGACCACCAGGTTCGTTAACCTCCGTGGTCTTATGACTGTTGCCGGACTGTCTCCGGGTCAACGTTGTCCAGAGTTGATCGGCAGTGCGACCGGCAGAGCAGACAGCACCAAGCCCGGTGATGACAATCCTTGTCTGTTCGTCTCTGAGGTCATTCACTGGTCTGCCTTTTAAGAAATCAACTCATTCGACATCCACCTCCCCTGCCACCCTAAGGACATAAAGGTCCTCAGGTTCTATGATTCTCGGGCGATTACGACAAGGTGGATTAACGACTTCCTCGTCGGCCACCGGCAATATCTGCCGATAGAACTTAGTCTCAAAGCAGCATACTGCAGACAGTCCGACAGTCGTTGGAAAGGACGAACGGATTAAAGCACTGCGCAGTGGCCTCGTTCTCCGCTTGCGTCGCTGTGCTGCAGTCTGGACGTCAGGTGCCGAATTGTGTCGACGACATCGGCCAGAGATTGCGGTTTGATGAGATACTCGGCAACGGCCTTGTGCGATTTCTGATTCGGGTCGCGACTTAGTCGAGCCAGAACAAGGACGGGCAGGCACGCTCGATCCGACGCATCACCAGCGGCGTCGAGTATCCGGCCGGCAGACCCGCAGGGCAGCGAAGGCTCCATCACCAGAATATCCGGGCGAAAGCTCTCCAGCCTGTCGATACATTGCTTTCCGTTCGTCACGCCCACACAGTCGAAATTCGTCGTCCGCCGGAAGTAAGCTTCAATCTCAGATAAGACAACCCGAGAAGGCGGGCGGCTGCAAACGAAACCTGTCGTGTTTGGTGGCACACAACTGGAACTCAACTTCGCAACATCCGCAGCGGGTTTGATTCGCGTTGAGATTCAGGACGCTGATGGCAAACCGCTGGAAGGCTACTCGCTGGCGGACTGTCCGGAAATATTTGGAGACACGATCGCCCGAACAGTTGTTTGGAAAGACGACAGCAAAGACGTGTCGTCACTTGCCGAAAAACCAGTGCGTTTATTGTTCGAGTTGAAAGACGCCGACCTCTACTCTTTCCGATTTACAACGGACCGATGACCGCTCCGTGAAACGAATGTCGCCTCGCGTGCGCGTTGTTGATAACGCTGGACGCATTGATGAGTCGTTACTCGTACAATCACATCCATCAAGCCGTTCATGGCGTATCGGCGTATGACGGTTTTCGCGACCTCAAAGTGAAGTCGACACAGGCAAGTGCCCTCAGCGAATTCCGACTCCGGAAGAGTTCACGGTTACTGAATTCAAAACACCGTTTCGGTGACGACTCTATGAAATTCACTCCTTATCTCCTGAGTGTTCTGTCGTTCCTGCCTACTGTTGACGCCGCCGAAGTTGAAGTCGTGGTTAGTCCGCGCATCACGGTCGTCGAGCGAGAAGGCATCACTGGGGGTGGCTGCCCGGTGAAGGTCGGAAATCGCGTTCTGAGTTTCTTTCCGAATCACCCGGATGACTTTGGCGGCTCGAATGGGACGGCGTCGGCAATCTCCACGGATGGCGGCATGAGCTGGACGAATGNNNGACCGTCTGAAGAATGGCAACCTGCTCGCTTTCGGAATCAAATGGGTACCCGATCCCAAAACGCGTCGTGATGCGAAGCTGCCCGACGTCCCTGCCGACGCATACCAGATCGCCATGTCCAGCGATCGAGGGCAGAGTTGGAAACTTGAACGAGCCAGGATCGAATGCCCCCCAGAAATCGGCGGTATCGCTCGACCATTGCCGCACATCATCGACGGTGAAGATGGATTGTTGCTGATGCCAGCTTAGTGTTCTGCTCCAGGAATTCCCGCATGGCGATGAAGCTCGTATCGCGATCCACAATGAGATGCTTGGCGTCTTTCAGGAATCCGTCTTCGCAATCGGTGAGATTGCGGCAGACCTGTTTCATCCACGTGGCATTCGGACTCGGCGTGATCCCGGCAATGTGGACGCGGCGCGTCTTCAAGTGCATCACAGCGAGCACATAGAACGTGACCAGTCCGTTTCGCGTCCAGACTTCGACAGTCGTGAAGTCCGTGGCGAAGATGGAATCCCAATGAGCATTCAGGAACGACGACCACGCCGGTGTTCGCTCTCGATCAGGTGCAGGTTCAATGCCATGAGCCTTCAGCACGTTGGCGACGGTGGAATCGCAGACGTGGTAGCCGACGTTCCTGAGAGCTCCCTGAATGCGGTCATACCGACCATACGGAACCGGAACAGTTACATAGGTTCCTTCTCCGCAGCGTCCAGCGCACTCCTTGAATCGTGGTCCAGGTCGACTTCAAGAAACTGTTTCGTCTCAGGAATAGCCAGATGGATATCCGTCTCCTGATGAACGCCAACATTCAGAAATACGCCACTCAGGTCGAACACATGTCCACCGACGTCCTTCGCGGCATTAATGAAATGGAAATGATAGCCAGGTACGCTGATCGCTGAGGAATAGGACGGAGACCAGAATCCGACCAGTGTGCCTTCCGCGTGATCGATATGAAATTTACTTTGATGCTCTATCGCCTGAATCAGGTTTTCACCCGGTTCGGCTTTGCAGGCTGCCCGCAGCGAAAGGTTTGTAAACACACCATCCACGCGGAAGCCCACAAAAATGTTATTGGAGGGGCGTAAGCAATCCAGTTGGTCTTTCAAGTGCTGATAACTGTCTGCCTGCTGCAGTCGATGCGTTCGGTCCGCAACGAATCTTGTAATCGTGGCAAAGGGAATCATCATGTCGTCCGCAGTTACTTCTGCCGTTCCACCCGGGTGAATCTGAAAACACTGCCCATCCAGCATCAACATCTCACCATCCAGACCATCAAATGTTCCCAGTCCGAAATCACCATGTCGACGCAAATCACTTACCCGAGTACACCCACCAAATACGCCTTCGACAAGGGCTGCACTGGTTGACACCTGGAACAGCGAATGATGTACCACATCAAGTTCGGCGGCCAAAGCGCGTTCGACGATGTGTGAGATGCTGTCGCCGGTGCGCACATGCTCTGCCCGCAACGCATTCCACAAAGACAGAGATACACGACATTCCAAAGTATGCTGAGCTGACGACATGTATGACCCGTCTCGTGGAATTCGGCCATCAGGGCCAACGATTGGTGAACACAAAGACTATGTCAGGACCAGCAACGCCTCAAGAGCACGCCGGGATTTCTCCGCAGACATCTGCGGATCTGCCCCACGGATGGTGCCAGATTCTAAGTTGGATCCGGCCTGAAATTTATTGCTGACAGCACCGCTTCCGGCGACGTGGGCGTCATCGGCGACGTGGGCGTCAGCGTTCCGGGAAGCGTATCAAGAACACGTCGACGCCACGCTGGCAGAGAAGACAGGTGAACTGGTCTTCTCGTCATTCAATGTGATACAGGACCGGATGAATCCCGACAAGCTGAACCGTATCACGGCGCAGTGGGTGACACGATTTCAAAAGCGACTTCTCGATGCTGGGCGGGCACCGGCGACCGTGGAAAGCCATTGCCGACACCTGAAGGCCGCATTGAACTGGGCAAAGGACCAGGGCTGGCTTCTGTCGGTGCCGAAGTTTGGCAAGTTGAAGAAAGCCAAGTCTGCCAAAGTCATGAAGGGCCGACCGATCACCGGTGAGGAATTCGACCGGATGCTGGATGCTGTTGATGCTCTGCCGGAACGACAACGCGACTCGTTGAAGTTTATTCTGCGGGGTCTTTGGTACTCTGGCCTGCGACTGGGCGAGGCGCTCAGTCTGACGTGGGACCAATGGGCAGACGGTATCCGGGTTGATACTTCCGGGAAATATACCGTCCTGCTGATTCCGTCTGACGGTGAGAAGGGCGGCAAGGACCGGACATATCCAATCACACCGGACTTCGAAGAATTCCTATTCAGCGTTCCACCTGAAGACCGTGAAGGATACGTATTCAGTCCGGAGCTCTACCGGGGCGTCTGTCGACGACTGGATACCGTATCAAAGGCCATCAGCAAGCTGGGCGAGAAGGCGGCCGTCAAGGTGGACCAGGTAAAGGGCAAGCCGGTCTATGCGTCTGCCCATGACCTGCGGCGGGCGTTCGGCCAGCGATGGTCCCGGAAGGTCTCAGCGATGGTCCTGAAGGAACTGATGCGCCACGCCAGCGTGACCACGACGGAAAAGTATTACGTGGACATCAACGCCCAGGAAACGGCCAAATATCTCCGAGAGGTGACACTTGAGGTGACACCAACGAAAAAAGGGTCTCAGCATGAAGCTGAAACCCAGTAAAAACCAATGCTCCCAGAAGGACCCGAACCGACCAGCAAAAACACGTCTTAAACGAGATCGAAAATCAAGGTGGACCATTTCCCGGACCATTTGCAGCCT
>LWDU01035273.1_pt1 | contig 10765 bp, 7 predicted proteins | sample 727161 | NCBI WGS metagenome assembly LWDU01 (sample SAMN04566230, study PRJNA314399) | hydrothermal vent metagenome | isolation source: deep sea hydrothermal plume seawater | place: Mexico: Gulf of California, Guaymas Basin | collected 2004-07-11 | reverse complement strand
TTGCAGACCGTGGCTTCGGGAAGCCGACAGTGAATGCAACTGCACAGGCTCCGGGCATAGGTGACTTCACAATCATGATAGGTGACCGTGACATATTGGGTAACCCGATCAGCGATCTGCCCCGACACTGAGTTCTGACAGAACCACGCTATCGTGGGCGAGGCGTAATCATTTGTGCCATAATGCCGATATCAATCAGGTGCAGCGGAATTTTCGTTGTGTTGTTGGTCGTCTAGTATGTAACGGAATTAAGAAATATGATGAAATCTCGAAGTAAAATATACCTATTGATGATGGTTTTGGTTGCCAGTTTTCTTTTCGCTTCGTGTGGGATTGTGGGTGGTGGCACGGCGACGGTCAAGATTGGCCTGCTGAGCCCCCAGACAGGTCCGATAGCTGTTTATGCTCCGGGATTTGAGGATGCAGCTAACGTTGCTGTATCAGATCTGAACGAGGCTAATGATGATTACGTCTTTGAGTTAATAGTTGTTGATTCGGGCTGCGATGGTACCCAGGCGGCAACGTCGGCTCAGTCCCTGATTGACGCAGGGGTGGTTGGAATCGTTGGGGCAGCATGCTCTGGTGCGACTTTGGGCGCCATAGCCGTGGCAGCGCCTGCCGGAGTGCCGATGGTATCGTATGCCAGCACCTCGCCAGCAATTTCCACGGCTGAAGATGATGGCTACCTCTTCAGAGTGGTCCCAAGTGATGCCCAGCAGTCTGTTGCACTAGCGGATGTGGTCAAGTCAATGGGCGATAGCAATCCTGCTGTTTTGTTCATGACCAATGATTACGGCGCTGGTCTGGGTGAGAACTTTAAAGCAGCTATGGGCAGTCTTTGCACCGAGATTGGATACGATCCGACCGAAGGTTCATATGATGCTTCGACCTTGGCGCAGGCTGTGGTGGACGGTGGATGTGACTCAGTTGTGCTGATTTCCTACGCAACCGATGGAGCAGCCATAATGGAAGAATTGTTGTCACAGGGATTCAGCGGTAGTCTCTATGGTGCAGACGGCCTGGCTGATGCTGCGTTGACACAATCCTTCACTGACGTTGCTGCAGTTGATGGTTTGGTTGCGACAAAACCTCGACCAGGCGATTCCTCGACTGCTAAGTCTTCCTTCGAAACGGCTTACTCAGCTGCGGGGGGCAATCCAGAGGGAATTTACACCAACGAAACTTTTGATGCGGTGAATCTAGTTGCTGGAGCCGCGATGGCCGACAGTAACGATGATCTGCGTGATGATCTCGTGAGTCTGGGATCAAGTTATGATGGTGCCAGCGGCGTTCACACATTCGACAGCAATGGCGATGTGCCGGGGACGGGGTACGAAATTTGTGAATTCAGTGGTGCGAATTTTTCCTGTTCCAAGATATGGACCTCCAGTGGGGGCGTATCGGGTAAGTAATGGATGAATGTACTCGGTGATCCGAGTTTCAAAAGAGGGGCCGCTGGTTTATTAGCCAGCGGCCCCTTTTCGGTAACGAAATAATTATTGATCTTTGTTTACCTTCAACCTTGATTGAATTACAAGACTGAGCCCATGACTGAACTTTGGCAAAACTGTCTGAACTTTGCGAACTCGCAGCGAAAACTGCTGTTGGCGGGGTTCATGCTGTTTGATGCCTATCTTGGCTTAGCGAATCGTGCGGGCCTAGTAGCCTGGACCGGCCTTTTCGATGGCGATTTGATATGGATGCTTCAGTCAGTTGAGATGATGTCGGGTGGATTGCTACTAATCCACAATGTGTTTTCCTTCGTCAGGGGAAAATGGGGGGTGTTTTCTTTCATCTTCTCTTTTGTCCTTCTGGCGATACTGGTTTTCACCACGCTGGAGTTGCTGCTTTCCAGCTTGGGTACGTCGGGCACAATCAACTTCAACTTATCTGCAGTTGGATTAAGTGGCTTGTACTGGGCTGCCGCTTATCTTAGCGTTGCAGCCGGGTTAGCTTTGACGTACAAGGTTCAGCGGTTTGGCAATTTCGCCCAAGCTGAAATGATGCTTGTTGGATCATATGTCGCAATTACATTGATGTGGTCTGATCGCTTTTTCCCAATATCGGATGCGCCAAAAGATGACGTGCTTAACTGGAATTTGTTGATCTGGGCTGGGGTGGGGGCTTTTGTAATCACAGGGATAACGGGGTTAGTGATTGACAAGGTCGTATACAGGAGGTTTCGGAAAAAGTCCGCGTCCCCACAGGTAATGATGATTGCATCTCTTGGGATCGCAATGATACTTAGAGCGCTGCTCTATATGAGATTTTCAGCAGGCACATTCCGCTTCGTTCCCGATCGCGATTGGCGACTCGCAACTTCCAAGCTTTCTGTCTCAACAGAGCGCCTACAACTTTATATCGGCGATCGCACCGGTTTGCCTTTGATGGAATGGGCTGAAAACGTCAGCGCTTACGCATTTGCATATACAAAGTTGATTCTTGTAGTTGGTGTGTTGGGGGCGGTGTTGTTGTTGTTAGTTCTGTTACATCGAACTCTGCTGGGTCGACGAATTCGAGCGGTCGCGGATAACCCAGAGCTTGCCGCTTCTACTGGTATTGATGTTGAACGCGTACATTCAACAAGTGCGTTCCTATCAGCTGGTATTTCTGGTTTGGGAGGGGCGCTACTTGCTGGTGTTTTGCCGATCAACCCTGAGTTGGGACTCTCTTTGCTTCTTCCCGCCTTTGCGGTCATCGTACTCGGTACGATCGGGTCAATACCGGGCGTGCTTATTGGGGCGCTAATAGTAGGGTTGGTACGAGCCGTCTCCGAGCCATTCTTAATCGGCGTAGGGAATGCTATAGAAAGACCGACGATGAGTGGTTACGCGGAAGTTATGCCGTTCATATTCCTCGTTGGTGTTCTACTTTTAATGCCTCGTGGCATTGGGAACGTTATGGCGCGACGGCATATTGATCGGATGCGACGTAGGAATACATTGGGTAATACTGAAGGTGGAAACGGAGTCTCTGGTAATTACAGCTCCGTTGGTAAATATCTGCCTGAATTAAGATTTATTGGGATTTGGTCAACTAACATTCGAGATGTATATGAGTCGATATTTGACCGAGTTGGAAAGTTCATATCTAACGCTGGATTGCGACTTAAGGAGACCCTAAAAATAATCTCCTTGGTAAGCGAATTCCTTGGGTTTATACCCACCTTTCTAACGTGGGTCCGAACCCGACGACCATCTAATGTGGTGGTGTTCCAGCGAGAAACAGCCAGAGGGTCATGGATGGCTTTTTTCGTTATGTTTGCGATTCTGGTAATTGTCGCTTCATTACTCCCTAGCGCTAGTGTTCTGACAAAGATTATGCAGATTGCGCGCATTGTCAGCTTATTAGGGATTTTTAGTCTTATGGCGTTTTCATTGAACTTGCACACAGGTATCACTGGAATGACCAATTTTGGCGTTATTTTCTTTGCTGGAATCGGTGCCATTATCGTCGGTCTTTTGTGTGCTCCCATTGAGACTAATGGGTACGGTTGGATGCCTTGGCAGGCAACAATTGTTGCTGTTTGCGTGTCTGCACTCGCCGGCTGGTTACTTGCGTACCCGACGGCGAGACTGCGCATGGATTACTTTGCGATCGTTACGATTTCACTGGGTGAGATACTTAGGATCAGTCTTCAAGCGGAACCTTTACTCCGTGCAGGAACGGTTACTTCGGCTATAGGAATATCACAATTTGCACGTCCGTTTGAAGGGTGGTGGGAGTCGGGGGCTTCCGAAACCGTAGGAGGTTGGTTTGGGCTTAGCGGAGTTGCTCCGTATGTGTTGCTGCTTGCTGTAATTTGTTTGGCCGCTGTACTTACTGTTTGGTGGCTTCTTGGAACCGTTATTGCATCGCCATGGGGCCGTATTCTTCGATCAATCAGGGAAGATGAAGAAGTCAGTCAACACCACGGGCATAACATTCTTACGCATAAGGCTTTGAGCCTGGCACTTGGTGCTGCAATTGCAGGTCTGGCAGGTGCTCTTTGGGCATGGTTGAACACAGGGATATTTCCTGAGTTTATGAATCCTGTACGTTCAACTTTTTTGGTGTGGGCCGCATTCATAGTTGGAGGTCGTGGTAATAACCGCGGCATGGTTATTGGCGCTTTTCTCATAGTTATTGTCGAGTTTTTCTTCAATGTAATGGTTGTAGCCAGAGGCAGTGCAAGCTTGCCATTCCACGGATTTGTATCGCTTATGGATAGTGTTTTTGAGTGGTTGGTGGTCGATTTGGGAGGATATTTCTGGTCGAGTCTATCCATCACAGAGGTTTTCTCAAAAGGTCACGTGATAGTGAATTTGGCTTATCTGAAATTAGCTTTGATCGGGGTGGTCATCGTCGTTGCGCTTCAAGTTGCGTCTAAGGGCTTGTTACCTGAGATTCCGAGCAGGCCGAAACCATCGAACGATTTGCGTAAACGCGATAAGGGAGTGGATCAATGAGCACCATTCCTTTAACTGTGGATGGTCTTACTAAGGACTTTGGGGGTCTCAGAGCGATTGACAATGTTTCTTTTCACGTAGGAGAAGGAGAATTAGTAGGACTTATCGGACCAAATGGTTGCGGTAAATCGACGATTTTTAATTGTATTTCTGGGTTACTTAAATTGACCTCAGGCCAAGTTGAATTATTTGGGAAGAATGCAACTAATATGCGGCCGGACCAGATCCAGCGCATCGGTTTAACCAGAACGTTTCAACATACCCGTTTATGGAGAGAAATGACGGTTATTGAAAATCTGCTCGTACCTCCACGTGAACAATTTGCTCCAAATCGTTTGATGTCTTTGCTTCGTCCACATTCTCGGATTGCTGAACAAGAGCGTGTTCTCGATGCATATGCCGTTTTGGATACCCTTCAGGTCTCACACATGGCCAATCATCTGGCGAGCGAGTTGTCCGGGGGGCAGAGCAAATTGATAGATATCGGACGCGCATTGATGGGAGCGCCGCGTTGTTTACTACTTGATGAACCAGTAGCAGGTGTTGCTGCTCCGTTAGCTGAAAAAATTTTTCAAAACCTACGTGATTTAGTATCTGAACAGGGCATTAGCGTTCTGGTCGTGGAACACAACATGGATTTTATTCTTCGTGCTGGCGTTGACAGGATTGTTGTGATGGATCGCGGTAAATTCCTGATGGAAGGCACGCCAAATGAAGTCAGGCAGAGCCGTGATGTTATCGAAGCATATTTGGGGGATCCAGAGGGCGAATCCGCATGAATCGAGTTCTTGAGGTAAATGGTCTAAAAGGCGGCTACGGTTCGGTACAGATTTTGAATGGGATTGATCTCTACGTGGACGAGGGAGAACTCGTCACGATCATTGGCCCAAATGGTTGTGGCAAATCTACGTTTATTAAGGTTCTGTTTGGTATCGCTGATCGGTATGAAGGGGTGCTTTTACATCGAGGTGTGGATGTATCGTCTTGGCGCACTGACAGATTAGTACAGCGTGGAATTGCTTACGTTCCTCAGGTGGATAACGTGTTCCCTTCGCTTACAGTTCATGAGAATTTGCAGATGGGTGGCTTGCGCCTGCGTTCAGCTTTACTTGCACAGCGAATTGATCGGGCATGTGAAATGTTCAATGAACTAAAGTTTCGCATGAATGATCTAGCAGGATCGCTTTCAGGTGGAGAAAGGCAGATGTTGGCGATTTCACGAGCCCTGATATCGAATCCCACTTTTCTATTGTTGGATGAGCCCACTGCTGCACTTTCACCCAAATATCAACAAGACATCATCGAGCGCATTAATGAGCTGCGGCAACAGGGAATTACAGTGTTGATTATTGAGCAAAATGCGAAATTATCACTGGCTCGATCGGACCGCGGTTATATATTTATGGGAGGTAAAGTGGCTCACGTAGCTCCTGCATCGGATCTCTTGCACGACCCTAATATTGGTGCTTATTTTCTTGGCACGGGTTAGCCGTGGAATTGGGTCTTTTCGCAGTTTAGATTTTTAACTATCCTTAATCGTTGATTACTCATGCCAAGGGTCACTTAACCGAGCAGGTTTCCTCCTCGGTCTATCGCTCGATACAAGTACCGACAACGTCCAGCGACCTTGACGTAAGTCTCGTCCAGATATCAGGAATGACCAGCAATTCCACGACGTTTGATTCGAAGATTCTCACTGACCAACGGGGCAAACCGAAACTCCCATACCCGTATGGTTTCGTAGCTGACTTTGAATCCACGCTGAAGAAGTGGTTCTGCAACATCTCTAAACCCGAGCTTGTATCTCAGACGCCAAAGAACTGCGAGTAAAACGATGTCGGTCGGAAACTGTAGATCATTGAACGGTGTAATTGAACGTTCGTTGAAACGCTTATCGCAGTCTTGGCAATAGAAAGTCCGATAGCCAAGGGAGGTTCGATGTTTCCTCTTAGAAGTTGACGTGGAAAGGCAGTGCGGACAGGACATGAATGGATCTCCTCAGTAAATGAGGAATGATGCTATTCTGCCCCGACACTGAGTTCTGACAGAACCGTTATGTATGGCTCGATTGCAATCATGTTATTTGTACGCCGGCCGCCACTGCCTGCTCGCGCGCTCTGCGGACGTGAGCAATTCCCCTTCCTTCGAGAAAAGGGTATCCTCTGGGCGCACCGAGAAGGTAGTTGCTCGGCGATCAGGTCCCGATTCGATCAGGACGCCCGGAGCTAGACGAAACGGGTACCTTGGCACAGGTGTGGATTGAAACGTGTCGATCACGGCAAAAACGAACGAATAATCAACGACAGCCTCTTCGCGGGCAATAAAGCCCTGGAGTTCACACAAACATGAGACCAAACATCCTGAGACAAAAGCTGGAAGCCGGGGAGCCGACGCTTAGCACACACATCCACAGTGTATGGCCAGCCGAAATCGAAGCCATCGGCCACACGGGGTTTTACGACTATGTGGAGTTCGTTGCCGAATACGGACCCTCGGACCTCCACGACCTCGACAACATGTGCCGCGCCGCCGAACTGTTCAACATGGACAGCATGATCAAGATCGATCAGAGTCTCATGCCGTTCCTAGCGCAAAGAGGAATCGGCGCCGGTTACGGCAGCATCCTGTTCACCGATACCCGGAGCATCGACGAAGTACGTGACTGCATTAGGGCGGCCATGCCCGACCACCCCGACCACGGTGGTCTGTACGGCGTGGCCACCCGGCGAAACTCCTACATGGAATACGGCGGCACACCCGAGTACGTCGAATCAATCGCCGACACCGTGCTCGCCTTCATGATCGAAAAGAAGGGCGCGGTCGACAACCTGGAAGAGATACTCGAAGAACCGAAGGTCGAGATGGTGCAGTGGGGCGGCTCGGACTTCTCGATGAACATCGGCCACCCGGACGACATGAACCACCCGGATGTCATTGCTGCGAAAAAGAAAACGTTCGAAACCGCGATCAAGATGGGTGTGTCACCGAGGGCCGAGATCGAGAGCAGCGACGAGATGAAAGAGTTCCTAGACATGGGGGTGCGCCATTTCTCGATCGGAACGGACATTACGATCCTGTACGACTTCTGGAATCGTGAAGGCGAGCAGATTCTCAGGGCACTCGAAGGGGAGTAACTGATCCGGCAGGAGGAAATCTCGATGTTGATGCCCATAACGCAGGTGAATTGAGCATCGGCAACAGCATAATCATCACAGAACAGTGGAGGAGGGAGTACAACACGATCCGGCCTCACAGCTCGCTCGGATACCGGCCACCTGTGCCGGAGGCAATCATGCCCAGGCTTCGGTTGGTCGCAAATCCGAGATAATAAGTGGTAACGCTATCGGGGGCAGGTCACTCGGGCTCTCGATAGCCAAGTATTGTTACCATCCAATATAGCTGTCATTGGAGCAGCGATGTGGACCAAAATTTTGAAACTGTCAGCTTAGTAATCTCCGCCGGCTTCAACAGATCAAGAACGCCTTCCGTTAGCTAGCAGGAGGCCTTTTCATTGGCCGCAAGTTTAAGGCACGCTAACCATTTTGATCTCAGAAAGTGGGCTGCCATCTTAGGTTGCCGATCCCTTGTGAATACTCCTTTCCGATTCAATCCGCCTATCCGCATCATCGAATGGGATGTTCGAAAATCAGCTAAGACCCAAACATGAAGACCTGCAAGGAATACTCTGGATTCAGCAAGCTCTAGATATCTTCTCAACAGTTCAACCTGATACTCCTCTGAATACAGTTCTTCAGGCGCTGAATGCAATCCTGAAATGGTATCCGCACCAAACTCGCTGATAACTATAGGTTTTCCAGTGGCCCCATAAATTTTGTCCAATTCGGACGACAAATTGTTGATGGCCTCATCCAGATTCATCTGGTCGAAATACCATCCGTTATATCTGTTCAGCATGACAACATCGACATTTTTTAACCATTCAATTGGGGTGCCATGAACGGCAGCAAAAGACACTGGACGTGTGTCGTCTAGGCTTTTGGCGTCACCGGTGAGCGTAGCCAAAAATTCGGTGGCAACAGGTTCAACAGGTTCTTCCGATTGAGACTGGATTCTATTCATTAAATCGGGTGGGAATGGTTCATTTGCCACACTCCACATAATGACGGAGGGGTGATTTTTATCCCTAGATATAAGCTCTGAGATCTGCTCACGGCATTTCGCGAGACGATCTTCGATCTGGCCTCCATCTCCTTCGAAGAAAAGTCCTACTGCTGGTGTCTCATCAACAACAAGAAAGCCATGCTTGTCTGCGAGAAAAAGATCCTCCTCAAAGTATGGATAATGGGAAGTCCGATAAGAATTCGCACCTACCCATTTCATCAAGTTATGATCCTTTATAGTCAGTGGAAGATTCTGGCCCCTACCAGTTACAGAAGAATCCTCATGTCTTCCAAAGCCCTTAAGTTCGATCGGTTTCCCATTCAATAATATCTCGTGCCCACGAATCTCGATCGTACGAATACCAATTTCCAGCGAGTAGGAATCAACAGGCCTATCTTGATGCTTGAGACTCATCTCTAATTGATAAAGATGAGGATCAGAAGGAGACCACAGCCTAGGTTCTTTGACCTCTAGACAAACTTTGAACCTCCCTCCAATGGAAGCAGCTACTCCCTGCATATGAAAAGAACCTGAACGTAGGGAGACAGAAAGTTCGATATCCGGATCGTCGCAAAGACCAAGGATGTCCACAATTCCTATTTCGTCCTTGAGCGAGGTCTTGACAGTCACATCCGAAATATTTGATACAGGCACCCGGTAGAGGATTACGCTCCTATGAATACCTGAATAAGGGAAAAAATCATAGTTAGTTGCAGGTATGTTTGACATAAACATACTCAGGCTCCCACTCTTCACATTCCCTGGTGGAACCCGCTCAGGCTTCAGTTCGTTTTCGACCCTAACTACTAGCCTGTTAACTGAATCAAGATTCACATTTTCAGCCAAACGAAATTCAAATGGTAAGTTCCCCCCCTCATGTGAACCCAAGAGATGGCCGTTTATCCAGACGGTAGCCTTATACGTTACCGAACCAAACCTTAGCCTGAGATCGCCAAGATCCCAGGAACCCGGGATTGAGAACATAGTCTGGTACCAACCAACACCAATGTAGTCATAAGTGTCTGGGAAAAGTTCGTTCCAGCTTGAAGGAACCGCGATTGGACGAAATTCGGTGAATCCTTCCGACCATTTAGAATTCAACCCCACATCATCCGGGTCAAGACGAAATTCCCATACTCCGTCAAGAACAGAAAGGTCGCGATACTGATTCTGCTGTGGATACAACATTGAATTTGTGAACCCTTAAAACTTTGAAGTACAGATGAGTGATTTTCTTGCGCGTATTATAATGACCTACCCCCTTCAAAAAACAGAGTTTCTAACATTTACTCTGGACTACTTTTGGGGGGCAGGTCAATCGACTTACCAATCAAATCGTATCAAGCCAGAACGGCACTTTTGCCGGTCGATTCCGGTTAAGTTCCGGTTTTTGTAAGGTGGACCGGCAATGAAACTGACCTGCCAACCAAACTCGCGCCGGGCTAATTATGAGCGATCTTCAGGTTCCCGTTTGTGGCGTCATAATATGCAATGAACACCATCCCTGATTCATCAATTGTGATAGCGGAATATTCACCAACATCCAGGGAACTTGAACCGTCAATACTTTCAACCTGCCAGGCCCAGGAATCATTGACCGAATTATACGAGGCCGATGCGTATTTCAATGTTCCCGGGTTGCTGTCGTAGAAAGAGATGTGCAGGCTGTTTGCAGCACCCGTGACCAACTCAACACCCCCGTAAGTGCCTACCCCGGACTGAATTACTTCTACGGTCATCGGGGTCCACGACCAGGAATTTGTAGCAGCACTCCATAAGGCCCAGGCATGCTTTATAGCACCCCCTTGCCTGAACACTACATGAGGTCTTCCATCAGGGTCCAGCGTCAAGGCCGAATACCGGAGCGTTGAACTGCCGCCAGCTATCTCTACGGGAGAGGACCACTGATACTCCTGAGATATGTTGTCCCACGTGCCTGTGATGTGATTCAGCGTGCCAAGCCCGGTCGGACTGAAGTAGGAGATGTGGACCGTTGAAACGGACGCGTCATAAACCACGTCTGTATATTGACCATTATTTGTTGAGTCTTGGTAAACCGTTTGTGCGGACCAGTCAGTTATGGCAGCATTCCAAGTGCTGCTGCCGTTTGCAAATTTCAACGATTGATTTGAAACGTCATAGTAGGCAATACCGATCGAGAACTCAGCCTCTGCGAACGAGCCGTAGCCAAGCAT
>LWDU01033720.1_pt1 | contig 10767 bp, 10 predicted proteins | sample 727161 | NCBI WGS metagenome assembly LWDU01 (sample SAMN04566230, study PRJNA314399) | hydrothermal vent metagenome | isolation source: deep sea hydrothermal plume seawater | place: Mexico: Gulf of California, Guaymas Basin | collected 2004-07-11 | reverse complement strand
GATTTAATTCAGATTTAGAATTTATTCGATACAAACAGACTTTTTTATTTCTAGATTTTACCCAAAAACCTGATGACTGACCTGTTAAAGTACAAATTTCATTTAAAATATATTTTATTTCTTCACTAATTTTAAAATTTGAATTGTATATGGATCCTATTTTCCAAGTTCCGGGACCAAGACTGTAACTTCCATTTATTTCATTTTTAACTAAAAAATTATGTTTAATTAATGAATCACATATTCTTAAAATTGTAGACTTGTTCAGCGATGTGATTTGAGATAATTCCTTAAGTCTCACACTTTTATTTGTTTCATCAAATGAGTTTAGAATGTGAAACGCTTTATCTATAACTTTAATTGTATTTGTCATTGCGTTTTATAATATGAAACATCATTTTATAATATAAAATTTGTTGACTTTCTATAAAATTTTTGCACAACTACACTTTTAAAATTTACAGAGAAAATGAAGTGGGAAAAGCTTACACACCAAATATAAAGTCTGATAAAGGAAAAAATTTAACAAAATACGTAGCCGCATTTGTAAAAAAAAATAAATATTCAAGTATTCCAAAAAATGTAGTTGAGCTGGCAAAAAAACATATATTAGATGGTTTTGGCTTGGCGTTATCAGGATCAGTTGCCAGAACTGGTGAATACTTGTTTAAACACATAAAACAAAATTCAGCAAAAGGTAGAGCTACTGTTATTGGTTCTAAAATGAAAGTCACTTCTAGATTTGCTGCTTTAGCAAATGGAACTGGAATACATTCTGATGATTACGATGATACGCAACTAGCTGTACTAAAAGATAGAGTTTATGGATTATTAACTCATCCAACAGCCCCATGTTTACCAAGTGCATACGCTGAAGGAGAATTAAAAAAAATTAGTGGTAAAGAATTTTTGAATGCATTTTTAGTTGGAGTTGATGTGGAATGTAAAGTTTCTGAAGCAATGTCACCTAGACATTATCAACATGGATTTCATTCAACATCAACATGTGGAACTCTAGCAGCTGCTGCAGCAGCTGCTAAAATTAGAGGGTATAATGTTTCACAAATACAACAATCTTTAGCAATAGCTGCAACATTAAGTGCAGGATTAAGAGAAAATTTTGGAACAATGACTAAACCTTTACATGCTGGAAGAGCAGCAGAAAGTGGTGTGGTTGCATGTGATCTAGTTGGACTTGGCTGGACCGCAACTGACAAAATACTGGAATCACCGAGAGGTTTTTTTCAAGCTCACGGAGGTGCTTACAATTTAAGCTCTATTAAAGGACAACTTGGAAGACCTTGGACCTTTTCTAAACCTGGAATTTCAATTAAACCACACCCTTGTGGTTCCTTAACTCATCCAGGTATGACTAAAATGTTAGAATTAATTCACAAACATAACATAAAACCTCAAGATGTTTTGAAAGTTGATGTTGGAACTAATCATAATATGCAAAACGCATTAATTCATCATAGACCAACTAATGAATTTCAAGCAAAATTTAGTATGGAATATTCAATGGCAATTTTGCTGGTTCAGAGAAGGGCTTATATTCCAGAATATCAAGACAAAAGAATAAACAAGCCCGATGTTCAAAATATGCTTAGAAAAATAAACTTTTATAAAAACAAAGTTGCTGAAAAAGCTGGCTATGACAAGATGACAACAATAATAGATATTTACTTAAAAAATGAAAAAAAAATATCTGGAAGAGGTGATTTTGGTAAAGGAAGTCCAATGATACCTATGTCTTATGATGAAGTAGCAGATAAATTTTTAGGCTGCTGTGAATTTGCAAAATGGCCAATGAAAAAGGCTAAAGCAATTATTGAGTCTGTTAAAAATTTAGAAAAAATTAGAGATATTTCAAAATTAAGTAAACTTTTATCTAAATAAATCCAAAAACATCTGATTTACCACTGCAAAATTTTAAAAAGGGCTTTTAACATTATATTTCTTTGATAACTTTTCCAATTCAATAACGGTAGCTTTTGATAAAGCTATTCCTATTCTATCATTTTTTATATTACTTAAATATTCTGGTTCACCAGGATGAAGAATTTTTTGAAAACCTTTGGCTTTTTTAAGTTTTTTTACTTGTTTAATTCCATATTCAATTTTGTTTATAAAACTTTTATGTGATTGAAAAAGATTAGTTCTTAAACAAATCATTAAATGACCAACGTTGGATGGACCTGAAAAATCATTTATTGCATTTTTCACTTTACCGCTATGATTTGCTCCTGTAAAAATTCCAGCTACAATATCCATCATCCAAGACAATCCAGCACCTTTCATGCCACCAAATGGCAACATAATTCCCTCAAAAGCTTTTATCCCATCATTAGTTGGCTTTCCAAATTTATCCAAAGCATGTCCGTATGGAATCTTAATACCACTTTGGGCTGCAAACTTTAATTTTCCTCTCGCAATAGATGATGAGGCCATATCAAGAATAAAAGGTTTTTTTTTATTTTTTGTAGGACAACCAAAAGCGAAAGGGTTTGTTCCAAAAAATGGGGCCATTGCTCCATGAGGAGGTAAAGCTTTAGAGGCATTTGTGAAAACCCATGAGATACAATTATTTAGTGCGGCAAATTCTAAATAATTAGCAGCCATTCCAAAATGATTACTTTTACTAATTGCGACTAAACCCATGCCATTTTTTTTTGCTAAAGATACACATTTTTTAATGCCTTCGTTTGCAGCTATGAAACCAAGGCCATTATCGCCAGTTAAATGAAAGATATTATTTGCTACTCTTTTAAATTTAATTTTAGGATTAAAATTAGCAGCCTTTTTTTCAATTCTTTTTATATATACAGGGAGCCTTACAATGCCATGAGACCAAACCCCTCTCTCATCTGCTCTGATTAAAAGTTTTGCAACAGTTTTTGAATTTAAATTACTTAAGCCCTTTTTTTTGAGAATATTTGTTACAAATGAAATTAATTCATCTTTTTTATATTTTTTTTTTGCATTCATTGTATCTGGCTATTATAACGTGATATTTTACAATATTAAAAATAGTATTAGTAATAAAAAAGTTTTAATGAAGATACATAAAGAAACAGGTGATATTATTGAAGTTCAACTTAATGTAAGACTAGATGTTCATGAAGAAGTAACTTTTTGGAAAAATGGTGGAATATTACCAGCCGCTTATAAGGAAGCATAAAAAATGACACAAAGATGGATTAAGGCTACATATTATAGGGGAGGAACTAGTAAAGGAGTTTTTTTTCAAAAAAAAGATCTACCAACAGATAATGAAAAAGAATTAAACGAATTATTTTTAAAAGTAATTGGTAGTCCAGATCCAAATGGGAGACAACTTAACGGAATGGGTGGTGGAGTCTCATCAGTTTCAAAATGTGTTATTATTAGCCCTTCAGAACGTGAAGATGCAGATGTAGATTATAACTTTATTCAAATTGCCATAGACCAACCTATAGCTGAATGGAATAATAATTGTGGAAATTTATCGGGTGCAGTTGGTCCATACGCAATCCAAGAAGGCATAATTAAACCCAAAGAGGGTGAAAATAAAATTAGAATTTATCAAGTTAATACTGACAAGATCATACATGCTTCTTTTGATGTTAAAGATGGAAAACCATTAATTGAAGGAGAATATTCTATAGCTGGAGTTTATGGTGGTGGCTCTCAGGTTAGATTAGATTATCTAGAACCAGGCGGATCAGGAACTGGTAAATTACTACCAACAGGTAATGTTATGGATGAAATTGAAATTGATAATTTTGGAAAAATTAAAGTAAGTATTATTGATGCAGCAACTCCATTAATTTATCTATTGGCAGAGGATGTTGGGCTAAAAGGAACAGAAACACCAGATGAGTTAGATGCAAATATTGAAAAGATGAATTTAATTCAAAAAATTAGAAGAAAATGTGCTTACTTAATTGGACTATCTAAATCTGAAAATGAGGCACCAATGAATACCCCAAGAATTGGCATTGTAACAGCTCCAAAAAATTATGTAAGTTTAGATAAATCAGAAATTAATGCTAATGATCAAGATATTACCACAAGAATGTTTTCAATGGGAAAAACACATAAAGCAATTATGGGAACTGCAGGTGTCAACATAGGTGTTGCAGCCGCAATAGAAGGAACTATTCCTTTTAAAATAAAAAGAAAAGATACTAATCCACTGGAATTAAGAGCAGGAAACCCTTCAGGTGTAATGACAGTAGGAGCAATTATAGAGAAAAATAACGGTAAACTATTTGCTAAATCAGCAATATTTTATAGAACCTTTAGACCTTTGATGAGAGGAGAGGTTTTAGTTTAAGTTGATATTTTTATCTCACCACTAACTTGCGTTCTATGCATTAGTCTTCTGGTGTTTGGATCAAATGAGTCTCTTTTATGAAGAACAAAAAGATTTTTCCACATAAGCAATTCATTAACTTTCCATTTTTGAGTCCATATATATTTTTCTTGAGTAGCATGTGCCCATATTTCATCTAATAATTTTTCACTCTCTGAAACCTCCATTCCAACAATATAAGCATGGGGTCTTCTTCCAAGAAAAAGTGATTTTGTACCAGTATTTGGATCTCTAAAAACTATTGGATGTTTTGCACCTGGGGTTAGCAAAGGATTAGTTGTTTCATTATATCCTTTTCTCAATTGACCTGCACTGTTATGGGCCTCATCATGAATTAAAATTTTTCCCTTAATTTTTTGTTTTAAATTTTGAGGCATGTCCTTATATGCTTCTATCATGTTTGAAAAGTGGGTATCTCCCTGGCCCATTGGAACTTCCAATGAATACAAAATTGCCCCTTTGGGTGGAATTTCTTTATAAGTCATATCTGCATGCCATGTTGCTTCTCCATCTCCTAATATCCCTGTTGGTTTTCCTTTTTTTTTAACATTAGAAATTACATTTATCTCAGGGTAATTTGGAGAAAAATTAATTCCATATGGATTAGGAGCAGGCAAGTCTAAATTACCAAAATTTTTACTAAATTTAATTAAATCTAAATCAGTTAATTTTTGATTTTTAAATACAAGAACTAAATTTTCATCCCATGCATCATTAATATTTTTTATTTGTTCTTGGCTAAGTTCTTTATTTAAATCAATATCCTTAACTTCTGCGGCTAGAACTTTATCAGTTTTTAATATTTTCATTTTTAAAAAATTATTATTAAAATATTTTAAATTCTATCAGATTAAGATTATCAAGCCCCATATAAATTAATCGTAATGCACCAAATAATAAAATAAAAGTTAAAACTTTTTTAAAATATGATTTTCCCCTTGATACCAAAACTAGTTTTCCAATGTATGTTCCTAGAAAACCAACCAAAATCATCATAAATACAAGTGGTAAATATTCTTTAAATGAAAAACCTAAAAAAAAGAAAGCTATGGATTTAAATAAGTGTTGGAATACCATTAAAGATCCATGTGTTGCCACATGCTTGATTGGACTAAAGTTCATATTTTTAATTAGGGTAGAAACTAATGGACCAGAAGCGCCAAAGAGAATTGACATCACTGAAGTTATTATTCCTCCAAAAAAGATATATTTTTTTCCTAACTTTGGAAATTTTCCAAAAAGACAGTAAAAAATAAAAATACCCACTCCTATTTGACCAATAGCTGGTGATATGATTTCTACAATATTTGCCCCAAAATAAGAGCCAATTAAAGTACCAAATATGAATGGTAAAATAATATTCTTATCAAGATCTTTTAAAGAAATAAAAATTCTAGCGATATTAGATCCTAGTTGAATAATCCCATGAACAGGAACCAAAACAAAAGGTGGCACAATAAAAGATAACCCAACTAACATTAACATACCTCCACCAAGGCTTAAGGCGGTAGATATAAAAGAGCATATTAAGCTAAAAATAATCAAAAAAACTGCAGCATAAACAGATATAGTTTCAGGTATTAAGGATGCAAAATCCATTTAGTCTTTTATGTTTAGATTACAAAGCCTGGTCAAATGTTCTGTACTAAAATTTTTATGAAGAATTAAATCAATAAGATCATCAGTTTGTGATGTTTTAAATACTGATAGTAATCTTTTGGCTTTTGCTACAATATCATCTTCATTCATTTGGTTGTCTGGAGTTCCTCTAACTGATTTTGCATGATAAAATAATTCCTTACCATTATTCAAAATTATTGTAATTTTAGATTGTCTTTCAGGCCTTGCCATCGCTAATTCTTCGCTTGATATTGCTTTAATTTTTTTTCTTAAGTTCACTACATCTGGATCATTAAATAGATTTTCATTGTGAGCTTCTTCATATCCCATTGTTTTTCTAATCAAATGAACAGCTATTAAATGTTGAGCACTTATTGATGGAATTTCTCTATCATTAACAATATGAAATCGGTCAGTTGGTATTTCTACTGTTAATTCTTTAATGTCATTGAAGTGAAAATCATTATGTTTTATTAGATACTCTATAGCATCCATCATTGATTGAATTGGAGACCCGACTGACCATTTTTTTAATGAAGCATTATCAATTTCAAAATTTTCCCCAAGTTTTTCAACTAATAATTCTGGTTTAGAATTGTGTGCAAATCCCTCATGGAAACCTCTTTCACCTAACAGCGAGTCTGTAACAGAAGTAAAATTTTCTTTAGCAAGAAGAGCTGAATAGATTGCGTTTCTAGAGGTCATACCTGAAAATACAAATGCTTTTTCAATATGATCTGGGTCCCTATTCCAACAAGCAAGACCTGAGGCCTGTTGTGCCGTGTAAGATATGAGATAATTACATTGTTCATGTGTAAGTTTTAATAAAGCTCCTGCCGATGCTGCACTTCCAAAAATAGGTCCCAAACTATGTGTTGCAAAAGTAGTTGTTTTGGGTGTTTCGTATCCCAAACTTGTAGTTAAGCGAACTCCAACATCATAACCTAGTGCAATTGCTTTGATAATGTTATCACTATCTAAATTTTGTTTTTCAGCAATTGCAATTGTTGTAGGTATAATTGCACAACCAGGATGAAATCTTCCTTTAGTATGGGAGTCATCTGTCTCATTTGCATGTGCCGCCATACCATTTGAAAATCCTGCGTTGATTGCAGAAACTTTTATATCATTTCCTAATAATGTAGATTCTTTTATTCCACCCTGTTGTTTAGAGAAATAGAATGCTTTTTTTCCAGATGGCAAAAGTCTGCCTGTAAGAATTGATACAATTGTATCTAATAAATGAAATCTTGTTTTAATTTGTGTTTTTTTTGGAAGTTCCTTTTGTAAAGCTAAAGATATGTATTTTGTTAATTCCTGCTGAATATTCATTAAAAAATTCCTTTAATTTTATTTTTTTCTAAATTTATATGTTTTTCGTCACAACCTACATTCAAAATTTTAATTTCATCAGATTTTAATTTTTCAAGATTTTCTATTTGATTCAAAAATTTAATTTCTTCTTTTTTATTAACAATATTTGTAAATAACGATTTCATTTTATTAATATATTCTTTTCTTCTAAAAGGTGTTTTTCCATTAGGATGAGCGTTAGCAAACTCTAACTGATCAATAATTTTTTCACCATTCTGAAGTTCAATCTCAACTTTTGCACCTTGGGCTTTTTTTAAAGGATCAGGTTCATCATAATATTTTTTATTCCACTCTTCACTTTCAAAAGTTTCAATTTTACCCCAAAGTTTAATTGTTTCTTTTCTATTTTTTCTTTCTTCAGAATAACTTTTCTCATGGTGCCACTCACCATCCTCTAAAGCTACAGCAAATATATACATTGCTGAGTGATCTAATGTTTCTCTTGACGCCTTTGGACTATATTTTTCATTGTCCTTACTTCCACTGCCCATCACAACATGAGTGTATTGTTTGGTGTGAATATTTATTTTTTTTATGTCTCTAGTATTTTTTATTTTACTTCTCATTTTAAAGGCTAAATCAATCAAAGAATTTCCATGATATCCAGCTGAGTGTTCTTTGGTAAAAGTTCCCATAATACCTTTTCTTGTTTCTCCATCCTCAGGTAATTCAATTTTTAAATTCTCATTATCTTTTTTTAATAGAATTGAAATTATTCCATAATCGCCTTCCCAAACTGGGCTTGGTGAAGTATCTCCCCTCATTGCTCTATCTATTGCATCAATTGCATTTTTACCAACTAATCCTGGAGCATAAGCTTTCCAACTAGACAGATCTCCTTTTCTTCCTTGCCTAGTAAAGATTGATGTATGAGCACTCCATTGAATTGCTTGGTAAATTGTTTCAGTATCTAATTTTAGTAATTTGCCAAGCCCACTAGTAATTGCAGGACCTAAATGTCCAACATGATCAATTCTATTTGGATTAAGTGCCATTGACATTGATAACCTTAATTGAGTTTCATAACTTGTTGCGATTGCTTTTATTAAATCTTCTCCATTACAATTTTTTTGTTGAGCCACTGCAAGAATTGTAGGAATACAATCTCCTGGATGACATGTTTCCTTAGCCATTATATTGTCATGAAAATCTAATTCTCTAACAGCAACTGCGTTTGCCCATGCGGCCCACTGGCAGTCATATTTTTTTCTATGATCTAATCCAAAAATAGTTGATCCATTTTTATTTTCAAATTTCATAGCTTGTGCTCTAGAAATTTTTACTGCGTTTCTGTTCAGCGCAGCTACTGCAACGCCAGCATTATCAACAATTCTATTTCCAACCATATCAGCAATTTCAAGAGTTAGACTCCAGTCTTCCGACGCCATTTTTGCTATGAGCCATGCAAGTTGATCTTCTTTTTTTATTTTTTCACCAGGTAGTTGAATTTTAACAGGGAAAGATCTCATATTTAACTCTTCAAGATAGTTTACGTTTCATAATATGAAATAACATTTTACATATTGAACTTAATTCTAATAATGTGGTAAGCTTTGTCAAATTTAATTTATTAATTAACATAGAGGAGGAAAAATGTTCAAATTAAATTATAAAAGGTTACTAAGCTTTTTATCTGTATCCGCTCTTGCTTTTGCTTCAATGATGAGCACATCATTTGCAGCCGAAGATACGTATGCAACAAAAGGCTGTGATCCTGTACAAGTTGTAATTCACGCTTCTTATGGAGGAGGTACTGACACGACAGCTAGAATGATGACAATCAGAACTAGAAGATATCTAAACTCTGATATGCAAATCGTTGGTAAAAGAGGTGGATCTGGAGCTAAAGCTCAAAACTACACTTTAACTCGACCAAAAGATGGCTGTACAATTATGGCTTTAACTGAGTCTCATTTGTACACTTTGGCTAGAGGTAAATCTAACATGAAGATCGGTGATCTTGTAGGTGTTGCAAGAGCAATGGAAGAGCCAACTTTTATTGTTGTTAATGCAAGCAATAAAGAACTTGATACAATTGAAAAGTTCATTAAAAGATCAAAGAAAAGTCCAATTCTAACTGCAATTGCGTCAATCGGTGGAACAGAGCATATTGGAATGTATACATATTCTAAGGCTGCAGGTGTTCCGTTTAAAGCTGTCTCATTTGGATCAGGTGCACAAAGTTTACAAGCTTTAGCATCAGGCAAAGTTGAAGCATCTTTATTAAACCCTTCGGAAGCAGCTGCTTTAATGGATGCTAATAAAGTTAAAGCAATTCTTCTATTGCATGATCAAAAGTTAGCGGACTATCCAGGAGTACCCACTTCTTACTCAATGGGTCACGAAGTAAAAGTTGTTACTACTAGAGGTTATGCAGTGCTTAAAGGAACGTCTCAAGAAATAATTGATGCGATTTCAAAAGCAATGGTAAAAGCAATGAAGCATAAAACTTTTGCAAACTATCTAAAAGGCGCTTCTCTAGACCCTGCTACTAGCCCAGCTGGTACAAAGGTTTGGGATAAGCAACTTAAAGAAAACTATGCAAAAGCAGAAGCTGCATTAAAAGGACTAGGATTAATTGAATAATTAGTGTCTACAGAAAAAAAATCAATTGACTTTGCGCCCAGAACAATGGGCGCAGGGTTAGTGCACAAAAAAGATTTAATACTTGCTATTATACTTGTAGCATTCGGTGCTTTTGTTTATTATGAGGCTGGAAAATTCCCGCCAGCACCAGAAATTTTAGGTGATACTTTAAATGCTGGAGTTTTTCCTAAAATATTAGTTGTTTTACTAATATTCTTAGTCGCTATTATACCTTTTGAGTTTAAAATCACTCCAGTAAAAGTTGATCAAATCGACAAAGATAGAGAAGAAAAGGTTTTACCTATCACATGGATAACCATTGCAGTTTTACTTTCTATTGTTACAGCTGCTGAATTTTTGGGAGCTGTGTTAACAATGTTTGTAATCTGTTTAACAATCCCGCTTATATGGGGTGAAAAAAATTATGTTGCTGTAGCTATTTACGCAATAGTTTTTCCAGCTTTCGTTTATTTCCTATTTAATAAATTATTAGGTTTATACTTTAATCCAGGACTATTAGAATTAATAAAATAATACTATGGAACATGTAGTTAGAGGCATTTTACTAATATTAGAACTTGAAAATATTTTACTTATTTTTGCAGGTGTGCTTATAGGGGTTATAGTTGGCGCACTACCAGGGTTAAGTTCACCAATGGCGATTGCATTATTATTGCCGTTCACAATAAGCCTTGATCCAGTAGCATCTATTTGTATGATGGCTGCACTATATTGTGCTGGAACATTTGGTGGTTCAATCACTGCTATTTTAATTAATGCGCCAGGAGCTCCACCAGCAGTTGCCACTGCTCTTGACGGATATCAAATGG
>LWDU01033719.1_pt1 | contig 10768 bp, 11 predicted proteins | sample 727161 | NCBI WGS metagenome assembly LWDU01 (sample SAMN04566230, study PRJNA314399) | hydrothermal vent metagenome | isolation source: deep sea hydrothermal plume seawater | place: Mexico: Gulf of California, Guaymas Basin | collected 2004-07-11 | reverse complement strand
AAAACAAGACCTTTTGACAATATTTTAAATGAAGTTAAAAATGTTTTTGCCATTCATCAAAGTGAAGGATCGTTTGCTGGAGGCTTACACATTGAGATGACAGGACAAAATGTAACAGAATGCACAGGCGGAACTCAAAAAATTTCTGATCGAGATTTATCCAGCAGATACCGTACTCATTGTGATCCAAGATTAAATGCAAATCAAGCTTTGGAACTTGCATTTTTAATTTCTGATGAGATTAAAAAAAATTCTAATAACACAAGAAGCGGAATTAGAGCGGTATCTTAAGCGTTTATAAAAGAAATCCAATAACGTATATTTGATTTATGGAAGTAAGTAAAAAAGTTACATTTATTAAGGATTGGATATTTAATTATGCTAATTCAATGCCTAAAAAAGCACAATCTTTAGTTATTGGTATATCTGGAGGAATTGACTCTTCTGTAACAAGCACATTATGTGCAATGACAGGTATAAAAACTATTGTTGCATCAATGCCAATTAAACAAATTGCTTCACAACATGATTTAAGTCTAAAGCACAAAAAATGGTTAAAAGATAAATTTAAAAATGTTGAATTTCATAAGATAGAACTTGATGAAGTTTTTAAATCATTTCAGTTAAAATTATCAGATTTTGATAGTGAACATGGTTTAGCTAATTCAAGGGCAAGGATAAGAATGACAACTCTTTATCAAATTGCTTCAGCAAATAATGGAATTGTTGTAGGAACAGGAAATAAAGTTGAGGATTTTGGCGTTGGTTTTTATACTAAATATGGAGATGGCGGTGTTGATATTTCACCAATAGCAGATTGTACTAAATCTCAAGTCTGGGATATGGGAAAAGAATTGGGAATATTAGAGGAAATTATAAAAGCTCAACCTACTGATGGATTATGGGATGACGGAAGAACCGATGTTGGTCAGTTGGGAATGTCCTATAAAGAATTAGAGGAAGCTATGAAGGATCCCAATAATAAAGGACACAAAAAATATTTAGAAATAAGAAAAAGGAATTTGCATAAAATGAAACCAATCCCGGTTTGCAAAATGAAAAATGACTAAAAATTTAAATCTCTTTAATACACTATTCAATAAAAAAGAAAAATTTGTGCCAATAGATAGTAATAAAGTTGGCATGTATGTTTGCGGTCCTACAGTTTATGATTTTCCTCATATTGGTAACGCAAGACCACTAGTGGTTTTTGATGTTTTATTTAGACTTTTAAAAAAAATCTACGGCAAAAATAAAATTGCTTATGTTAGAAATATTACTGATATAGATGATAAAATTATCGAGGCGTCAAAACAGAATAATAAAAGCATTAAAGCACTGACTAAAATTATTACGACTAGCTTTCACAAGGATTGTAAATATTTAAATTGTTTAGAACCAAATTTTGAGCCTAAAGCAACTGATCATATTAATGAAATGATAAGTATGGTTAAGAATTTAATAAAAAATAAACATGCATACGAAAATGAAAAACATGTTTATTTTTCTGTTTCTTCTTTTAAAGAATATGGAAAATTGTCAAATAAAAATTCAGAACAGTTAATTGCTGGTTCAAGAGTTGAAGTTTCTAAATATAAAAAAGATCCACTTGATTTTGTTCTTTGGAAACCTTCTGATATAGATGATCCCGGTTGGGATTCTCCATGGGGCAGGGGACGGCCTGGCTGGCATTTAGAATGTTCTGTTATGAGTGAAAAATTTTTAGGTAAGAAATTTGACATTCACGGAGGTGGCCTTGATCTTGTTTTCCCTCACCATGAAAACGAAATTGCACAATCACGATGTGCTAATAATACAAATAGTTTTGCAAATTATTGGTTACACAATGGTTTTGTTACTTTTGGTAAAGAAAAGATGTCTAAATCTATTGGTAACATTGTTTCCTTGAATATGTTGAGGGAAAATATAAATGGTCAAGTTGTAAGGCTGGCTCTTTTAAGCTCTCATTACAAACAACCTTTAGATTGGAATGAAAAATTAATTAATGAAAGTCAAAACACATTAGACAAGTGGTATACTCAATTTGACAAAACTGAGGCTGAAGAACTGCATGAAGATCTATTTCATCCACTTCTAGAAGATCTAAATACACCAGAGTATATATCAAAACTTCATTTGCTTTATGATGAAACATCTAAAGGAAATAAATCCTCAAAAGTGAAATTTTTATCTGCCTGTAAGTTCATTGGTTTACTAGAAGAAGATAAACAATCATGGGAAAACTTTAAAAAATCTAAAGCTAAAGTTGATGAAAACTTTATTAATCAGAAAATTAAGGATAGAAATAATGCTAGGAAAGTAGGAGATTATAAATTAGCAGATATTATAAGAACAGAATTAGAAAATAATGGAGTAATAATTGAAGATAAAACAGATCAAACAACCTGGAAATATAAATGATAAAAGATAAAATTTATTTATTTGATACAACATTAAGAGATGGAGCTCAAACACAGGGTGTAGATTTTTCTTTGGATGACAAATTTAAATTGGCAAAAGCATTAGATGATTTGGGTTTAGATTACATCGAGGGTGGCTGGCCAGGAGCGAATCCACTTGATACAAAATTTTTTAATAATCCACCAAAATTTAAACAATCTAAATTTACAGCTTTTGGTATGACAAAAAAAACTGGAAGAAGTGTAGACAATGATCCAGGTATTTCAGCACTTTTAAATACCAAAGTATCTTCTATATGTTTGGTTGGTAAAACATGGGATTTTCATGTTGATGTAGCTTTAGGAATCAAAAATTCTGATAATCTTGAAAATATTAAAGAAAGTACAAAATATTTTGTTAAAAATAAAAAAGAACTGATGTTTGATGCAGAACATTTTTTTGATGGGTATAAAAATAATAAAGAATATGCGTTATCTTGTATAAAATCTGCTTATGATGAAGGAGCTAGATGGGTTGTTCTTTGCGATACTAATGGAGGAACATTGCCAAATGAAATAGGTGATATTATTCAAGATGTTATTAAATATATTCCTGGAAAAAATTTAGGTATACATGCTCATAATGATACTGAAAATGCTGTTGCAAATTCATTAACAGCAATTTTGGCTGGTGTTAGGCATTTACAAGGAACTATCAATGGTTTAGGTGAAAGATGTGGAAATGCAAATCTTATGTCAATTATTCCAACACTTGCATTAAAAAATAAATTTAATAAAAATTTTGAAATCAGCATTAAGGAAGAAAAAATTAAACAAGTTACGAATTTATCTCGTTTGTTGGATGAATTGTTAAATAGAAAACCCAATAGGCATCTTCCATATGTAGGTGGATCAGCATTTTCTCATAAAGGAGGATTGCACGTTTCAGCTGTTCAAAAAGATCCAAAAACATATGAACACATTGAACCCAAATTAGTTGGAAACCAAAGAAATATTGTTGTTTCTGATCAATCAGGAAAGTCAAATATTATATCTAGATTAAAAACTATAGGTATCGAAGTTGATAATGAAGACCCAAAAATCAAAAAGATTTTAAATGAGGTAAAAGATAGAGAGTTTATTGGCTATAGCTATGATGGGGCAGATGCATCATTTGAATTATTGGCGAGAAGAATAATAGGTGAAATTCCAACTTACTTAACAATTTCAGAATATGATGTTTCAGTTAAAAAAAATAATAAAGGTAAAATTATTTCTATAGCAAAAGCCCATATCTTAGTTGATGGCAACGAAGTAGTATGCGAAGGAGAGGGTAACGGTCCAGTTAATGCTTTAGACAATGCTATTAGAAAAAATGTAGATAAAGTTGGCAAATATTCAAAATATTTAAAAGATTTAAAACTCGTGGATTACAAAGTAAGAATTTTAAATACAGGTACCGAAGCTATAACAAGAGTGTCTATTGAAAGCACAGATTCAAAGGGTAAAAACTGGTTTACTATTGGTGTATCAACAAACATTATTGAGGCTTCATTTAAAGCTTTAATAGATAGTTTGGATTATAAATTGTTTAAAGAACAAGCACCTGCAAGTAAATTATGAGTTTTTCTAATGTTCATTTCATATTATATAAACCACAATTGCCAGAAAATATAGGGGCATGTGCTAGAGCATTAAAAAATTTTAATTTTAGAAACCTAAGTGTAGTTTCACCAAAAATATCTTTTCCAAATAAAAAAGCTTTGGCGACTTCAGTAGGAGCAAAAAACATCATTCAATCTTGTAAAATTTATAATAATTTTGAAAAATCAATAAAGAATTTTAATTGTATTATTGCTACCACAACAAGAATTAGAAATAAAAATTATAAATATATTTCAGTAAAAAATCTTAAAAATATTGATTATAGAAAAAAAGTTGCTTTTATATTTGGTCCTGAAGCATCAGGTTTATCAAATCATGAATTAGGATATGCTAATTACATAATTAAACTGCCGACAAACCCTAAATTTGAATCATTAAATCTCTCACATAGTATAATTATTTTATGTTACGAGTTATTTAAACTCTTGAATAAAAATGTTAAGAAATGTTCAGTATCTAGTAAAGTAAAATTAGTTAAAAAAAAAGATTTAATAAAACTGACTAATTTCTTGTTAAATTCTCTTGATAATATAGGCTTTTTACAACCAGTTGAAAAAAGAAAAATTATGATTGAAAATATAAGATCAATTTTCATGAAAATGAATTTATCAGAAAAAGAAACACGTATTTTATCTAGTATATTGGGATCTTTAATAAAGAAAAAGGTTAATTGACAAAATAAAAGTTGTGATTATAACTCTTATTTTTAATAAATGACAAAAAGACTTAACTCTAAGCATAAAGTAGATAGAAGATTAAAGGTGAATCTATGGGGGAGGCCTAAGAGTCCGTTTAACTCTAGAGCTACATCACCAGGTGTTCATGGAGCATCAAGGCAAAAGAAAACTTCCGACTACGGTATTCAATTACGTGCTAAACAAAAATTAAAATCATATTATGGTAATATTAATGAAAGACAATTTAGAAACATTTATAGAAAAGCAGTTCAAAAAAAAGGCGATACCACAGAAAATCTTATTGGTTTATTAGAGAGAAGATTGGATTGTGTAATTTACAGAGCAAAATTTGCCATAACAGTTTTTGGAGCAAGACAACTAATTAATCATGGTCATATCCGTGTTAATGGTAAGAAAGTTAATATCCCAAGTTATCAATTAAAAGAAGAAGATATAATTGAAATTAAAGAAAAATCTAAACAACTATTAAACTTAGACATTGCTTTAGCAAGTAAAGAAAGAGAATTTCCAGAATATTTACAAATTGATGAAAAACAAAAAAAAATAACATTCGTTAGAACTCCAAAATTTGCCGAAGTTCCATATCCAATACAGATGGAACCAAATTTAGTTATCGAATATTACTCAAGATAATAAATTAATTACTATTTTTTAAAATTTATAGATTTTTCTGTTAAGATTTTATGAAGTTCTTTTGTTTCATATATTTCTTTCACAATATCACAACCGCCCACAAACTCTCCTTTAATGTATAATTGAGGTATTGTTGGCCACTCACTAAATTTTTTTATTCCTTCTCTTAATTCATCATTTTCTAGTACGTTTATTCCCTTAAAGTTTACATTTAAAATTTTTAATATATTCGACACAGCTAATGAAAAACCACACTGGGGAGCATCGGGTGTACCTTTCATAAATAAACACACTTCATTATGATCAATTTCATTTTTTATTAAATTTTTAATATTATCATTCATTATTTTTTTCCTTTGTTGTTATTGCTAGCGCATGAAGTTCATTTCCCATTTTACCTTTTAAAGAATTGTAAACAATTTTATGTTGTTCAATTTTGCTCTTACCCTTAAATATAGACGAAACTATAGTGGCCGAATAATGATTTCCATCACCAGCTAAATCCTGAATATTTACAATAGCATCAGGTATTGAATTTTTGATAAGATTTTCAATTTCTAAAATGTTCATTGCCATAATTTACTTATATATACCTTTTAAACCAACGGTAATTATATTTTTTCATTTCATTAACACTTATTTCAAATTCTTTACCTAATGTTAAATTTTCTTTTTGTGTTATACCAATTTGCTCAAAAAAAACTGAGTTTTTGTTAAGTATTTTAGTCACTGTTTCAAAATTTGCTTCTTCAATCTCAATTAAGTATCTACTTTGATCCTCACCAAAAAAATATTCATTTATGTTAATTAGAGATTTTGGCACATTAATATTTGCACCTAAATTTCCAGCAATACACATTTCTGCTAGATTTATTAATATACCACCAACAGAAATATCATGACATGATAAAACAAACATTTTATCAATTAATTCTAATATTGAATTTCCATTATTTTTTTCATTAAATAAATTTATTTCTGGAGGAGGCCCTTTTTTATTACCTAAAATCTCTCTTGCAAATAAACTTTGTTCCAAATGACCATAAGTTTTTCCAATTATTAATAATATACTATTTTCTTTCTTTAAACTCATAGTAATCATTTTTTCAATGTTTTTAATTAGACCAACTCCTCCAATTGTCGGCGTGGGTTTAATACTTTTTTCGTTTGTCTCATTGTAAAAAGAAACATTTCCTGAGACCACTGGGTATTCTAGATATTTGCAGGCTTCCATTATTCCTTGTACACATTCAACAAATTCACCCATTGGCTTTTCTTTTTCAGGGTTTCCAAAATTTAAACAATTAGTAATTGCTAGTGGTTGAGCACCTACTGAAATTATATTTCTCCAATTTTCACAAACAATCTGTTTACCACCTGTGATTGGATGAGCCGCACAATATTCTGGAGAAGAGTCAATAGAGGAAGCTATGGCTTTATTTGTTTTGTGAATTCTTACTACACCAGCATCTGATCCGGGCTTCTGAATTGTATCACCCATAACCGTGTGATCATATTGATGCCAAACCCATTGCTTGTTACAAATATTTGGGTGTGCCAATAATCTTTTCAGACTATCTAAAATTTTATGATTATTTAATTTATTTTTTAAAATTTGTTGTTTTTTTGGCATTGAAGATATTTTCCATTTTCTATTATAAAGTGGAGCCATATCTGAAAGAAAATCTATTGGTATTTCACATACATTTTTATCATCAAACTTTAAAATTAAATTTTTTGTATTTGTAGTTTTACCAATTACTGCAAAATCTAAATTCCATTTATCAAAAATTTTTTTTGCTTTATTCTCTTTTCCAGAGTTTAATATAATTAACATTCTTTCTTGACTTTCTGATAGCATCATTTCATAAGGTGTCATATTCAATTCTCTGCAAGGAACTTTGTTTAAATTTAACTCTATTCCTATTTTACCCTTTGCTGCCATTTCAACACTCGAAGAAGTTAATCCAGCAGCTCCCATGTCTTGAATTGCAATAATTGAGTCATCTTTCATTAATTCCTGACAAGCTTCTAATAAAAGTTTTCCTGCAAACGGATCTCCAACTTGAACAGTAGGTTTCTTCTCTTCAGCTTTGTCATCAAATTTTGCTGAAGCCATACTAGCACCATGAATACCATCTCTACCTGTTTTTGAGCCAACATAAATTACAGGCTTATTAATACCAGAAGCTTTTGAATAAAAAATTTTATCCTTTTTTGTTAAACCTATAGACATGGCATTTACTAAAATATTACCATTATAAGATTCATCAAAATGAGTTTCACCACCAATAGTAGGTATGCCAATACAATTACCATATCCGCCTATTCCATTTACAACGCCATCTAATAAATTTTTTGTTTTAGAGTGATCTGGAGAACCAAAATGTATTGAATTTAAATTTGCAATAGGTCTAGCACCCATTGTAAACACATCTCTCAGTATTCCTCCTACACCTGTTGCTGCTCCTTGATAAGGCTCTATAAAAGAAGGATGATTATGACTTTCTATTTTAAAAACTATTGCATCTTTATCTCCAGCATCAACAATACCTGCATTTTCACCGGGACCTTGAATTACAACTTTTCCTTTAGTAGGTAATTTCTTCAAATGTATTTTTGAAGATTTATACGAACAGTGTTCATTCCACATAGCTGAAAAAATCCCAAGTTCTACTAGATTAGGTTCACGTTTTAACAATTTACATATTTTTTTATATTCAGATTTTGATAATCCGTGTTTTTCAACTATTTCAGGTGTAATTTTCATATTCAATTTTTTGTGAATAAATCTTTAAAAAAAAGTGATCCATCTTCACCACTTAAAATCGGTTCTATCATTCTCTCAGGGTGGGGCATCATACCTAAAATGTTTTGCTTTTCGTTATAGATTCCAGCTATATTATTTAATGAACCATTAGGATTAAATTCTTCAGACACTTTTCCATCCTGGCTACAATATTCTAATGCTATTTGATTTTTATCTTCAAGTTTTTTTATATGTTCTTTATCTATGTAGTAGCATCCATCATTATGAGCAATATGTAATTCAATAGTTTTCTTTTTAATTTTTTTAAAAAAATATTTTGAATTATTTTTAATATTTAAATAAACATTAGAACAAATAAATCTTAGATATTTATTTCTTAATAACACGCCTGGTAATAAACCTGATTCTGTTAAAAGTTGAAAACCATTACACACACCAAGTACAAGACCACCACTGTTTGCAAAATTTATTACTTCACTTACAACTTTGGATTTTGCTGCAATGGATCCAGTTCTTAAATAATCACCATATGAAAATCCTCCAGGCAGAATGACAAGGTCAGTTTTGGGAATCTTCGTATCATTGTGCCAGATCATTGAATTTTTGAAACCAAATTTTTCTAAGGCAATAGCCATATCTCTATCACAATTTGAACCTGGAAAAATAATTACAGAAGATTTCATTAAATAATTATATTTTTTCAATTATTCGATATTCTTCAATCACAAGATTTGTTAATAGTTTTTTACACAATTCTTCACCTTTAGCTTTGGCTTTTTCGTAATTTTTTTCATCAATTTCAATTTCAAAGTATTTTCCTTGACGAACCTCATCTATTCCTTTGAAATTCATATTTTTTAATGTTTCCTTAATTACTTTACCTTGTGGATCAAACACTGCCTTTTTAAGTGTAACTATAATAGATATTTTCAATTTATTTTTTCTTAATTTTTACTGCTGTAGGTTTACCAAATTTTACTTCACTTATGTTTGTTTGTTCATGTAAAATATTTAATCGTCTAGCAACTTCTTCATAGGCGGGAATTAGATTTCCTAGGTCCTTTCTAAATCTGTCTTTATCTAACTTTTCATCACTATTAATATCCCAAAGTCTACAAGTATCCGGGCTAATTTCATCAGCCAAAATTATTTTTCCATTCACAGTTCCAAATTCAAGTTTAAAATCTACCAATTTTATTCCAATCCCTCTAAACATTCCTTGCATGAAATCATTTATTCGATGACACTGTTCTGTAATATAATCTAATTGAATAACACTTGCCCAATTAAAAGCATAAATATGTTCTCTGGCAATTAATGGGTCGCCTAGTTCATCATTTTTATAACAAAATTCTAGCAATGGTTTTTTTAAAATAGTTCCATCTTTGATTCCTAACCGTTTAGTTAAGGAGCCTGTTGCAATATTTCTAATTATAAATTCTATTGGTATAATTTCGACTAATCTAATAAGTTGTTCTCTCATGTTTATTCGTTTTATTAAATGAGTTTTTATTCCAATTTGTTCTAAATTTTTAAAAATATGTTCTGATATTCTATTATTTAAAACACCCTTACCCTCAATAGTAGATTTTTTTAAATTGTTAAATGCAGTAGCGTGATCTTTAAAATGTTGAATAGCAGTTCCTTTATCTGGTCCAGCATAAACAATTTTAGCTTTGCCTTCATATAACTTTTTGCCTTTTTTCATATTTAATTAAAACACTCTTCTAAAAATATAATCAATTTTTTTTGTGTGATAAGATAAATCAAAAATGCTATTTAGTTTTTTTATACTGATCTTTTTCGTTAAATTTTTATCGTTTATCAAGCTTTTTAACAAAGTAATATTATTTGACCAAGAAAATCTAGCATGCTTTTGAACAATTTTGTAAGCCTCTTCTCTGGTAAAGCTGTTTTTGGTCAATTCAATCATGACTTGTTGAGAAAATATTAACCCTTTTGTTAAATTCAAATTATCTATCATTTTTTTTGGATAAACATTCATATTTTTTAAAATATTTTTCATTCTTGTTAATGCAAAATCTAGAGTAACTGTGGCATCAGGTCCAATATTTCGCTCAACACTAGAATGTGAAATATCTCTTTCATGCCAAAGAGCAATATTTTCTAATGCTGGAACAACATAGCTTCTTACAAGTCGTGATAAGCCTGAAAGATTTTCACTTAAAATTGGATTTCTTTTATGAGGCATTGCAGAAGAACCCTTTTGATCTTTAGAAAAAAATTCTTCAATTTCTTGTATTTCTGTTCTTTGTAAATGTCTTATTTCTGTAGCCACCCTTTCAACAGAACCAGCAATAATTCCTAGAATTGAAAAGAAATAAGCATGGCGGTCTCTAGGAATAATTTGAGTTGAAACAGGTTCAACATAAAGATGCATTTTTTTTGCTACATATTTTTCAATCCTTGGATCTATATTGGCGAAAGTTCCAACAGCACCTGAAACTGCACATGTTGAAATTTCATTTATTGCTTGTATTAAACGTTTTTTATTTCTACTAAATTCAGAAAAATAAGAAGCAAGCTTTAGTCCAAAAGTAATTGGTTCAGCATGCATACCATGACTTCTGCCTATACAAATT
>LWDU01038646.1_pt1 | contig 10769 bp, 5 predicted proteins | sample 727161 | NCBI WGS metagenome assembly LWDU01 (sample SAMN04566230, study PRJNA314399) | hydrothermal vent metagenome | isolation source: deep sea hydrothermal plume seawater | place: Mexico: Gulf of California, Guaymas Basin | collected 2004-07-11 | reverse complement strand
TTGGCGTGCAGAGCGAGCACGCCGAGCATGGCTTTCTCGAGGCTGGCGGTGGAGTTGAAGGCGTCGGGGCCCTCGGCACTTTGGGTGCCGTAGCGGCCATACACCGTGCCATCAGCATTGATGAACATCGCCGCCCAGCTCAGGTCGTAGTCAAACTGGAACTGACTCAGATCCACGCCTTTCATTTCCACCTGGCGGAGTGAAATGAAGTGTTTCTCGGCCAGCGCGCGGATGGCTTGGTTGTCCTTGGCCACCTCGGCGTCGAAGGCTTTGCAGGCATCGCAGGGCACACAGCGGAAGGTGACAAAGATGGGCTTGCCAGTGCGCTTGGCCTCGGCCATGGCTTTTTTGAGGTCGTTGTAAATCCATTGGGACTGGCCGCGTGCATTCTCGTCCTTGAGCCGCTCGAGCAAGGGCGGGGCGGCTGGGAGTTGTGTGGACAGCAGGAACAGGAAGAGGGAAAGCACGGTGGTTTTCATGCGGGAAATGGTACCGAGTTCAGCGGTGGCGTGCCACCAGAAAAATGGCAGCCTGCCAGAATGCGATTGGGCGGGCCCGTGAGCCGTGGGCGTCCTCCGGTTCCGAAAAATTCCAGTAAAACTGGGCTTTGCCGATTATAAACTTTCTTCAAAATTGTAGTGGCGCGCCTTGGATGAATTTGTGTATGCTCGCGCCGACACCACGAACTGCTCCCCTCGGGCGGTACTCCAACGCGCGCGGTGTCCTGTGTCACAATATGTTTGTGCAATTAACTAATCAACTGTATCGGAGAAAATTATGATTGAACCTGCTCCTGTTTTTTTTGGCGTCGCTTTTACCACAGCAGCAATAGTGGCTGCCATTGTTGTTTTTCTAGTCTTCTCGGGGATTTTCCTTTCAGTGTTTTGTCTGAAAAAAGTTCGGGCCGGCGAGGCCGGTGTGCGGACGGGCGTTGGAGGGATCAAGGTCACCAAGTCTTGGATGTTCCGGTTTCCCTTCCTGAACCGCTGGGATATCATGGATATTCAGGTGAAAAAGCTGGAGGTGGCACGGAAGGGAAAGGACGGTCTGATTTGCCAGGACAACATTCGGGCGGATATTGAGGTGGCATTTTATGTGCGTGTTGCGCCGGAGGAAGAGAAAATTAAGGAAGTGGCTGAGGCAGTGGGTTGTGAGCGCGCTTCGGAAATCGAACTACTGCGCAATTTGTTTGAGGCGAAATTTTCCGATGCTTTGAAGGCGGCGGGCAAGCAAATGGATTTTGATCAGCTCTATGTTCAGCGTTCTCAATTTCGGGAAATGATTATCGCGGAAATCGGCAAAGATCTGAATGGCTACAAACTGGAGGACGTGGCGATTGATTATCTGGAGCAAACCGCCCGCGAAGATCACGACCCGAACAACTTGCTTGACGCGCAGGGCATTGAGAAAATCAATCGAATTACCGCCAAGAATGAGGAGCTTACCAACGAGCGTACGCGAAAAAAGGAAGTTGAAATCAAATTGCAGGACAACGCTGCGGAGGAAAAGTCGCTGGTTTTGGACAAACAACTCGAAGCGGAAAAAGCAGTACAGCTGCGCGAGGTGGAATCAATCCGCGCTGAGCAGTCGGCCGAAACCCAAAAGGTTGTTCAGGCGAAACGACAGGAATCAGAGACCGCCGAGATTGAGGCAACCGAGAGTATCGAGAAGCGCAGAGTGGAACAGGACCGCGTGGTGATGAGCGCGACTTACGCTAAGGATCAGGATTTGCTGCGCTTGGAGCAGGAGAAAATTGAATCCGGTGAACAAGCCGAGGTGGATCGCCTGCGGCGCATCGGCCTGATGCAACAGGAGAAGGAAGCCAAAATCATCGCGGCCGCCTTTGAAGTGGCCGAGAGCAAGGCCGGTTTGGAATCCAAGGAAAAGGAAGTGACCACCCAGCATCAAGGCCGATTGGATGTGGAGGCCGATATGTCCGCCGACCGCGCCAAGCGCGTGCTGATGGTGGAAGCCACCGCCAAAGCCGAGGCGTCTCTGGTTGGGGAAGTGAAACAGGCCGAGGCCACGCATCAGGCGCAAAGGGAAATCGCCGAGAAGGATTTGTTCATCGAAGTGACTGCTGCCGAGGCTTCCAAGCAGTCCGCAGAGAAGAGAGCCGACGAGGTCATCACCATCGCCGAGGCGGAAGCCAAGGCCAGCGAGAAACGCAACCACGCGATGCAACAGGAAGCCGAAGGCACCGCGGCAATGCGGAGCGCCGATGGATTAGCCGAGGCACGCGTAATCACCGCCAAAGCTGAAGCCAAAAAGGCGGATGCCGAAGCCGAGGAAGCTCTGGGCGTGGCCGAGGCCACGGTGATCGCCAAGCAAGGCGAAGCGAGCGGCGTCGCCAAGGCGGCCGAAGGAAAAGGCGAAGGCGAAGCAATTGAGGCCGTGAAACTGGCCGAAGCGCAGGGCACCGAGAAGATGGGCATCGCCCAGGCGATCTCCAAAACGCCTCGCAGGATCACGAAGAATTCCGGCTGCAACTCAACAAGGATCGCGACGTGGATTTGGCCGAGATCCAAATCCAAAAGGACGTGGCCGAGGCGCAGGCGCGCGTGGTGGGCGAAGCCCTCAAGAGCGCGAACATCGACATCGTGGGCGGCGAGAACGACTTCTTCGAGAAGATCGTGCGCTCGGTCAGCTACGGCAAATCGGTCGATCGTTTGGTGAACAACAGCCAAGCCATCACCGATGTGAAAAATACATTCTTCAACGGCGACCCCGATTATTTCAAAACTCAACTGCGCGGTTGGGTGAAAGATCTCGGCGTCTCCAGCGAGGATGTGAAAAACCTCACCATCTCGGCGCTGCTCACCAAGCTCATCAGCAAGGCGGATGACGGCGGCGTGAAATCGATCATGCGTCAGGCACAAAAAGCGGTTAAAGAATCCGGCATCGGCGGCATGATTTCCAGCGTGTTGCTGGACGATAAAGCGGCGAAATAAATCCCTTTCCCAATCCGGCTTCGGTCGGATGGATTGGATTCCATGGCGGAACCTCCCGAAAGCGGAACCCCGGCGGAAGGCGCATCAATCGCGCTGGAAGGCGGCGCATATGATCTCATCAAGCAACGCCTGTCCGATCAGGCCAAAGTGCTGCGCGAGCGGCTGGGCGTTTTGGATGAACAACGCGCGGAAGTTTTCGGCACGCGCAAGCTGGAGCTGAAGAAGATGGATCGCGTGTCCACGCAGCTCAACTGCGAGCCGCGTGACATGATTCAGCTCGGCCACAATCGTTTCCTCTTCGGATTCAATGTCAACCTCGGCCTCAAGCAGGGGGAGTTGAGTGACGTCTTCAGTGTGTTTGAATACAACGCCGAAGATCAGACTTTTCACGAGGGCGATTTGGGCGTGCTCGATGACGGGAACTTCAAGGAAACCTTCACGCGGCTGTTCCAGATTAATCAGTCGGCTACCTTTCACCGCTTTTCGATTATTGACGCGCACTTGTACATGGTGTTTCGCACGGGCTCGAAGGTGAGCGATGTGACGGCGTTCAAGTGGCTCTATAAAGACGGCGAACTGGTTTATGAGGATGATCGCAGCGCGCCGGACTATCTCCGGCAGGGCTTCCCTAGCCAGTATAATTTCAAGTGGCGAACTCCCTCGCAAAGTGCGGTTCGGCATGGCGACAATCCGCATGTGTCCATTGAGGATCGCGTGTTTGTGGAGTGCGTGGGCGGCGACCTCACCATCAAGGTGGAGGACAACACCGCCTCCGGCGAGGGCATCTACGCGGAGGAGGTGATGGACGCCAACCAAAAGATAGGCGACGCCAAAATCCAGTACGCGATTCAAGGCTCGTTGATTTTGCTGAAGATGACGCCCTATCGCGAAAAGGTGACGCGCTATTTTATTTTTAATGAAAAAATGCAGGCCGTGCATCGCGTGGATACGCTGGGGCATTCGTGCGTGATGTTGCCCGAGGAGCACGGGTTGATCTTCCCCGATGGCTACTATCTGCAAACCGGCGAGCTGAAACGCTACGAGGGCGAGCTGGGCGAGATGGTGCTCGAGCGCACGGTGGCCTCGCCCAATGGCGAGGATTTTCTGTACGTCTTTTTCAACCGCACGAGCGGGTTGTACGCGCTGATGCCCTATCGCCTCATCGAGCAGGAAGTCACCGAGCGCATCACGTGCCATGGATTTTCGCTCTTCCCCAATGGCGACCTCGTGAGCTTCCGCGCCGAGGAAGAAGCCATCAAGCATCACACCATTCAACTGCGGCAAACCCCATTTTATCAAGCCGGTTACGAGCCGGAAAGCGGCAATCGCGAATCGTTTCTGTTCCAAGTGGGCAACAAATCCGTGGTGCGCGCCATGGCCGAGTGCAATGAGGTGCTCATCCTCATCCAAAAGGAATCGCCCTACGCAGACCTTTACGCCGATGTGGCACGCCGGTGCGAAAATATCCCGAATTCATTTACGTGGCTGACTTCCGGTGAAGGCGGCGGCGTGGTGAAAATCTTGAAAGAGATCGGCAGCTCCGCCGAAAAGGCTATTGCCGAGTTTGATAAAGTGCGCCGGCTGCGCCTCGACGCTAAGGAAAAGACCGATGAAATCCAGAAACGCGCCAAGACGTTGTTCAATCAAGTCCTCCGCGCGGACTTCCGGTCGGTTGATGATTTCGTCGCCAACCTCGGCGGACTGCGCCGGATGCGGGGGGAAATTATCACGCTCAAGGATGAGGTTCGCTTTATAGATATTGCCGCGATGGACGCCCTCGAGGCGGAGGTGAAGGAGCAGGTGGAAACGCTTTCGCAAAAGTGCGTTCAATTCCTGCTGCAACCCGAGGCGCTGGATCCCTATCGCGAACGCGCCGACGCACAACGCGGTCAGGTCGAGGGCGTCACCAAAATGGCCGAGGCTAAAGAGTTGAACGCGGAAATCACCCAAGCCGGTGAAGACCTTGAGATGCTCATCGACATCGTGCGCAGTTTGCAGATCGATGACACCACCGAACAAACCCGCATCATCGAATCCATCACCGCCATTTATCAGGTGGTGAATCAGGTGAAGGAGGCGCTCAAAAACAAATCGCGCACGCTGATGAGCGCCGAGGGTGCCGCGCAATTTAATGCCCAGATTTTATTGCTCAGCCAAACGGCAGTGAATTATTTGGACATGTCCGATTCACCGGAGAAATGCGACGGGTATTTTAATAACGTCATCAACCAGCTGGAGGATTTGGGCGGCGACTTCGCGGATTTTCCAGAGTACATCGAGCAGCTCGATGAAAAACGCGGCGAGCTGGAAGCCGCCTTCGAGCAGAAACGCCTGCAGCTTGAGGAAATCCGCAACCGCAAGGCCACCGCGCTGGTGTCCTCCGCTGAGCGAATGCTCAAGAGCGTGGAGCACAAGCTCGGCACATTCGACGACGTTAACGATATCAACGGCTACATGGCCGCCGATCGGATCATCGATTCCATCCGCGAGCGCGTGGAGGAACTCACCGCGCTGGAAAAAACCGGCGAAGCCGAGGGCATCCAATCCCAGCTCAAGACCATCCACGAAGAAGCGGTCCGCCAGCTCAAAGACAAAAAGGAACTGTACGTCGATGGCCAAAACGTCATCCAGTTCGGCAAACACAAGTTCGCCGTCAACACCCAGCCGCTCGACCTCACCATCGTACGCCGCGGCGATGTGCAAAATTTGCACCTCACCGGCACGCAGTATTTTGAACCCATCGAGGACGAAGCCTTCCTGGCCACGCGCGCGGTGTGGGATCAACAGGTGGTGAGCGAGGATCGCGAAATTTACCGCGCCGAATATCTCGCCTATTTGGTTTGGCAAAAACTCGAGCACGAAGGTGGCGAACGCCTCGCCGAAGTCGCCGCCATGAAGGCCGCCGCCCGCCTCAAGCTGGTTCAGGAATTTATGGGCGATCGTTATGCCGAGGCGTACACCAAAGGCATCCACGATCAGGACGCCGGCAAAATCCTCGCCGCCCTGCTCAACACCCACGCCGCCTTGCAACTGGCGCGATACCATCCCCGCGTGCGGGCGTGCGGCGCGGTTTACTGGCATCACTTTTGCCCCGAGGACACGCGCAAACTTTGGACCGCCAAGCTTGAAGGCTTCGCCAAACGCAACGAGCTGTTCCCCGGTGACCCCACTCAGCGCGAGTACATCGTGGCGTTGCAGGAATTGGTAACAGGATTTGTGGCGGACACGGGTTTGTTTCCCGAAGAGGATGCCGCGCCCAAATCACCAACGGCAAAGACTGGGCCGTCAGCCAGGAAGCGGACAAACTACTCACGGAGTTCGAGCGCCATCTCGTCAAGAAAGGCAGCGAGGCGGATTTCGCCAAGGCACAAAAGCCGCTCAAGGCCAATCCGCGAAGCCATTATCAGCTCGTGCGTGATTGGGTGCGCGGCTTCCTGCTCTCACGCAATGGCGAGAATAAATATCTCGAGGAAGTGTCCGCGCTGATTTTCTGCGGGCATCATCACAAACAAGCCGTGGTGAAAGCCGCCACCGCCCAAGCCATCACCGGTTTGCAAGGCGCGCACGACGCCGTGCAGGAAGGCAGTTACGATTTCGATTATCTGGCCTTCCAAGAAAAACTCGGCCGCTTCGCGCGCGAATTGGTGCCGCGCTTCGAGCAATATCAGGAGTTGAAGCAAAAACTCATCGAGGACGAAAAAGAATTACTGCGCCTGCACGAATTCGAGCCGCGCGTGTTGTCGTCCTTCGTGCGCAATCAATTGGTTGACACGGTTTATCTCCCCATCGTGGGCGACAACCTCGCCAAACAAATCGGCGTCACCGGCGAAGGTAAGCGCACGGATTTGATGGGCTTGCTGCTGCTCATCTCCCCGCCGGGCTACGGCAAAACAACGTTGATGGAATACCTCGCCAATCGGATGGGATTGATTTTCATGAAAATCAATGGCCCGGCGCTCGGCCATGAAGTGTCGTCGCTGGACCCCGAGGACGCCCCCAACGCCGGCGCGCGCGCGGAGGTCAACAAGCTCAACCTCGCGCTGGAGATGGGCGACAACGTGATGATTTACGTGGACGACATCCAGCACTGCAATCCGGAGTTTTTGCAGAAATTCATCTCGCTCTGCGACGCCCAGCGTAAGATCGAAGGCGTCTGGCGCGGCCAACCCAAAACCTACGACATGCGCGGCCGACGCGTCGTGGTCGTGATGGCCGGCAACCCGTACACCGAGAGCGGCGAAAAATTCCGCATCCCAGATATGCTCGCCAACCGCGCCGACACCTACAATCTCGGCGACGATATGAAAGGCCGCGAGGATGCGTTCAATGGCAGCTACATCGAAAACGCCATCACCTCCAATCCGGTTTTGCAACCGCTCGCCAAGGCGGCACAGAAGGATGTTCAGGCATTCATTCGTATGGCCGAAACCGATCAGCGCGAGGGCATCGAATTGCAGGGGAATTTTTCTGCAAATGAAACTGAGGAATTATTGAACGTCCTCAAAAAACTTGTCGTGCTGCGCGATGTGGTTTTGAAGGTGAACCAAATGTACATCGAGAGCGCTGGGCAATCGGATGAGTTTCGCACCGAGCCGGCCTTCCGGATGCAGGGCTCGTATCGCAATATGAATCGCCTCGCCGAAAAGGTGTTGCCGATTATGAACGAGCAGGAGTTGATGGATCTCGTGCTCGACCATTACAAAGGCGAAAGCCAAACGCTGACCACCGGCGCGGAGGCGAACTTCTTGAAATTCAAGCAACTCATCGGCGTTATGACCGACGAAGAGGAAGCGCGCTGGGAGGACATCAAAAAAACCTTCGGCCGAAATCAATTCCTGCAAGGCGGCGATCAAGGCGATCCCGTCAGCCGCGTGGTCAGCCAGCTGTCTCTCTTCACCGGCGGCCTCGATTCCATCCAAGGCACGCTCAAAGAGGAACTTTCCAAACCGCGCACCACCAAACTGGATCTCGGCGGGATGGGTGAGAGCATCGAGAGCCTGCGCGAAACCATCGCCCAACACCTCGCCAGCCAGCAACCCGCCACGCCCGCCGAAAGCGCGCCGGTGGATGATGCGGTCAATGAAAATTTGTCCGCCTTGCGTGGCGCATTCGAGAAATACCTCGAGCAATCCAGCAATGCGGCGGTGGTCGCCGAGCAAAGCCAAGCAGGACTCGCCGACCGCCAAATGGCGCTGGCCGAGTTCATCGAACAAAGCAACGCCACGCTCGCCGATACCATCCGTGATTCACAATCCCAATCGCAGGCGAACCAAATGCAGGCGGCGCTTTCGAACATCGGCGTGCTCTTCGCCAACTATCAGGAACGCCATCGCGAACTGCGCGAACGCCTCGACGCCGCGCAGCCCAGCGAAGTGGTCGTGGATGTCAGTCAGGATATGGTGAATGACAGCGACGCCCTCATCCAACAACTCCTCGCCCAGTTGCAGGAAGCCCAGCAACAAGAACAGGAACCGCCAACGGATGGCGATGGATAGGGACACGCTTCCGCGTCTCTACCATTACTTACTCCCCGGAAATGAAATATCCGGAAAACTCGTCCACTTGTCATCCTCCGGATCGCGCGCGGAAGCGGACACGGTCGGCGCGGTGAATTCTTCTCCCTCTTCATGTTCCTCCACTGCGGCGTCGTCGGCCTCCGCGGGTTCTGCTACGGGCAAGGGCTCGGGCTCTGTGTCTTCCGCTTCCTCCTCCACTTCCGCAAATGAACTGCGCGGGAATGACGTGCTGCTGCTGGTGAATGAACTCCGGCTGCTGGTAAAGGGACTGGTGTAAGTTGATGCCGTTTCAGTCACTGCTGCAACGCTCACGTTGCTTTTGTCCTCCCACACCACATGCACCGCCGGCACCACGCCCACCTCGATGTGCACTTCGTGAAAGATCAACCGCCGCAAATGCACTTTGTCCTCCAGCGCCTCGGCTTTGAAAAGCGATTTGAGCATACTGCTCAACAGTTTGTTGTCCGCGTGCTGCTTCAGCAGGCGTTCCTGTTTTCGCTTATTGATTGCCGATTCGCGCCGCAGCACCGAAACCACTTTCGGGTTGAACCCCATCTCCAGCCGCACCGCTTGCAGCCGGTAGCCCGCCTCTTTGAAAACCCGCTCGGCGTCCTGGATTTTCTCTAGGCTCTCCATCATCTTTTCTTCGCTGTCCGCCTTGAGGTCATCCACCGTGCTTTCCACGTCGGCGCGGATTTCGCGGATGGTTTCCGCGCCCTCCTCAACCATCGCGCGGATTTCCTCCGCCTTGGTTTTGTAGTGTTCGACTTTTGATTTTAGGTTCTTAATAAACTTGGCCATTAGTTTGCCTTTTCGTTGTGGTTGACAGTTTAGTCGTCGCGTGGGTGATGAAATTCTACAAAAAAAACCCCATTCAGGAAACCTTTTTCGTTGGCGAATTCGGCCCCACGAGGTAAAGTACACATCCCAGCGCCAAATGCCCCGATTTAATAAAACGGGGCGCATTTTAACTATGAAAGATCACGAGGTCAAAGCCCTTTTCCAATCGACGCTGGAGGATTTCCAGCTCTCACGCAGTGAACGCAGCGAGGTGCGCGCGCTTACCGATTCCATCAGCGGCAGTGAACAACGCCGCGCCCTTTACCGCAGCATGGCCTTCGATGCCGCGCGCGAGGCCCTCGCCAAGGCCGATGCCGGCCAGCGCCATCAGGTTTTGGAGTGGCTGGAAAATACCGTGAAAACTCTGCACCCCGCCGAGAATCTCCCCAATACCGGCAAGGCCGAGGAGGCCTCTGCATTTTTCAGCCCCGATGATAATTGCGTGGGCAAGATCATCGATTGCTTTGCGCAAGCGCGCGCCTCGGTGGATATTTGCGTGTTCACCATCACCGACAACCGCATCGCCGACGCCATCGAAAAAGCCCATCGCCGCCGCGTGCAAATCCGCGTCATCAGCGATGACGACAAGGCGATGGACGCCGGCTCGGACATCGACCGCCTCGATCGCTCCGGTGTGCCCGTGCGTGTGGATCGTTCCGAGCATCACATGCATCATAAATTTGCCATCTTCGATAAAACCCGTTTGCTCACCGGCAGCTACAATTGGACCCGCTCCGCCTCGCTGCACAACGACGAGAATTTTCTCATCACCGGCGATGCAGAATTGCTCAAGGCCTTCACCCGAATGTTCGACAAACTCTGGCGCAACTTCAGTTAACCCGTGGCCAAACCCCGACATCAACCCCGTGGCACCGCGCCTCCTTCCAAAGCGAGGGGCGCGCGCGGCGTGAAGTTGCGGCTGCGTTTGCCGACCGATGGCTCGGTGGATCTCGATCAACTTCGCATCGCCCTCGAGGCGCAGTTGCAGAAAAACCGCCAGCCCGTCGTGGAAGAACCCGAGGTTGCGGAGCCCGTCATCGTCCAGCCCGAACCGCAGCCCCAACCCAAAGTCGCCACCGAACCCTCCGCCGCGTGGGCGTGGGTGAAAGCGCGTCCATTTTTCCTCACCGCAATCGCCGCCGCGCTGCTCTCTTTCACGATGGGCATCGTGCTCATCGCGCGCGAGGCCACAAAATCCGGCACGCCTCCGGGCACGGTCGGTTGGCTCTTCGTCCTCGGTTTGTTGGCGCTCATCACCAGCTTCGTCTTCGTCATCAAACGCGAACGCAAGACTCCACAAACCCAAACTACATCAATTTCGAATTGGGTAAAGCAACACAAAAAAATCGTTATCGGCACCGGTCTCGGCGTTGCCACGCTTGTCGTCCTCGGCCTGTGGATCGCCGCCTTTACCCAATCAGGCGGCACGGATCCCAAGCCCAAGGAAATCGCCAAAGGCACT
>LWDU01044533.1_pt1 | contig 10772 bp, 5 predicted proteins | sample 727161 | NCBI WGS metagenome assembly LWDU01 (sample SAMN04566230, study PRJNA314399) | hydrothermal vent metagenome | isolation source: deep sea hydrothermal plume seawater | place: Mexico: Gulf of California, Guaymas Basin | collected 2004-07-11 | reverse complement strand
TTTCATTTTGGACAAATACCTGGAGCCATGGTTCATTGGAATCGATTGTTCCACCTGGAAATTTATGTCCAATTCCTTTTGTCCTGACCACTACATCAATCCGAACATTTGTGCCGGGTTGAAGCGTGATTTTATCCTGTAAAGGACTGGTGAAATTTCCATTTATCTCTGCACCATAAATATCTACGGCGATCTTTTCATCTTGCATAAAATCAGTTGTTCTTTTTATCCATTCAGAATTCAAGTGATCTTTTAGAGAAGGTAAGGCAGTATTGACTGCATTAAAATAGTGACCTCGAACTTTACCTGCATCATTCCCTCTATCATTGGAAACTTCTAATCCCATATGGCAATTCTGGCATTTCAATGGGCTGGACATTGAATAAAAACTTGCAACTGCATTTCCACTTACACCGCTGTGGTGCCAAGCATCATATTCATTTTGTCCACGAAGCCACCGATAATTATTTTGGGGTATATCCAGACTCACTTTATGACACGTTACACAGAAATCACTTTCAGAATGAATGGGAAGTAACATTTTTTGTCGATGGGCTCGAGGTTCAATCTTGATCAACATTAGATTTATTTTTTGCAATATTCCAGACGAATGACTGAATGGATACTCCACGGGCTGATCTAAGACATAATTTCCATTTCCGGTTATATCCTGGATGGATGTGATGCCGTGACATGTTTCGCAGGTGATTCCCGAATGAGCTTCATCCACTGTTATATCCAGTTTCTCATGCATCATCCCGGATAAAAGCATAACAGGGTCATGACAAGCTGCGCACCATCGAACAGTCGTTGAATCTGCTGTGTCCATGAGGTAATCCACAGATGATTTATAAAATGGATTATTAAACGATGATAGACGATGAGCAGACTGCTGCCATTGTGCATAAACATCTGGATGCTGGGACCGGTCAATAGCGGACGTATTTAAATAATGTCCCGTTTCCGTTTTTACGGGAGATGGTGAAAAATAGGTTTCATTATTTTCTATTGAGATTGATTTGGAATTGTAAATTTTATTTACCCCCAACAAGACACCCACCGCCAAGATAAGACCAATTCCGTGACGGATAAGTTTCTTATTTCGGGTTTGATATTGAACCAATGTGGCTAAAATAAATCCGATTGCAGAAACTAGATGAAGAGTTACAAGGATTTCTCCCAAATTTCCTATTCTTCCTGTCAAAAAAGTAAGAAAACCAAAAAGAACAGTTAGAATAATCAAATAATCTTTTGGTTCAAAAGAGAGAAACTTTCCCAAATCATATTTCTTGTATAAATGAGTTACACCATATCCCAAATAAAGAAATCCCGATGTAATATGCGCTAAAACCAAATAATGGTAATAAAAGCCTACGGGTGTTGCCAACCGGAGAAATGCACCGGTTGATATCTGGACAAGGATCAGATATGCCAAATAATTCATTATTTCAATTCGGACTTGAGTCTTTTCAATTCCAATTGTGCATTCTGATCTCCAAAATAGGCTGCTTGCTGCCAAACATCTGCCGCAGATTTAAAGTCACCAATTGATTCAAATAATGCAGCCAATTCTTTTTTAATCTCCAAATCTTTGGGTCGATTGGAAATTTGTTTCTGTAGTGTTTTTTTTGACTTTTCAAAATCAGAGATTTGTTTGAATTTTTCTAAGGTAACCTGCGATGCTTCTTTTTCGCCTAAAGTTCGATAGGCTTGCCCCAAGGCATATAATGCTTCAGAATTATTGGGCTCAATTTCTAATGATCTTTCAAAGTTCAACTTAGCTTTTTGGGTCTTTTTTAAATATGAATATGACTGTCCCAGATGAAATAAAATGTCTGCATTTGAACCATCAACTATTGACGCTTTTACTAAATAGAAATTGGCCATTTGTACTTTTTCCTGCTTTAAATGGACTAACCCCAAAAAATGGTTAATTTCACTTTGGGTTGAATCAATTTCATGGGCCAACTCCAAAGAGGAAAGGGCTTCATTCAAACGCCCCAAATAATATTGAACAACACCCTGTTTATAATATCCCTTCCAGTTTTTTGAATCATAAGATGAAGATATTTGATAGGCTTTAAGAGCATCTTCAAATCGTTCTCCTGATTTATGAATATCGCCTTTTGCGATCCAGATTTCAGGAATTGATCGATCATATTGATGTGCAGAATCCAATACTGCCAATGCAGTTGTTTCATCATGAAGACTTGAAAAAAATCTGCTTAGAGAAAGATAATATATGTAAATGGAATGGTTTGCGCGGATTGCCTGTTGTACATGGTCGATCGCTTCGCTATAATGTCGCATTCCGAAATATGCCAGCCCCAGGTCATGGTGAACAGAATGAAGGCCTGGCCTTTTTGAAAGTACGCGGAGATATTGGTTTTTGGCATTTTCAAATTCCCCAGACTGGTAAAAAGCCTTTCCCAGCCAATACTGTCCACGCATATTTTCCGGATCCAGTTTAACTGCATTTTTGAGCCATAAAACTGCCTCGGTTTTATGGCCCTGCCTTAAATAAATATCTCCAAGGTTCCTGCAAGCCAGAGCATATTTTGGATCAAGGTTATATGCTTTTTTAAAATTAGAAATGGCCTGATCAAACTTTCTTTGTTCCTTTAATACAGAACCAAGATTATTATAGACCTTGGAGTTGGTTGAATCCAGTTCAGCTGATTTTTGATAAGATAATGTCGCCTCTGGAAATAAATTATTATAATATTGGATATTCCCAATACTGATCCATGCTTCCGGCTGATCAGGTTGGTGCGACAGGCTTTTTTGATAGGTCAAGATTGCTGTCATAGGATCGCCAGACCGATGTTGTCCCTCCGCAAGACCATTCAATGCTTCAACATTCTTTGGATTATTTATAAGGAATTCAGAAAAGAATTTTACAGCCTGGTGGTATTGTTTGTTTTCTAACATTAACTGTCCCTGGGACAACTCCTGACTCAGGAGTGGGATTGAAAGCAAAATGGTTAATACTGTAGTATTGATGTTTTCCCTCCTTCTTCAATGATATAGTAATGATTGGCTTTCATATTTTCAAATACCGCAAGTAGTCCACTAGGCCATTGAATGGTCAGTCTATCAATTGCTTGGTTTTTGTTTAATCCAAATAAGACTCGTTTATCGTTAGATGAAAGATAACTGCCACCCATACTAACAAACTGCATTTGCTTATCGCCATTTGATTCAATTTCAATTCTGGAACCAATGCCTTCCCGGTTTGATTGACGACCTACAAGTTCGAACCCGATCCAATTTAAATTTGGCTTCCCGGATCTGATCAAGAGATTGGCTGGTCCATTATTATTTGAAATAACAATATCAATATCTCCATCATTATCCAGATCCCCGAATGCAGCACCGCGGCCAACGCTGGGCGTTTTAGCATCCCCAATTTCATCAGAAGAAACTTCAGTAAAAGAGGCGGATCCATCACCCAGGAATATCTGTTTTTTCTGGGCATGAGTGTAGCCATTGGCCACAAAAATATCCTGGTAACCATCATAATTAAGATCAATGAATTTTGTGCCAAATCCCAAATAATTCAAACTGGGTTGACCCAGCCCCGCCAGGAAGGTTTGGTCCACAAAAGAACCTGATTTATCATTGATATAGAGGGTATTGGATTCACCACTAAAATTGGTTACAAACAGATCGAGCCAGCCATCTTGATTCACATCTGAAAAATCTACTCCCATTCCAGCTTCTGCTCGACCATTTTCGTTATAGCCCACACCTGCAAAAAGTGCATCTTCTGTAAATCCTCCCTGCCCATCATTAATATAGAGATGGTTCATAACCTTGTCATTCGCTACATACAGGTCCAGATCTCCATCTCCATCAATATCTCCAGGAACAACACCTAGCCCTTTGCCCTGCTGATTGGAAATACCCGCTTCTTTTGAAATATCCTGAAATGTTCCATTGCCCATATTTTGAAACAACTTATCCGGTACACCTTTAAAAATATCCGGATCACAATAAGCCCGTTTTCCGCTCTGATGATCACCACACCATGGATTTTTATCGGTGATGAATTCTACATAATTTGTTACATAAAGATCGAGCCAGCCATCATTATTCATATCAAAAAATACTGCGCTGGAGCCCCATTCATCGTTAAACAATCCAACTGTATTTGTTTGGTCAGAAAATGTGCCATCGCCATTATTCAAATAAAAGATATCTTCCCCATAATTCGTAACATAAAGATCTGTATCTCCATCATTATCAATATCCCCGCAGGCACATCCGATACTATATGATTCATCTGCAATGCCAGCTGATTTACTTACATCTGTCCATTGCGCTCCATCATTCCGAAAGAGTTTATTTTCTAATTTTAAATTTTTTCCCCATCCCGGCAAGGGAGCGCCCTGGCAAAAATAGATATCTAAATCATTATCATTATCATAATCTAAAAGGCAGACACCGGACCCCATAGTTTCCACATAAAATTTTTCTCCGGAACCCCCATGATCATGATCAAACTCTAATCCATTTCTTCCTGCTTGATCTACAAAATCGAATGATTGTGCAAAAAGATTATTCGTTAAAAAAATTATGACTGTTACTGATGATCTCATCATAGTTGAACCTACAAAAAAAGCCGCTCCTTTCGGAACGGCTTTTTTATGAAATAGATGTAGTCTCTTACTTAGAGAGCATATCCTATGCCAAACCGCATCACATTATCAAAATATTGTGTTGTTGTAATAGCAACATTAGCAGTTACACCAGCCATACCAAGCCCAACACCAAATGACATGGGCTGTTGAGGATTACTGATATTATAGCTGAAGCGAAGGGATGCAAGACCAGCGACGGAATACTCTCCATTGAAGATGAATTCCTGGGCCATATCTGCCTGTTTAAGTACATTAAGACCAGCGTTCAGTCCTGGAATTGCTTCTCCCACCACACCAAAGCTAAAGGTCATGGGTAGTGACATTCCCGGGAATTCCTCATAGGAAGCATCATCCGGAGCCTGTGAATCAACGTCAGGGCCAAAATTGGAAATAACTGCCCCCATACTGATACCGCGGTAACCTGTATTAAACTGGGTCCCAATATCGAAAGCTAATCCACTGATACTTACATCATCAATAGACTGGCTGACCATTTTAGCAGTGCCGCCAAGAGAAAATTTATCGGATAAGCTTCTCCCATAACTGGCTTGCAGTGACATGTCAGTTGGCGTAAAAGAACCTTGGTTTGGTTCAAATACAAATTCTGTTGTACCAGCCCAACCGGATTTCATAATCTCGCCATAATTAACAGATACGACAGACAAGCCTATCGTACCACCCATCATTGGCATTACAAGACCAGCATTCATGACCTGTGTTTCCACCAGCCATTGCGTCATGCCAGCACTAACACCCATTCCTTCTGAACCAGCTATACCAGCAGGGTTCCAGAAGAGAGCGTTTGCACCGCTAGCTTGAGCAGCGAGACCACCCAGGGCAGCACCATGAGCATCTGTTTGGATATTCAGAAACTTAAATGCAGATGACCCAACTTTGTCATTATCGCCCTCTGCCATAATCATTGTTTGAAATGAGATAACCACAAGAGATATGGTCAACCATTTCATTGGATTTTTTATGATTGATTTCATTTTATTTTTCTCCTTCGGTTATCGGATGACAGCCAGTTTGCCTGACTGATCCCCTACTTGCCAATAATATACACCTGTTACAATCTGATTGCGGGTTCGAGAGACCAGATTCCAATCAAATGAACCTGCAGCTGTGGCTGCGCTTTCATACACCAGATTTCCACCTACGTCAAACACACGGATATCGTCCCCGCTTTTGACATTGTAAAACCTGACAAAGTAACTGTTTGCAGTTGTGGCACCATGAAAAGTTTCCATGACCGAACCTCTCCAGGGATTCGGGGCCACAAATACATCACTTGTTGGTTTATCATCTAAACCTGTATAGGTAAGTGATTCCACAGACACTGTTGTTGCCGGAGGTGTATCACTAATCATACCCCCACCACCATCAGGTGCAGCCTGCATGGGGTAACACATGGTGTAATAACTTTCCAAAGATGGAACGGATCCATGAGGAGTACTTGTTCCTGCTGCATCATATGCCGCTACATAATACCAGTAAGTTAAACCAATGGCTACTTTTGTATCATTCCATGTATAGGTGCCATTACCACCATAATCACCTACACTGGCTGCAGGAATATCCAGAACCATGGTATAAGGTCCCGTAGAAGCAGAGGTGAACGGTGTTCCGTTTGCTACTGCAGATTGGCCTTCTGCATCAGCAGAAACACCTTCGGCTGTCATAATATCTCCAGAGCTTTGCCGGGGAGCCGTGGCTGCTTTATAGATTCGAAAACCTGCAAAATCAGCTGATCCTTTATCTGGATCTACGGCAGCTATCTGGGCATCGCTATAAGACCATGTAAGATCAACCGTACCACCCTCATTCGTTGAAACACCATCAGCAGCAATCTGTGGAGCCGCTGGAGGTTTGGGTAGATTCCAGTTCCAGTCGTAGGCTTTACGTGCGTTAGCAGCTGCCTGCTGTGTATTGGCAAGACCAGCACCAGCTAATATTGCCACAATAAAAGTTGCTGTCTCACCAGCCGCCAAAGAACCGCCACTATAGGACTGTAAATAACGCATATCCATAGGTGTTGGATTAATATTTTTCTTATCACCTGTTCCGCTTACCATGGTTGCCATAGCATACCTGGAAGCGACTGTTTGAGGATCCTCATCTCCTGTCCACCACATATGGTTTACATCAGCGGCTGTAAGGGACCCATAAGCTGTACCGGCAATATTCAGTGGTGTTTGAGCCACACGTACACCGCGATATTCACGTGCCGGATCATCAATACCAAAATCATTGGCAGCAGATCCTGGGTCATCACCATCCAATTCCATGGTTAACATAAAGTCTGCATCGTAGTCAACAATATCGTCCGTCCAAAAGGCATAATCCCAATCTGGAAATGGAACATTCCAGGTTACATCATGATCTGCTTTTGATCCCAAAACAATCTCATCAACTGCTGCAGAACCATTATTGGTCACTTGGATCTCATCAATGACGAAATCATTGTAATCGTGTTCACCGATTTTGAAATAAGTGTTTGCTGCTCCATTGAAACTCCAGGAGCGACGCGTTGCAACAACATCCAGGCTTGCGCTTGGAATAGACCAGGTCGTGGTTGTTACCCACGGTTCCTTGTTGTAGTCGCCATCACTGCCTGCCCATCCGCTGGAAGTTTCGCCTGGCTCGGTTCCTTCGCTAATATCATATTGACCTGTGGTACCTAATCCAGTAGCCTGCACGACAGTTGTAATTCAAATAACCGTGACCCGCCGCCTCATTAGCACCTGGATAAACCCAGCCGGGGATAATAGCACTACAAGTTTGGTCACCTGTATTACCATAGGAATCCCAGCCCATCCAGAGATCGCCATTTGTGTGATAAACAAATGTTTGTCCAGCTACGGGCGATAAAGTTCTGCCAGCAATTCTGGACCTGTCAAGTACGTCCAGCCTATCTTTGGCCATTACAGTTGTTGCCAGTCCCCAGATCATTATACCTGTCAGGACTGTATTAAAGATTCTTTTATTTTTCATAATTAACTCCTTAAATCATCCTTTAGTAGTTGATCTGAACGCCAAAATTGAGCGTCATTGGTTTGCCATAAGCCAACAGATTATTTGAAGACCCAGCGGCAATTTCATAATAAGCTGAAGCTCCATCAAAAAATGATCCTGGATCAGCAATTGCAACAACATTCTGATTATTCATAACGTTCTCAACCAAGAGATAGAGTGTTGGGCTTATACCGGCTACAGAAAGCCGCGCATCCAGTTTCAGGTTTAAATCAATTGTACTTGGAGCTCTCTGGCTCAGTGATGCACCACCAACTCCTGACCGAGCTGAAACGGGTAATCCACTTTGTGCATTAAATGTCAAATTGACACCTGCACTCTGTAGTAATCCGCTCATGTCCATATGGTAATCAACATATCCATTCAGAATATGAGGACGGTGCCAGTCTAGTGTTGTCATTGTCAACATATTGGCTGCTATACCTCCACCATCCTGGGTTAAGCTACCATTACCAGCATTAATTTTGTCAGATGCAGTGCCGCGGGCAATAGAGAACGTATAAGAAACACGTCCTGTAAGGCCGGATTGCCCTGTCATGGATAAACTCGTTTCCAGACCGCGAACATCGCCAAAGTGATCACTAACCATGACACTATAATGCGCTGCTTCAAAAGCATCACCTGTCCCTACCCAATCAGCGGATGTACTATCCCGGAATGGGATAGCATAGACTTCCTGGGATGCTTGCAGATTTGAAATATCTCTATGATAACCAGATACATCCAGTTTTAAATTGGATGCTAAACTGTATTGCAGCCCCATTTCATAAATGGTATTCTTCATTGGATCAAGGTTTGCATTTCCTAAATAGATAAAGAAACCAGATTCAGTTCCGCCATCCATTTGAGCCATGTGGTTATTCAAAAGTGAATAAAATTCCGGGCGCTGGAAGAAGGAACCATAGGCATAACGAAAAGCCATATTATCTCCTACAGGGAATGAAGCACCAAGTCTAGGACTGATCTGAGTTTTCATTTCTGTTGCGGTTCTTTTAGATGGATCAAAAGGGTTAACTGCCCCATCACCAGCCGCATCAGTTATGGGATCGTTTGGCGCCCAGACACCTTTGTCCGATCCTGCATCAAAGCCGTCAAAACGTAAGCCCACATTTAAGATCATATCATTGAATTCCATCTGATCTTGTGCATATGCTGCTATTTCAGTAGGTGTAGCGTCACCAAAACTATTATATTGCAATCTGGGATTTGCTTCAGTATAACCCAGTGTCCTGCCATACCAGACATCGTGTCCCGAGCGGTCCAGGTCAAACATACGATAATCAAAACCTGCTTTCAGCTGGTGACGATTATTCAACTGGCTTGTGGCATGGGCACCAATAGTGGTAATAGTTTCTTCGGATTTGAAATAATGTCCGTAAACATTTTCCAAATTATACCAGGCATTGGAGTTCACTGTGTCTTCCATGACCTTGGTATGGTTTGGACCTTCCGCACCATTATAAGATGTTGTTGCAGTTACCTTGGCATTATCCACAAAGTCTACAAAGCCATCGCCATTTTTAGCGCCATCTGTTTGAGTACGATTCATCATATCTACACGAACAGTAACATTGGTATTGGCTGACATAACATAATTTGCAGTCAAACCAAATTGAGTAGCGCTCTCTTCTGTACGGGGATACTGATCCATGGCCCATAGCCACTGCCAGATATCCATGCCTGCATCCATGTAAAAACCATTTCTGGTATAATTCATTACTTCAGCACTTAGTTTAAGACTGCTGCCAAGCTGGTAATTTAATTTCGCCTGGACATTCTGTAAATCTTCTGCTAACCCTGGAAGACGTCCACCATCATCCAATGTTCGTAAGGAAAAAACACCGCCGAATTCACCAGTCCCAAAACCGGCACTGAAATCCATAATGGTTTTTTCACCACCAAATTCAGTTTTGGTAAAATCTGTTCCGGCAGCAGCGTTAGTATATGCACCTGCATCATCTACGATTTTCATTGTTTCAGCATAAACTTCAGTACCACTGAAATCTCCGTCATCCGCTTTGAAATATTCTTGACCAAGTGTGGTACGATAACCAAAACTGGCATGAAAACCTTTTGGTGGTTCGCGCAGCACTGTATTAAAGAGACCAGACATTGCCTGTCCATATTCAGCATTGAAAGTACCAGTAATCAACTGCAGTTCTCCAACCATTCCAGGATTAACGGGAATTGCTTCCCCGCCCATGACTGCATTGGTTACAGATGCACCATCTACAAGGTACATTTCTTCACCGGATCTTCCGCCGCGGATATGTAAATCACCACCAAATTCAGTAACACCTGGCAGTGTTTTAATAACATCATTCACATCTGTAACTGCCATTCTACTCATCATATCACCAGAAACAATTTGTTTTGTGGATGTGAGTGTTTTTTCAATGGCAGGCTGTTCAGCAGTAACAACTATACCAGACATGGCTACGGCTTCTGTACTTACGGCAGCGTTTAAAGGCGTCGTGACATCTATATTCACGCTAACCCCTTCTGCAGTATAAGCAGCGTACCCGATCATGGAAAATTCCAGATCATAAGAGCCGGGGGAAAGATTAATGATAAAATATTCACCATTCGCATCGGTACTTGCACCTTGTGATGTCCCTTTAACAAGAACATTACAACCAACAAGTGCGCCGCCTGAACTAGCATCTGTTACTATTCCAGCAATCTTTCCTGTCTGACCAGAAAAAAGCATTCCTGTAAAGATGCATAGTATGGCAATTGGCTTAAGCTTTCGCATAAAACCTCCTTGGTCGTTTATTTTCAAAGCTGAATTTGGTTATAGGGTATAGTATGTGCAGGGTGATCGTATCAAAGAAATAACAGACTTCCCTTCCCTTTTCCCCAAAGACTTATACTGAAAGTTGAGTATACAACCCTTCATAAGTCAAGTGTTAAAATCTAAGGTTGAGTTGATGATATGCCCCTTTTCTTATAGGTGCCCAGGGTAAAAGATCAAATAATACTACTTAAAACAAACATTTAAATTGATTGAATATTTTTCCGTTTTTCTTTCGTATCCCATTACAAAAAATGTAATTTTCCCACCGCTTTTTAAGCAATAATTAATATTTTCTGATC
>LWDU01039737.1_pt1 | contig 10772 bp, 8 predicted proteins | sample 727161 | NCBI WGS metagenome assembly LWDU01 (sample SAMN04566230, study PRJNA314399) | hydrothermal vent metagenome | isolation source: deep sea hydrothermal plume seawater | place: Mexico: Gulf of California, Guaymas Basin | collected 2004-07-11 | reverse complement strand
TTTCTCTACGGCATCGACATGAACCACAACGGCACCATCGACCGCTTCGAAAACGACGAAGAGGCCGACCTGCCCTACAAGCGCGACCGCCAGGGCTACAACCTCTATATGGGCCGCTTCCTGCACCCGCACCTCAAAGTCACCGCCGGCCAGCAGCGCGTCCACCAGATATCCGACAAGCGCCGCAACCTCGCCAGTTATCTATTGCTCAGCGGCGACCACGTCTTCTCGCGTTTTCGCCTGCGGCTTTTCCAGGATATCCGCAAAGTAAAAGACACGATCCGCAACGATCTCTTGCAGTGGGTGCAGCCGCCCAACTCGCGCGGTGAATTACGCCCCCTTCGCGATGTGCTGCCGGCGCAAAACACCGTCGTCAGCACCACTTGGCTGGGTTTAGACTACGACGGTTGGTCGGGCTTGAAGGTCAAAAATATCTTGCGCTGGCAACTCCACCACCAACTCGATTCCGAGCAAGAATTATCACAGCGCTCGATGCGCGACCGCACCACCTTCGTCGGGCTGATCAACAAGGCCGAATATCGCATCAACCTCGGCACGCTGAGCTTGACCCCAGCCTGGAAGAGCGAATTCCTGCGCTTCAACTCCTTTACCGCCGACGAAGCCACTCGGCGCGAGTTGAGCCAGATCGCGATGCTGATCGCCCGCAAACCGGTGATGTATACCACGACCTTAGAAGCCGGTGTCGAATACCATCGTTTTATACAGTTGCAGAACCCGACACCGCCGCGCGCCAACGACGACTTCAGCGAGCTGACCGCGCTCTTGCAGATGACCGACATCTCCGATTACCAGGGCTACCGGCTGACGACAACGCTGGGTTTTTCACTTAGCCGTTTCGACTTCACAGCACAGGGCGCAAGGCTTAATACTCGGGGGTTTATCACCGTCTACGCGGGAGTCGAGCGGTGATCTTCGCTCTGCTGACGCTGCTGCCCCTGTTCTGGGGCTGTAGCGCGAACGAGGCGCCCCTCGCCGGAACACCGGTCGACCCGGCCGTGCTCTTCGAGCATTCGACCTTTGCAGACGCCGTACTCGAACTCGAGGTCCGCTCGCTGCTCGGCCGTCCACGCGGTGAGCTTAGCACGGCCGAATTGAACTCGATCGAAATACTCGACGCGAGCCGTAAAGGCATCGAAGACCTCACCGGCATCGACCACCTGGCCAATTTGCGCGTCCTGCGTTTGGGCGCCAACGCCTTTAGCGATATCAGCCCGCTGCAAATGCTCAAGCGCCTAGAAGAGCTGGACCTCCGGCAAAACCGCATAACTGACGCCAGCCCGCTCACCGCCCTGGGCACCCTACAGGTGCTGGTGCTCTCCAACAATCAACTCACTGATATCGGCCCGCTCGCGCAACTCACTCGACTAACACAACTTGACCTCGACCGCAACCAGATCTCCAACCTCGCGCCCTTGCGCGGCCTCAAGCTATTGCGACTGCTCAATTTCGACGATAACTTCGTCCGCGACCTCTCCGCCCTCGCAGCCCTGCCCGCCTTGCGCCGCGTCGAGCTCTCGGGCAACCCTATCAACCCCGAGATCCTCGACCCTTTGCGCGAAAGAGGTATTCAGGTCGGTTTTTATCTGCCCCCTCTCGGCATAGGCGACGACATTCTCGAAGAGGAGATCCGCGAGAGGCTTGGCATCGAAACCGGCGAAATATCGGATGCTAATCTGCGCACGATCCAACGCCTTAGCTTGCGCGGGGCCGTCAGCTCGATTCGTGGTATCGAACGTCTGACCAACCTGCGAATTTTTTCCGTGATCGGGGTTCGCGCCCCCCTCAACGATATCTCGCCGCTATCCGACTTGATCCGCCTGCGCGAGATCTCCATCTTCAACACCGAACTCACCAGCCTACAAGGCCTTTTTCAATTGCGCCTTTTGCGCCGGTTGCGTTTGGATTCCAACCGCATCGAGGACCTCTCGCCGATAGGTCAGTTGACCGGGGTCAACGACATGAGCCTCGGCACAAACCAAATCCGCGACGTCTTTCCCCTGCGGCGCCTTATCCGCATGGTGAAACTCAATCTCAATAACAACGAAATTCGCGATTTGGGACCCCTGGTAAAACTGATCAATCTCGAAGAGCTAAGCTTCAACAGGAACGATGTTTCCAGCCTCGCCTTCGTCGCGAATATGCAGAAACTGCGCGTCCTCAACTGCTCGACCAACCTGATCGAGGACATCTCCCCCTTGTTGGATCTGCCCGCACTAACGCGCGTCTCGCTGCAAGGCAACCCGCTCAGCGACGAGGCCAAAGCTCACGCGCGCGAACTGACGGATCGTGGCGTCACCGTGATAGGCTCGCGATGAGGATCTCGCTCACTATCGCTCTGTTGGCGCTCGCCGCGCCGCTCGCCGCCGTCGAACAGCTCGTTGTCGGCGACGGCGGCCTGTCCTTTCTCGACGCCCGCGAGACTTCTGCTCGCCTCTCAGTCTCAACCGACTCGATTTGGATTTGGGACGTCGAGGACGGCCAGAATATCGCCGAACAAGTCCTGCAGCGCGGCGGCGCCATTTTCTCCGTCGTCGTGCGCCAGACCGACTTCGGCCCTTCGGTGCAATTACCCTTCGCGCCCGGCGTGGAGAATATCGTCGACGGCGACGCCGAAACCTTTTTCAGCCCCGCCGAGATCGGCCTCGAAAACCAGTTAGACCTTTATATCGACCTCGGCGGACACTATGGCGTCGAGCAGATCCGATTTTTCCCCCGCCTCGACGCCGAGCACCGCGACGACTACCTGCAGGCTTTCCAACTCGGCCACAACCGCGAGGACCTCTCTGTCGAGGGCAACAGCAAGGGCCAGATTATCGAGGCCGCCTACAGCTTTCTGATCAACGCCAATATCAACTCCCCCAACAACCAGAGCATTGTGATCTGGCCGCGCCCCAACCAGGCCACCGACGAAAAAGAAATGCGCTATGTGCGCATCCGCACGCTCAACGAGCGGCCCTGGGAAATCGCCGAGGTCGAAATCATCGCCAATGGCGATATGCCCTCGGGCGAATATATCTCCACCGTGCTCGAAGTCCGCAACGCCGCCCCGGTCTGGGGCCGCCTATTGGCCAATCATCGTGCAGACCCGCACCGGCCCCGACCTCGAACCGCTACACTACTACGCGACTTCGGCCATCAGCGGCGAATTGGAACGCATCGACCGCGTGTTTTGGGAATCCTTCGACACCTTGCCGGCCACCCCCTTTTCGCCGAGTCGCGGCCCGATCGTCGACAATCCCTTCTGGAGCCCTTGGGAGACGGTCGACCTCGGCGTCATCGTATCACCGCCCGAGCGCTTTATCCAGTTTCGCGTGCAATTGCTCAGGCCGGGCAGTAAAATCGAGCAACTCACCTTCGAATTCACCAGCCGCCCATTGGCCCAAGAACTCAAAGCCGAAATCGCGCCCGTCGCCACCGAGCCCGGTATCGACACCGGTTTCACGCTTAGTCTGAGCGCCCGCCGCGTCGAAGACCTGCCCGGCGAAGGCGAGTCCGGTTTCCGCTTCCTCGAAGTGCTCACCCCAACGGAGATCGTCGCCGTCGACAGCGTACTGATCCAGGACCGTCCGTCCTTCTTCGACGCGGAGATCACCCCTGGACGGGGTTTCACCCTGCGCCTCCTCGAACGCATCGCGCCAGCCGCCAGCTTCGTCCAGGTCTTCTTTCGCGGCCGCGTCTTCGTCGACGGCACCACCTTCCGGGTCCGCGCGCTCGACCGGCGCTCAACCGGCGCGGTCGAGGAGGACGTCTACCAGTTTGCGCGCGCCGGCGACGTCGACCAACGCACCCCAGGCGGATCGCTCTCCGTGCGCCTCGCAGACCGCAATAACCTGCTCGTCGACGAACTGACCCCGCGCACGGTGGCTTTCACCCCCAACGGAGACCGGGTCAATGACTATCTAGAACTCAGCTATAACCTGCTCAAATTGACACAGGCGGCCCCGGTCTTCTTCGAGATCTATGACCTCGCCGGCCGCAAGGTGCAACGCGGTTATATCAGCGAGGACCTCAGCGGCTCCTTCCTGCGCTTGTGGGACGGGCGCGCGACCAACGGCGAATTAGTGCCGCCCGGCACGTATCTCTACCAGGTCCAGGTCGAATCCGACGACGGGACCCGGGCACACCAGGGCGTTGTAAATGTCGTCTACTAAGCGTAGCTTTAACTCGTTAGGCGGCATGCGCCGCTAACCTTCGCACCTTCCCCCGCATCTATTATATAGCATGCATATAACTCGTATCCATTCGTTGCTGTTGGCCACCCTGCTCTGGGGGTGCGGCACGGACCAGACGGCCCCGCCGCCACCGCCGGTCTCCTCCCTCGGCGATCTCATCGAGCACACGACATTCGTCGATGAGGGGCTCGAACTGGCTGTGCGCCTGACACTCGACCTGCCACGCGGCCCATTGACCGATGACGTGCTCAGCGACATCAACACCCTCGACGCGTCGCAACACACCATCGGCGATCTCTCCGGTATCGGCCGCCTCACTGCTTTGCGCCGCCTGACTCTAGGCGCCAACGCACTCGCCGACCTCGCACCACTTTCCGGGCTCAACGCCCTACAGTTTCTCGATCTCTCCGATAATCATATCCAAGACCTCGCGCCATTGGCCGGCCTTAGCCGCCTCAGCGCGCTCGACTTGTCCGGCAACCAGGTAGTCGATCTGACGCCCCTCACCGACCTCGGCCAGCTCACCTACCTCGACCTCGACGACAATCTCATCCGCGATATCGCGCCGCTAACCGCACTGCGCCGCCTGCGTCTGCTCAACCTCGACAATAATCTCATCCGCGATATCACCGCACTGATGGGTTTGCGCCTATTGCGCGACCTCGAGCTTTCCGGCAACCCGCTCGACGACCTCGACGATATCGCCGATCTCAACGACCGCGGCGTGCAGGTGCGCTACTTCGTGCCCTTCGAAAACCCCTTCGACTCGATCCTCGAAGAAGCCATTCGCAAGGAACTCGGCGATATCAAAGGGCCGATTTCGCAAACCGCCCTCGACCGAATCACCACCCTCAGCATCACCGGAGAGATCCAATCCCTCAGCGGCATCGACAAACTGCGCAACCTCGAAACGCTCTTTATCCGCTTTACCGGCGATTCTGACCTGCACCCCAACGACCTGACACCGTTGATCCAGTTAAGGAAGCTGACGAACCTGACCGTCCGCGATATGGATATCAGCGATATCACCCCATTGGGCGCCATGGTCCTGCTCAGGGATCTCAGTCTGCCCAATAACGCCATTTCCGATCTACGCCCGCTGGCCAGCCTGACCAGGCTGCGCTTCCTCAACCTCGCGGGAAACGATGTGTCAGACCTAACGCCATTGATCAACTTGAATCGCCTGACCACCATAAACCTGACCAATAACGAGGTATCAGACCTATCTCCGGTCCGGCAAATCGCCGACCTCAAACAAGTGTGGGTGCGCGGCAACCCGCTCAGCAGTGAGACGCTCAGCGAAACCGTGCCCGCCCTGCGCGACCTCGGCATTTTCGTGGTGGGAATATGACCGGCGTACGCGCATTCATGCTGTTCGCGGTCTGTTGTTGGGCTTTGCCGCTATCGGCCATCGAGCGGCTCATAATCGGCCCCGGCGGCACCCCCTGGACGATCGCCGCCGACTCGACGGGCAAGGTCTCGGTATCCGCAGACTCAATCTGGACCTGGCCAGTAACCCCCCGACAAAATATCGCCCGCGAAGTCTTCAACCGCGGCGGCGGGGCCTTCACTGTCACCGAAATCGAAGGGGCCTTCGGTCAGCGCTTCCCCAATTTCTCCGTCCCCATAGGCATCGAAAAAATAATCGACGGCGACTCGGGTACCGCTTTTAACCCCGACGACGCCGATCTCGCAAAACAGGTCGACCTCTATATCGACCTCGGTGGCCACTTCGGCGTCGAGCAAATCCGCTTCTTCCCCCGCCTCGACGCCGAACACCGCAACGACTACCTGCAAGCCTTCCAGCTCGGGCACAACCGCGACGACCCGGTGGGTTTTACCTCCGCCGCGACCGTCCACGTCGTACCCTATAGCCTGCTGATCAACAACCACATCAACGCCCCCAACAACCAGAGTATTGTCGAGTGGCCGTTGCCCAATCAACCTACCGACGCTAAGGAGATGCGGCACGTGCGCATCCGCACGCTCAGCGAGCGCGCCTGGGAAATCGCCGAAGTCGAGATCATCGCCGACGGTACCGTCGCGCCAGCCGAATTCGTCTCCAGGCCATTAGCCGTGCCCGGCGGCGCACCGGTATGGGGCCGGCTCCAGATCAACGGCCGCAACGCAGCCGATTTTCCCATTATCGTACAGACCCGCACCGGCCCTGACCCCAACCCGATCCACTATTTCCTCGACTTGACCAAATCCAAAACCCTGCGGCAGGTGACCCGCCAGGGGTGGGAGAATATCAATACCCTCTCAAATGTCGAACGCGGCGAGGCCAGGCAGGGCCCGGTGCTGCCCAACCCGCTATGGAGCGCCTGGGAGACGGTCACCGACGGGTTGATCCTCTCGCCGAGCCCGCTCGAATACATGCAATTCCGCATCAAGTGGACCGAGCCCGGCATCAAAATCGAAACGCTGACCTTCGAACATACCAACTGGCCCATCGCAGAAGTACTCGAAGCCGAGATTAATCCGGTCGAAGCCGACGCCGGCAGCGAAACCCACTTCGTGCTCTCGCTGCAAGTCCAAAGACTCAACGACACCAATATCCCCGCGTCGGGTTTCCGCCACCTACAGATTTTTACCCCCGCTGAAATCACCGGCATTGACCGCGTATTGGTCAAAGACGTCGAAGCATTGTTCAAAGTGCGCCAAGATCCGGGCCGCGGGTTCGAAGTCGAGCTATGGGACCGCATCGACCCCGGCGCCAGTTTTATCGAAGTCTTTTTCCGCGGCCGCGTCTTTGCCGACGGTACCCTCTTCCGCGTCCAAGCCCTCGACGAACGCGCCACTCCCACCGAACTCGAGACGATCTACCAATTCGCCCGCGCCGGCGATGTCAACCCGTTGACCCCGAGCGCGACCCTAACCGTGCGTCTCAGCTCGCGCAGCGACCCCTTACTCGACGACCTACAATCGACTAGCCGTATCGTCACACCGAATTCCGACGGGCTCAACGACTTCCTACTCGTCCGCTACAACCTGCTGCGCCTGACGCGACCGGCACCGGTCTTCTTCAAGATCTATACCCTAGACGGACGCCGCGTACGCCAGGGGTTTGCCAGCGCCGACCAGTCTGGTCGTTTCGCCCGCATCTGGGACGGGCGCGACCAAGGGGGATTCACTGTAGAGCCAGGCCTCTATCTCTATCAGATCCAGGTCGAAGCCGACACCGGGACCTTTCAACGGCACGGCGTAGTCAGCATCGTATATTGAAGGACGGCGAATTTATCGCCAGATAACCTTGACCAGAAAATTTGGATACGAGCATGAAAGTCCTCTTTATCGGCGGTACCGGCACCATCTCCTCCGCCTGCACCCGCCTCGCCCTCGAACAAGGCGTCGAACTCTATCTATTCAATCGCGGCCAAACCTCCACGGACCTGCCCGCCGGCGCCCATCTGCTCCAGGGCGATATCAACAACCACGACGAAGCCGAGGGCCTGCTCAAAGGACACACTTTCGACGCCGTCGTCGACTGGATCGCCTTCGGTGTCGAGCAGGTCGCACGGGATATCGAACTCTTCTCGGGACGCACCAGCCAATACGTGTTCATCAGTTCCGCTTCGGCCTACCAAAAACCCGTAGCACACTATCGCATTAACGAAGGCACGCCGCTGGCCAATCCTTTTTGGGAGTACTCGCGCAAAAAAATTGCCTGCGAGGACCGGCTAATGCGCGAATACCGCGACAACGGCTTCCCCATCACCATCGTCCGCCCCTCGCACACCTACAGTCCGTCGCGGCTACCCACCGCAATAGGCGGTGGGCCCAATGTTATCGCCCGACTGCGGGCCGGCAAGAAGCTCATCGTACACGGCGACGGCGAATCGCTGTGGGTAATGACGCACAATAGCGATTTCGCCAGAGCCTTTAACGGCCTGTTAGCCCACCCCAAGGCCATCGGCAACGCCTACCAGATCACCTCCGACGAAGTGCTGACCTGGAACCAGATCTACGCCATCCTCGGCATCGCCGCCGGCGCCGAACCGCAACTGGTGCACATCCCCTCCGACTTCATCAACCACCACGACCCAGCCACCGGCGCGGGACTGCTCGGCGACAAAGCCTGCAGCGTGATCTTCGACAATAGCAAAATTAAAGAGCTAGTGCCCGGCTACACCGCCACTGTGCCTTTTTTTCAGGGTGCCAAAGAATGCGTCACTTGGCTCGATGCCGATCCGCAACGGGCCCAGATCGACGAACAAAAAGAGGCCATGATGGATCGCGTCATCGCCGCCTACCAAAAAGCCTGGGCATAATACCGACGGGATATCATCTTCGAGAAAAAACGGCCATGCACCGCGCTGATAACAAAGCGGTGCATGGCCATTTTTTTGGCCTCTTTCATCCCGGACGTTGGCAGATGGAGGGGTGCCTGCAGCGGGTAGTTTTAATGGGCGGGGCGAGGCAAAGGGTCTGGAAGGGAAGTGCGGGGGGAGTGTTCGCGACGGGCCTAGGGTTGAACATACCCACCGTGGTCAGCCCCGCAGCTCCAGCACCCACTGACAGACATTGTAACAACGTTTCCCAGAGCGCTACGTCACTACGACAAGAAGTCAGCCTTTCTGCGGAATCTCATCCCCCTCAGGCACTGGGGAATTGACCCAATACCCCTCCGGATCCTCGCCGCGGCAGATATAACCGTTCGCCCGTCGTTCCTCCCGCGTGCGCACATCCGGCGGCATGTAGCGCAAAGTCAGGCCACAGCGGCGACGATCGGCAAGATTGGGTCTGGAGCCGTGCAACAACATATCGGTGTGCATTGAAATCTGCCCCGCCTGCATAATAAAGGGCACCGGCTCGCCACCCCATTTGAGCGGATCATGCACACTCTGCCCCAGCACATTCTGTTCTTCTTGAGTGCTGTGCTCAAAGGGAATCTGCCCGTGCAGATGCGAACCCGGAATCACCGTCATCGGCCCGTTCTGCTCTGTCACATCGTCAATCGCCAACCATACTGTCACGACCTTGCTCGGCGTCAACGGCCAATAGGATGCGTCCTGGTGCCAGCTCACCTTTTTGCTGTCACCCGGATCCTTGGAAAAATAGTGCGTCATCATGCTGACGAGATTCGGCCCGACAAGATCCTCAACGTAGTCGAGTATTCGGCGGTCGTGTAACAGATCGTAGATCCCCTTGCAGTGGCGATGCCAGCCATTGATCGAATAGCTATTGTGACCGGCGGCCTTGGCCTTTTCCATCATCTCATCGAAATAACGCCGATTCGCCGCGGCCTCCTCCGGTGTAAAAACATGCAACGGACAGATATACCCCTGTGTGTTGTATTGCTCTACCTGCGCTTTGCTCAGGTGTTTTGGCTCGTCGTTCGCAACGGGAAAAAAACGGATCTCGCGCTTCATATCGGGCAAGGCGTCAGTAAGGGCCATCGCTTAGCTCCTAGGGATTGTGCCGCGAAAGAAATTCGCGCACCAGTTGGTTCAATTGCTCGGGGGCTTCCAAGTTGCTCATATGACCGACGCCCGGCAGCACTTTTCTTTTCGCGCCGGGAATGCGGCGATACAACTCGTCGGCGATCTTGCGGCAATCACGGTTGTCGAGTTCGCCGACGAGGACCAGGGTCGGCGCTTGAATTTCTTCCAGGCGAGCAAAGGCCGGTGGCGCCAACTCCGTACCCGGGTCCTCGTTGAGCCAGAACCAACCCGAATAGTCGGCGACCATCCGACGAAAAAAGACCTCGGCCTCGGAATGTGCAAAAATGGTCTCGTGCCCCGGGGCCTGCAACCACAACGCCCGCGCCACCTCGACATCCTGTTCGCGCGCAGCCGTAAAGATCGCAGCGAAGAATTCTCGTATCTCCACCGACCAAGGATAGCCGCCCAAACCCGAGTCGAGCAACACCAGCGCGCCGACCGAATCGGGATAGCTCAGCGCGAAATCGGTGGCGATCCGCCCCCCCATCGACAATCCCAGTAAATGCGCCGAAGCTATGTCGAAATACTCCAACAGCGCCTTGAGGTCGTCGACGTCCGCATACGCTTCGGCACCCGGAGGGTCGGAACGACCGAAGCCACGCACATCGTAACGCAGTACTTCGTGCTCACCCGCAAAAAAAGCGAACTGCCCGTCCCACAGCCGAGCGTCGAGCGCATCGCCATGAATCATCACCAGTGGTGAACCTGCACCGGCCCGCTCGCAGTGCAGACGCGTACCGTTGACCGCAACTAGCCCTTCGCTCAAACGCCTAGGGCCTCCTGCACATCGCGTACCAACTGCTTCAAATCGATGGGCTTGGAGATAATGCCGGCGACACCGAGAAAATGCTTTTTGCCAAGCGATAACTCGGTAAAGATCGCCGGCTCGACCGCCCACAACGCGCTCAAGGCCTCCTGGCCGGTCATCCGCGACATATTCAGGTCGAGCAACACTAGGTCGATCTCCTCGACGTGTAACCTGGATAGATTAAAACTCTCCTGACCGTCCGCCGCCTGCAGTAGCGTATAACCATAGCTCTCCAATATCGACGCCACGACCCGGCGGTTTTTTGCTTCGTCCTCGACGAGCAGGATCGTCTCCTCGCCGTAGCGGATCAAAGCCCAGCTTCTCCGC
>LWDU01036327.1_pt1 | contig 10773 bp, 7 predicted proteins | sample 727161 | NCBI WGS metagenome assembly LWDU01 (sample SAMN04566230, study PRJNA314399) | hydrothermal vent metagenome | isolation source: deep sea hydrothermal plume seawater | place: Mexico: Gulf of California, Guaymas Basin | collected 2004-07-11 | reverse complement strand
CCGCTGGCAAGGGGATGTGTGATCAGGATGTCGTGGAATTTGTCGTTCGCGAAGCTCCGGAACGAATCCGGGAACTCATCCGCTACGGTACCGCGTTCGACGAAGTTCCGGGGAAAATCGCGTTAACACTGGAAGGCGGCCACAGTCACGCTCGAGTTGCCCACGCTTTGGGAGACGCGACGGGAAAAGAGGTGATGCGAGCCATGCATCAGCGGGCCTTCGATTCTGACAATATCGATATCTGGCAACAGACGTTTACGATCGACCTGCTGACTCGCGATGGCATTTGCTGCGGTGCCCTGGTGTGGAATCCGAATCACGGTCGCACATTCGTGTGGGCCAAGCAGACAATTCTGTGCACCGGTGGTGCCGGTGCCATGTACCGTGAAACAACAAATCCTTCGATCGCCACCGCAGACGGACATGCTCTGGCATTTCGAGCGGGCTGCGATTTGCGCGACATGGAGTTTATGCAGTTCCATCCGACGGTGCTGTACATTGCCGGCAGTTCACGTCACCTGATCTCAGAAGCCGTCCGCGGCGAAGGTGCTCACCTGGTCGACGCCACCGGGTACCGGTTCATGGCGGACTACAACGACGCGATGGAACTGGCTCCGCGAGACGTTGTCAGCCAGGCCATCACTCAGCAAATGACGAAGACTGCGCACCCCTGCGTCTATCTTGACCTGGCTCCCATCGGCGAAGAGAGAATTCGCAAACGCTTTCCGCACATCGGAAAGATGTGCAGCGACTTTGGCGTGGACATCACAACAGACAGGGTCCCCGTCCGCCCCGGTGCTCACTACATGATTGGCGGAATCACAACGGACACCGATGGCCGTACTTCACTGCCGGGCCTGTGGGCGGCCGGCGAAGTCACGTCGACCGGCCTGCATGGCGCCAACCGGCTGGCCAGCAACAGCCTGCTGGAAGGCGTCGTTTATGGTCTGCGCTGCGGTCAGAACGCATCCAACCTGGCGCTTGATCAAAGCGACAACTTCACTGTCCCGCCACTGATTTCTGCCCCCGGTATTGCGCACGACAGTGACGAGACGCTCGACCTGACCGATATCCGCAACTCCCTGCGCAGTCTGATGTGGCGCAGTGTGGGGATCAGCCGCAACGAGCCGGATCTGCAGACCGCACGGCAGCAACTCGACTTTTGGGCCAATTATGTCTGCCGTCGTGATCTGGCCGGACCGGTTGGCTGGGAATTGCAGAACATGATGCTTGTGGGGCGCGTCATGGCCGCTGCGGCTGTCGCCCGCCAGGAAAGCCGAGGCGTACATCTCCGCAGCGATTTTCCGGAAACAATTGCAGCTGCCGCACGACACATCACCGTGACGGCGACAGAAACCAGCGAACACGAATCAGCGTAAGACGCTGTAGGAAACTGCTGCCGCCAGCATCAAGAACGAATAGAAAAATCGAGGACGAAGGACTAACAACACGATGGGGACCGCTGTCAGTGGACACGCGCACATCGCCGCGAAGTCCGTGCTCTGCGGTATGTGAATTCCGGCCGGTCCTGTCATAGCAGCAACATGGCCACTTCATAGAAGATGATGATCCCCAGGACATCGACGATGGCTGCGATCAACGGATTTGACATGATTGCCGGATCCATTCCCAGTCGACGAAACAGAATCGGCAGCATGGTACCGGCGGTTGTTCCCAGAATAACAATCAGAAACACGGTCAATCCGACAACCAGAGAACGATCGACGCCCTTATCGAACCAGAGCCACACAAACAGAAAGTCCATTAGCGCAAGGACGGCGCCAAGTGCGGCTGCAATGTAAAATTCTCGCAGGATCAGTTGCCGGTCGACCTGAAATCCGGTTCCGGGCACTGCAGCGTCGGCTGGCTGCAAAGCGAACATGCGAATGAACAATGTGGCCGACTGAGCACCCGCGTTGCCGCCACTGGCCATCACCAATGGAATGAACAGGAAAATCAACGCTGGAGTCAAACCGGACGGCGCCTCGGCAGCGCGCGCTCCCCCCTCAGATGTCGTCTGCTCGTAATGACCGGCGACCGCGGCGGTCATCAGGGCCACAACCGACAACACCAGCAGCCAGATGCCGCGTTTCCACAGAATCGTCAGCAGCGGCGTGTCCTCGTAGTCGTCGCGCAACGGTTCCACGGCCCCCTGACGATAGGCGTCTTCCGTGGCTTCTTCCTGGACGACATCAATGGCGTCGTCGTGAGTCACGATACCAACCAGTCGATCATCGTCGTCGACAATGGGTATGGCGATAAAGTTGTATCTCGCAAGTTCCTGGGCCACGTCTTCGCGGTCCTCGTCGACACCCATGCGGATCACATCCCGCTCCATGATCTCGGACAGAACAGCATCGGGTCTGGCAAGAATCAGCTCACGCAGCGAAATCAGTCCTTCCAGTCGCCGAGCACTGTTCAGGATATAGATGTAGTAAATCGTTTCACTGTCGGGCGCCTGCTGACGAAGTTTCTGCAGAGCATCACTGACGGTGATGTTTGCAGGAAGTGAGGCGTATTCGGTCGTCATGATCGACCCGGCGCTGTCTTCGTCGTACGACAGCAGACGGCGGATATCGTTGCGTTCCGCCTGAGCGATCAGCGGCAACAGATCTTCGACACGATTGTGGGGCATCCGCGAAAGCAGGTCGACGCGGTCGTCCGGCGACATTTCTTCGAGCAGTTCCGACAGCCGCCGCTTGTCCAGCTGGGCCACCATCTCGATCTGATGCGACAGCGCAATGTACTCAAAGATTTCGACGCGAAGCAGCAGATCGGCGTGATCGAGTACGACCCAGACGTCTCGAGAATCGAGTTCTTCCAGAATGTTGGCAACGACGACGGGGTGCAGTACCCTGCAGAACTCCGTCAGGCCGTGGCGATCCTCTTCCCGAACCATCTGTCGCACGTCGGGAAGAATCAGCGAACTGTAAACGTCCGGCATGGCTTTCTTCTCCGCAGGCCTGGTCGCCTCGCGATCCCAGGCTGTCTGCTGCCTGGTAAGCGGTCAACAGCACCGGAACCGCGATGGTCCGGGTGAAAAAAAATCCCTGCCAGAGTAGTCCTGGCAGGGATCGTATTCGGATCCAGATTTGAAATTCGACGTCTGGTTGTGAATTATCGTTTTGAGAACTGGAAGCTTCGGCGAGCTTTGCGAAGACCGTACTTTTTACGTTCGACCATTCGACTGTCACGTGTCAGGAATCCGGCGGCCGACAGCTCCTGGTGTGATTCCGGAACCAGTCCCTGCAGAGCTCGGCCGATTCCCAGCACAATGGCACCCGTTTGGCCAGTGGTCCCGCCTCCGTTGACTCGCACAATAACGTCAACAGTCTCGTCTTTTCCGACAAGCTTCAGTGGAGCCAGAATCATTCCTCGGTCACGTTCGACGCAAAAGTACTCGTCCAACGATTTGCCGTTGATGGTCACTTTGCCGGAACCGTCATTTTTGATGCGGACTCGAGCGACCGATGTCTTCCGACGTCCGGTACCCATTGCCACGCCAAATCGATCAATCTTGCCTCGCATGACGGGCACGTAGTCCGGATCAACATAATTTTCCGCACTGGTACCGGAACCAAGACTCAGTTCCGGCAGATCCGATGACGGAACCTCTGTTTCGGGGACCTCGGGCTCCGGAGCAGCAACTTCAGGCGTTTCCACCGCTGCTTCAACTGCCGGTTCCGGTGTTTCAACCGCTGGTTCCGGTGTTTCAGCCGCAACTTCCGGGGCGGCGGCTTTTTCAGGAACCTCTTCGCTTGGCGTTTCGTCTGTACTCATGGTGACCGTTTGTTTGTCAACGAAAGTGATGGTCGTGAACGTAATATGGTGCCGCAGTCACGGCAAATTGGGTCAGGCTGTCACAGCACTGCTGCGGATCAGTTGACCTTTCGATTCTTTTTCGGAAGCAGGTGCTCCGGAAACGGCAGGCACTGCTGTGCCTGATGAGTGTGTTCCGGGCCGACAAACAATTTCAGTTTCTTCAGCATCTGTCGGCCAAGTTTGCTTTTGGGCAACATCCGTCGAACGGCTTCACGAAGAATTCTGTCGGGGGCCGTCTGCCAGACATTAACAGCCGAGCGTACGCGACGACCGCTGGGGTACCCACTGTAGCTATCGTAAGTTTTTGCTGCCATTTTTGTGGAGAAATACGGCACCTCCGGATGCTGCATCTCGTTGCCGGTAAAGGCCACCTTTTCCACGTTTGTCACAACAACAGCGCCACCACAATCGACGTGAGGCGTGTAAGTCGCTTTGTGCTTGCCCATCAGGACAGTAGCAATCTGGCTGGCAATTCGCCCCACGATCTGGCCTTCTACGTCCAGAACATACCAATCGCGCAGATCTTCTTTCTGCTCCGACTTAGCCATCCACGTTTTTGCGAGCATTGGCATCGCTGAATCACCTTGCTGACCGTCTAAAGAGACGATGTCTGTACAAATGTTAGTTTTTAGGGCTGGTTGCGGAGAAAAACCGCAGATTCCATCGTTGGAATTGACGGAGGGCGTGCGCCGAAACACCAGCAAAACGCAGAGAAATGCTCTGTTTCATCGGCACGAGTAGCAACCAAGTCGAGCAATTTAACGACATTAGACCAGAGAATCAACGCCGTAACCCGCAATTCACCGCGCATTGACGTCAGTCGCCTGTCGCACAGGGAAAGTCTTGACTCTGCACTGAGAAAATCGAAATCCGGTAATCAGACCAACAATCAGCTGTCGCGACTGAATTCCACCTGAATTCCAAGCTCATCCCCGCCACGATGCTGTAGACAAAGGCGTTTATCATCCCGCCCACAAAACCCAACACGCCGTAAGAAACCGGAGCAAAAACGATCGTGCCAATGCCAAGCCCGAACAGGGGAGCGAGATTTTGACCGTTGGGACCAACACCGACACCCAGCATAAAGAACAGGAAAACGAATCCCCCGACCAGCAGACCAGCCGCACCGCCAAACATTGCTACGGAAACGACCCCACGCGCCGCAGCCTCATTGTCCCTTCTGCCCCCGGAGCGCCGGAAGACTGAGGCGTTTCAAACGGATTCGGCATGTAAGTTCCTTTCTGATTCATTGGAATAATGGTCAGGTAGCTTCTTCTCCCAAACGACTGTGTCCTGATCTGGCTCAAGAAACCGATGCTGCCGGCAATATCGTTAGCCCGAGCCATTGCACCGCACCTCGTTTCCTCCATCGCCGAGTGATTCACGGTTGCACACCAAGGCTGGGGACGCAGGACGCAACCGCGCGGCCTCAAAGCTGCATCCAGTTCCCGAGCTGCGCCACGATGCCTGTCCATGAAGCGACCACGACCGGTGAGAGTATTTTTTGTCAAAGTCGACGCAACGTGCTCTGCGGACGCTGCAATGTTCTGCATCAAAACCATCAGACAGATTCTGCGGGGTCGGGAAACCTGGTAGTAATTTTCGAAATCAGCGACAAAATCTCGCACTTGGGCAACGCGCTTTCACCTGCAGCAGAGGACGAAGTTTGCCGATCGAATCCGTGAACGTGCAGATTGTCCGGCTCACAAACTGCACAATCGAATTAAACCACCACGATCGTCACCCATCGATGGCGTCGGTTGATATCTGAAGCAAACCACGCGACCTGACTTCGATATCGCCGAACAACCATCCACTCACGAGTGAACCCATGAAAAAAACAATTGAACGACTTCAGGAATTCAGCATCCCTCTAATTGTGGGGGTGGTTTGTGCGATGTTGTGGGCCAACGTAGCCCCTGACAGCTACGCCGCGATGGTCCACACGCCCGTGCACCAACTCGGAACAATCTTCGGTCACCATGTGGTCGGTGGAGAGCATCATTCCGGCTGGGACCACTATCTCACGCTGCATTTTCTGATCAATGATATTTTCATGGCGTTGTTCTTCGGAATCGCCGCCAAAGAAATTACCGAAGCCTGTCTTCCCAACGGAGCACTGAACCCGGTTTCCAAGGCCATTAATCCGCTGTTTGGAACGATCGGCGGGGTCGTCGGACCGATTGGGGTGTTTCTGGGACTGAACGCGATGTTCGGAAACATATCGTGGAGGAACGGCTGGGGGGTTCCCACGGCCACTGATATTGCGCTCGCCTGGCTGGTGATCAAGTTTCTGTTTGGGGCACGCCATCCTGCGGTCAGCTTTCTGCTGCTGCTGGCTGTGGCGGACGACGCGATCGGCCTGGGAATCATCGCCATTGGATATCCCGATCCGGCTCACCCGACTGTCTGGTCAAATCTGATCTGGTGCGTTCCGGGAATGGGTCTGGCATACGGACTTCGACGGGCCAAAATCATGAGCTGGATGCCGTACATTTTCGGCGGTGGAGCACTCTGCTGGTGGGGCTTGTACAGCGCTCATCTGCACCCTGCCCTGGCGCTGGTATTTGTGGTTCCATTCCTGCCCGGACCGAAACAGGACCTTGGATTGTATGTCGATGACGACGATCATTCCCCAGGACATCCACACAGTCCGCTGGAGAATTTCGAGCATAGTTTGAAGCTGCTCGTGGACTTCGGCCTGTTCTTCTTTGCCCTTGTCAACGCCGGAGTTTCTTTCGGAGAGATCAACGGGCTTAGCTGGATCATTGTCGCAGCTTTACTCGTGGGTAAGATCATTGGTATCACAGGCTTCTCGGTATTCGCAGAGAAGATCGGGTTCCCGCTGCCGGAAGGTATGAACCGGGGCCATCTGGTCGTCACCAGCGCCGTGGCCGGACTTGGTCTGACCGTGGCCCTGTTTGTGTGCGGCCAGGCATTCGTTGATCCATCGTTGCAGGCTGCCGCCAAGATGGGAGCGGTCTTCAGCGTCGCCGCCGCCATTGTTGCGGTAGTGCTGAAAAAGGTCCTTAACGTCAAGAACGATGATGCTCCACCATCGGGCACAGGCGTCAAGCGGGCCGCCGACACGCTCGAAGAGGACACGCTGGCCGAATTGGAATCCACTCAGGAAGCAATGCAGGAAGCTCTGGATTCGACCACAACGGATGTGGACGCACGGTAAAAACTGACGGACACCAGTGGGCGGGATCTCTCGCCCTCAATCCGGATGATATTTACACCTCTTTAGCCTCCCTCTGGCCATAGATATCCACACGACATTACCCTCCCGTCTTTACGAGAGGGTCGCGAGGAACGTGCGGGGAGGGACGGAGGTTGCTGCAATCGCGCGACAACAAGTCGGCGAAAACGCCCGGTAAACCGGCGCTCCCCTCGCTTAGGCTCGACCCTCCCAGAGGAGGGTGCAATCTTTCGTCGCCATCTGTATAGATGCCAATGCCCGCAGACGAGAGATTAAACGCGTGAACCGAACGTGTTTTCAGACTGGCTCTCGGAACGCGCGTGCTGCGACGCTATATTGGGAGGAACGCGGCCCCAAACGAAGTCCGGTGCATGTTTCTTCCGAATGACATTTCCATTGCTCTCACGATCAGCATTGTGATCGGCTGTCCCTCCGTCGTTTTGTGTGCCGACTTCCATCACGACGTCAAACCGCTGCTGGGAAAATACTGCATCAAGTGTCACAGCGGCGACGATGCAAACGGCGACGTCGACTTCTCTGCGATTGATAAGTCCGACGACGTGGACGCCGCCTTCGAAACATGGGAATCGGTCGTGGGTCATCTCCACGCCGGGACAATGCCACCGGAAAATGAACCTCAGCCTAAGGACGACGAACGAAACAAAGTCTTCGTATGGTATGAAGATTTCGTCGGCAACATCGAGGCTCGACCAGCCGTCTTCAAGGCACGACGTTTGTCGGTGACGGAGTACCGCAACACACTGCGATCCGTTCTGGGATTCGACCTGCAGGTGGCAATCATTGAGGCCGAGCAGACGGTAGCCGAGCGATCAATGGTGATTAAGTTGCTGCCGACCGACCCGCCAGGCAGAAGTGGCTTCAAAAACGACACTCATCAAAACCCACTGACAACCGTCGTCTGGGACCAGTATTCGTTTCTGATCGACGCCGCACTGGAGCAACTGTTCTCGCCGGAACGCAGCACGCAACTCAACGGGTTCACCGGTGCAAGCCGTGACGACGAAATAACCATCGAACACGCAGAGCGACTGCTGCGCACGTTCCTTCTGCGGGCCCGGCGGCGTACCGTTTCGGAAGCAGATGTCGAACAGATCGTCGCGCGGCTACAGGACAGGAACGGACGCAAGCTGGTGGCGGCGTTGAAATTTGAAATGAAGACAGTGCTGATGTCACCCGTATTTATCTATCGCGGGTTGCTGACATCCGGGCAACATGGCGCACGACAAACCGTCGACACGTTCGAACTGGCGGAACGACTGTCGTACTTCCTGTGGGCTGACATGCCGGACGATCAACTGCTGTCGCTGGCAGCAGACGGAACGCTGAAAATACCGACCGTGTACGCAGCACAGATCGATCGTATGCTGATGTCGCCGAAGGCGCGGAACCTGGCAGACGACTTTGCGGCCCAGTGGCTGACTCTGAATGAAATCGAGCACGTGTCGGACAACGTGCCACAGATGGTCGCACTAAAATCACAACCGATCGACTTTATGCACTATCTGTTCACCGAAGACCGACCGTTGCTGGAACTGATCGATTCTGAAACCGCGTTCATCAGTCCGCATACATCAAGAATGTATGGTGCAGACGCCAGACAGCTGACGAAATATGTCAAGCAAAAAGGCATCGAAGTTGAGATCGTGCCGAACCAGAAAATCAAGCTCGAACACACAACTGAACGAGGCGGAATTCTGACCATGCCGGGCGTGCTGGCGATGAACAAGGGCCCCATTCAGCGAGGCACGTGGATGCTGGAACGGATTCTCGGTCAGGAACTGCCTGAACCACCGGCGGACGTTGGTCAGGTCCCACCGAACAACGGCGTTGAGAATCTGACCTTTCGGCAACGATTCGAACAACATCGCAGCAACCCCAGTTGCGCCGTGTGTCACGACAGGATCGACCCGCTGGGCTTCGCGCTGCAGGACTTCGACAACAGCGGTCAGTATCTGCGCAGCCAGAACTACCGTGCACCAAAACGACGTAAACGCGGCGAAGAATCGGCAAACGCAAATTCAAAGATCGACACCAGCGGCCAGTTGCCATCGGGCGAAACCTTCGAAGACATCACCGGGTTGAGACATATTCTTACAACCAGTCAGGGCGAAGCCGTGATTCGCAACATTGTGGAAAAAACGATGTCGTACGCACTCTGTCGCCAGCTTATGATTCACGATCGCCCGACGGTCAATGTGATCGTAGAACAGATGAAACAAGACAACGGTACCTGGCGCGACCTGTTCCATGCGGTCGCCAACAGCGTACCGTTTCGAGAAACGATCTTATCGGCAGCTCATTAACGAACGCCTCGGAAAACAAATATGCCCACCAGCATCCAACGGCGAACACTGCTTCGCGGAGCAGGAGTCCTGCTGCCGTTACCCTTCCTGAATCTGATGGAAGCCTCGGCGAAGGCAACTGAGACAGTAGCGCCACCAAAGCGGTTCCTGACGCTGTTTAAGCCAAACGGTGTGCATCCACCGTCGTGGAACATCAGTGGCGGAGCGGAACACGATTTTCGCATGTCGCCGCTAATGAAGCCGTTTCAGAAGCACAGAGACGACGTGCTGATTCTGGACAACATGGGAGACTTCGGATTTTCGTCGCACGCCAATTCCACGCGACGATTTCTGTCAGGACATCACGCCAACACAAAAGCGGCGTCGATGGATCAGTTGATCGCCGATCGGATCAAGGGTGACACCCCGCATCGATCGCTGGAATTGACGACCGAAGGACTGTTCCCGAATCAGATCGGCTGCAGCTATATCTCGTACGACAAAAACGGCGCGCCCATGCCCCGTGAAAGCGACCCGCAGCTGATCTTCGACCGGCTGTTTCGCAATCCACTGGCCAGCCCTGCTCATCGTCAGCGAATGTCCAGCGTGCTGGATCGCGTCCTCGAAGATGCACGGTCACTGTCTCGCACAGCCGGGAACGAGGACCGGCAGACGCTGGATGAGTATCTCAATGTCGTGCGAGAGTCGGAGAAACGTCTGCAGAACATGCAGCAGGCAGAGCCGAAAATCGACGTCAGCAGCTTCACCCGACCCGCCCACGCCGCGAATCTCGATCAGCAGGTCGAATCCATGCTCGACATGATCGAACTTGCGTTGTGGACAGACTCCACTCGCTGCGTAACTTACATGCTGGGCAACAGCAACAGCCGTATGATTTTTGACTTCCTGGGGATTACCGAGCAGCATCATTACCTGTCGCACTTCTTCCGCAACTTCAGCCGCACAAATCTGGAATCGCTGCTGAAGATCAGTTTGTGGCACATGGAAAAATTTGATTCGCTGCTAACGCGTTTGAAATCTCGCAAAGAAGGCGACGGCACGTTACTGGACAATACTGTCGTGCTGTACGGGTCCGGCATGGGACATAGCGACAACCACACTGTCACTCGAATCCCGATCATCCTTGCCGGCGGCAAAGGATTACTGAAGACCGGCCGCTACGTTCGTTACTCAGAAAACCAGCAACTCGGTCGGCTGCATATTTCACTGCTGGAAATGTTCGGCATCGACGTCGACACCTTTGCCAACTCAGCCGAACCACTACCTGGCCTGAATGGGTCCGACTTCAAACCGTACCAGGAACGGGCATTTGAAAGCTGGGTCAAAGTCGAAGGAAACCAGATCACGGTCCAGGGGCGAATTCGCATGTCGGACAATCTGGACGAAGCGAAGGTCTTCTTCGTCGACGTGCCGGGCCAGCCACCA
>LWDU01035961.1_pt1 | contig 10773 bp, 10 predicted proteins | sample 727161 | NCBI WGS metagenome assembly LWDU01 (sample SAMN04566230, study PRJNA314399) | hydrothermal vent metagenome | isolation source: deep sea hydrothermal plume seawater | place: Mexico: Gulf of California, Guaymas Basin | collected 2004-07-11 | reverse complement strand
CCCGTTACTGGCTGGAAGATATCGCTGGCATTCCCTGCCAAGTGGAAGTGGCCAGTGAATTCCGCTATCGCAAGCACGTGGTACCGGAGGGCACCCTGTTTGTCACCATCTCCCAGAGCGGCGAAACCGCCGATACCCTGGCGGCCCTGCGTGACACCCAGTCACCCAACTACGTGGGTCGCCTGGCGGTGTGCAACGTGGACAGTTCCTCCCTGGTGCGCGAATCGGAGCTGGTGTTCCTCACCAAGGCCGGCCCGGAAATCGGTGTCGCCTCCACCAAGGCATTTACCACCCAGCTGGTTGGGTTACTGATGCTGGTGCTGGCACTGGGTCGGCAAAAAGGGCTGGCTGACAGAGTTGCGCCAGCTGCCCAACCTGATTGAACAGGCTGCCGCGCTGGACAAGCCCATCGAAAAACTCTCCGAAGCTTTCGTGGAAAAACACCATGCCCTGTTCCTGGGCCGTGGCGTACAGTTCCCGGTGGCGCTGGAAGGGGCGCTCAAGCTCAAGGAAATTTCCTATATCCATGCCGAAGCCTACGCCGCTGGCGAGCTGAAGCACGGCCCCCTGGCGCTGGTAGACAGCGACATGCCGGTGGTCTCCGTGGCGCCCAACAATGAACTGCTGGAAAAGCTCAAATCCAACCTGCAGGAAGTGCGTGCCCGCGGCGGCGAACTGTACGTCTTCGCCGACAAGAACGCCCACGTCAAAGAAGGCGAAGGTATCCACGTGTTGAACATGCCGGCGATACCGGAAACCATTGCGCCCATCGTCTATACCGTACCGTTGCAGTTGCTCAGCTATCATGTGGCTGTATTGCGCGGGACCGATGTGGATCAGCCGAGGAATCTGGCCAAGTCGGTGACGGTGGAGTAAAGGCAGTTAATAATTAATAGTGAATAGTTAATAACGAGCCCGGCATTGCCGGGCTTTTTTGTGGGTGCCAAGCGGAACTCGATATCGGTCTGTCTTTCAAAATATCTGTGCTGAAAGAACAGATGCTTTGGTTTGTAGGATATGGCTTACAGAAAAGGATAATTGATTGATATAAAGTGACCGGCTTGGAAGCGGGGGTGCCCAAGCATAATTTTATTTAAATTGAGAGTTGATATGAAAAAGATACTTCTTGTTCCTTTTTTCCTGACAGGCTGCACCTATTTTAATGTAAATGCCGTTGATGAAAACACCTACATGATACATGGGCATGCCAGTGTTCTTAAGCGATGGCGAGGGGTTTGAGTACGTTGATGAAGGTGCCGGGCAAGTGAACACAAACTATTCACTAAATCCTGCTGCAACATCCCGAACCGTATCAGTAAAGGTGAAATGTAACGACGTTTGATTGCGTTGTGGTGAATGGGTCGCAAGGGCGGCCCATCCATCAAACTAGCCCCTCATCGTCGGGTCATTACTTAATGATTACCCTTTGCTGCTGGGCGCACGAGACAAGACCTGATTATCAAGGGATCATTGCGAACGGAAACATTCAAGGTTTGATCTCTTCGGGTGCTATGAGTGAGGCCAGGTTAGCAGGCTCATGCCGTGCCTTTAGCTGGGGCTATATCAGTAAAAAATTAATAATGGGAAGAAATATGGGGTCTTTAATGTTCATGGTGGCCGGACTTTTGTTTGTTGGTATCTCTATTCTTGCGAAGAAAACGAGAGAAAAATTCATAGCTGAATCTTTCTTGGTTACAGGTAAAATTGTTGATATTAAAGAATCGCGTCAGAGGTCTGGTGGCGCTACAACCGTTTTTTATTTGCCAATCATCGAATATAAGGCAGATTCTGTACTCCGCTTTCAAGCAGAAATAGATGCCGATCAGCATTCTTTGCAAGTAGGTGAATTTGTCGATGTTCTTGTTTCAAAGGCGAATCATAAAGTTGCTAAGTTGAAAAAATCTACGAAAGAGGTGTTCCTGTTGCTGAATTTGATGCTTTTCTTGGGCGTAGTGGCCTGCGGGCTTTCGGTATATCTATTTTATATAAGCGACGTTGATTTCTCTATCGATCCATTTATTGCGGGTATAGCGGCAATGAGTATCGCGGGCGTGTTATTTGGCCTGTCACCAATGATAAAGAATGTAATTGATCGTGGCCCCAGCTATGTCGAAAATGCCTATGAGGTTGCCGAAGATAATTCATAGCAATCTGGTGAAGGGGAGCCATTTTCTCCAGAATTCCATGCTCTACGTTCATTTCTCCATATGCAAGAGCTCGTGTCTTGAATCTGCCTCTATCATTATTCAAACATATCGTACGGCACCGCCATCCACGCGAATATTCTGCCCGTTAATAAACCCGGTCCTCGGACTGGCCAGGAACACCACCAGGTCCGCTACTTCCTGGCGGGCAGCCAGGCGGCCGCAGGGGTTGGGGAAGTCATGCTCTACAATTTTTTCCTGCAAGGATTGCCAATCCGTGGGCCAGCCTTTTTTCTGTGCCCTTGCCTAGTAGGCGCGTTCCACTTCTGGCGTGTGAATCAGGCCGGGGGAGACGGTATTAACGGTGATGCCGGTATGGCTGAGTTCTTTGGCCAGGCTCACTGAGGCATTGGAGAGTGCGGCCTTGGCGCCGTAGTAGTGCGGCATGATGGAATTCGGCTGATGGTCGCCAATGGTGCTGAGGTTGATGATGCGTCCCCACTGCGTTTCCCTCATGTGTGCCGTGCAGTGCTGAATCAGGCGCACGGCGCTGAGCACATTCACATTGATGGCTTCCAGCCACTGTTCGGTGGTGAGGGAATCCCATTTTCCCATTAGCGCAGTGCCGTAATTGTTCACCAGAATGTCGGCCTGCAAGCCCTGTTGCGCCAGTTGATCCATCACCTGCTGGGTGCCGTCATCGGTGAGCAGGTCTCCTACAACCGGGACGATATTGAGCGCCGGATTCGTGATGGCTGCGATGGCCTCATCGGCTTGCGGCTGGGTAAACGCATGAAGCGCCACCGTGGCGCCTTCTTCTGCCAACGTGCTGGCAATGACATGGCCGGTGCCGCGGTGAGCCCCGCTGACCAAGGCGGTTTTATGCGTGAGTGCTAAATCCATGGTTGGCGCTCTCTTGTGGTATTTCGGCAATGCGTCGATGAAACCGCAACAAGCGATTGGGGTAAAGGGCGTCTGTGGGTTTGCTGCGCGGGTTTCCCGGTACGCGGCTGACCTGAGATGACACTTATTGCAGCTGCTCATCTGCCACGTGGCCGTGCTCCGGGGGACGGATCAGCCGCAGAATCTGGCGAAGTCGGTGACGGTTGAATAAAGGCAGTGAATAATTAATAGTGAATAACGAGCCCGGCGTTGCCGGGCTTTTTATTGCCTTGAACAAAGAAGAAAAAGGAATCGGCATATGGAAATGAAGACAGCGTTGCTCAGAATCCCGGCATTCGTCATTGATCTGGTGCTGGTTTCAGGCGTGATCATGTTGATCAATAAAGTCGCCGTGATAGCCGGGCTAGTGACAGCTTTCATGCCTGTTGAAGCTTTTATGCTGCTGGCGATACCCCTGGGCTTTTTTGTGTACTGGTTGGCGGGCCTGCATTTGGGGAAAAGGCTATTTGGCTTGACGGTTATAGATGCGAAGACCGGCCAGCCTCCATCCGGCTTTCAGTGGTTCCGCCGCTGCTTGCTGTTCTCGGTGGTGGTGTCCCTGAATGTTTTCCTCTTTATTCCGGTGCTTGTTACCCGGGAGCAGAAAGGCTTTCATGACATGATCGCTGGGACGCGGGTTGTCTGCGTTGGCAAAAACACTTAAAAAAGTTGATCGGGATCCACGTTACCGGCGTGGCGCTGTCTCGTAAGGGCGTTGCTGTCTGCGCGATAGGCGGTGTGGGCTGGAGGCCGCACGGGCAATACCAGAACCCCACATTCGGCTAAGTAAAGAATGGGAATTTTCGCATGGAAAATATTAACAACATAATAGACTGTATAGTCAGCTTGGTATCTTCTGATGGGTGGTCTAATTTTGGCCAAGGCCTTGGTTCATTGTTGACTAGTGTGGCTGCCTTGCTTGCTTTATATGTGGGTAATAAGAGTCTCAAGAGGATGATGCTTGGAGAATCTATTAAAATGAAAATGACTGATTTTCAGCAATCAAACAGCAATGTTGCAAAATCAGCAATGAAAACACTAGATGATTTGATTAATGATGAAACTGAAGACGGCCCTGCAAGCTTAGAAGACCTGGAGAGACATCTAGACCTTGCAAAGCGCTTACACAAAATAAGCTATGGATCAGCGGACGTATCTCAAACCTTCTCGTTCTTGGCTATGCGTATGCTTGATTACTGCTATAAGAATTATGATAAAGGTAGTCCGCTTATTTCATACGCCCGATTAAATTCATTTATGACCATTATTACTGAGCGTGTTTTCAATGCATCTTCAAATGCAGTAATTGCACCTGATCAAATTAAAGTATTACCCCTCCATAGACCCCAAAGAAAATATAAAAAAGGAATTGCAGAGAGTCGAGCCAAAAGAATCCAAGGCTTGGATTCTGGTATAGATCTGAGGCCAAACAGTTCTATTGTATGTGGATTTTATGAGATTTATAGAAAGCATTTTCCAGAAGCGAAATATCTATCAGCTCTTGCGTATCTTTTACGTAGCAATGATTTTGTTAAAATATCGATGGAGGCGAACAAAGTTTTTTCCCCTGCGTTGATAAAATCGCCAGAAGAAAACCCGTTAGGGGCTGCTAAAGAGCTTTGGATAACCGGATTTAAAACATCAACCCAAATAATCCCTGAAAGAAAAGAGTTTGTTACATTTTTCTACATGTCGAGGGATCGCAATTATAAATTCGTCCACAATATAAAAACAATTAAAGATATAACTAAAGAATTTTCCCCTGTTGATGGAAAAGTGAAATTAAATAAATTTTTCGAAAGTGCTAATTTGTCAAAATCCGATGAGGAAATTTTAATGATTAAAATTCCAAGAGATAGGTGTAAGAGAGGTTTTTTAAATAGATTTTAGATAAGTGACGAATTTTTATTGAGGTCGAGACCGGAGTCAGGTCTCCCTATCCAGATAAGCAATAGGGGCACCCACATATTGGAAGATCTCCTACGCTGAGAATGTGTGCTCTCTGATGGTGTGCTGATGGATTGTTAAGTGTTGTAATAATCGGGGACACGCAGAACATTTCAGAAACGATTAGATGACAATATATTGTTTTTTTGGACATGAATTTATGTGTGTCCCTTTCTTTTTTTCTTTTTCTAGATCTGGCCAGGATCCCGTACGGTTTCCGTGTACGTTCGATCTGGCCGCCTGCGTTCCAAGCTTTCTTAGGTGTCCTTATTGTTCGCTGTGGCCGCAAACTTTTCGTGCATGATGTTGTACATGAAGTTTTGCTGGATGCACCATCGACCGTTTTGGCTTGGCATGGAGACATTGCCATCAGCGGCGAAGCGGAAAATTACCAATTTGAACTCGCCTTCGACCTCCTTTGTGAGGGTTTTTGCATTAGCCAAAATTCGGACGTCACATCGCAAGATCCGGGGTCAGGTCTCCCATTTCCCAATCATGGTTCTTGCCAGATCTCTAGTTTGATCATCTATTCGAAGTGAAGACATGACCATATGAAGGGCATCCTCTGTGCGGCCTTCCCGGATTATCCTGCGAGTTTGGGTAACACGAGTTCGGGCTCCAGATTCTTTATAGCTCTCTTGCGCTATAAGATAATCAACTAAGTCTTCATTGCTGATCTGAGGATTTGAAAAGGTATCCAGGTACTTTACAAAGCAGGCTTTTCCAATGGATTGGAGACTGCGTTGTAGTTGCTCATCATTCATTCCGGCCCCTGCCTCAAATGTATTAGTAAGCTCTACTTGTATTCAGAATCAATTTTTCTCTTTTTCTCGACTCTGTATCTAGATCCACAACTATTGGAACACCATTTGGCTTGCGGTGGGCCCAAGAAGATGTTCTGACAACCAGGATATTGACACCTTTGGATCTTCTTGAGCATTCCATATGTTATAAACCGAGAGAATTCTTTTGCGGCAAACGCTTCATAAGAATAATCAACGTTCATATTTACAACAAAGATACCCTCTGGCTCTTTGCCACCAGCAGAGTAGAAGTCAGATGGAACAATATAATTTGAATACTGAATTTGGCGTAATTCAGCATTTAAATCGTTAAGGAAGCGCTCGGTCGCTCCTTCATTCAGGTATCTGCAAATCCAATTGTGCAGCAGCTTGAAAATGATGGACTGAGGCATTGTGTCGGCCCATTCGCCCTGTATGCCTCGGTTAACTGCGGCAACAACTTCTTCTATACAGGTCTCCTCAGGGTAGATTTTGTCACCCTTTTCATAAAGAAATGCCCTTTCCTCTTGTGGTAACGCTTTTTTCATTAAAAGGCCTGTTGAAAGTGTAACGGCTATTTATTGAAAATAGCGTAACAAGGCTTTTCTTCAAGATCTACCATACGCAGGAGTATTCAAATGGATAAATACACTAAAGAGGGAAGATTAAGCTATTTCAAGAATCAAGGCCGCTACCGAAACCCGCATAAAATTGGGACGTCAGAGTACGACAGCTTTGAGCGAGGGTGGACACAGGCGGTGAAGCGCCATGGCCCAAGCCCAGTAAAAACAAACAGAAGAGGACGGGAGTAATACGGGGCTTACGTGATTTTTGGCTGGTTTCAGATGCAGGAGTGTTGGTTTAGTCAGTAGCGTTGGGTGATGGATGCGGAGAAATAAACGGGATCACGGGGGGCGGGTCTTGCCCCCGTGTTCTTTATCCCGACAGCCCGGCATTAACCCAATGCATACCCCTCCATGCACCCCGATCAATGCCATCGATAACCCCAACTGGCTACACTGTGGTCTTTGCCGTCGAATCTAAGACTGGAGTCCGCCGTGTCCGTCCCGTTTGCTGCCATCCTGATCGCCAACCGTGGTGAGATTGCCATTCGTATTGCCAATGCCTGTGCGGATCTGGGGATTCGTTCCGTGGGGGTGTATGCGGAGGATGATCAGGCATCGCTGCATGTCCGTCAGGTGGATGAGGCGGTGGCGTTGCCGGGGCGTGGGGTGCCGGCGTATCTGGATGGGGCGCAGTTGATCGCGGTTGCCAGGGAGCAGGGGTGCGAGGCGATTCATCCCGGTTATGGCTTTCTGGCCGAGAATGCGGAGTTTGCTGAGCAGTGTGAGGAAGCGGGGCTGACCCTGATCGGGCCGGGGGCGGAGACGTTGCGGTTGTTTGGCGACAAGGCGGCGGCCCGGGCACTGGCGGCGAAGTGTCAGGTGCCGCTGGTGCAGGGCACCGCGCAGGCGGTGACGCTGGAGGAGGCGAAGGCCTTTATGGCGTCCCTCGATGGCAGTGGTGTGATGATCAAGGCCCTGAGCGGCGGTGGTGGCCGCGGTATGCGAGCGGTTACTGACCCGGCTGAACTGGAAGCGGCGTATCAGCGTTGTCAGTCAGAGGCGAAGGCGGCCTTCGGCAATGACGCGGTCTATGTGGAGCAGCTGGTGCCTGCTGCCCGGCATATTGAAGTGCAGGTGCTGGGCGATGGCAGCGGGGCGGTGAGCCATCTGTGGGAGCGCGACTGTACCCTGCAGCGCCGTCACCAGAAGCTGGTGGAGTTCGCGCCGGCACCGGGGCTGGATGCGGCCCTGCGGGATCGCATTATCGACAGTGCCCTGACCCTGGCCGCCGAGGTCAACTATCTGGGTATCGGCACCTTTGAATTTCTGGTGGAGCCGGATTCGGGCCGCTACTACTTTATGGAAGCCAACCCCCGGGTGCAGGTGGAGCACACCGTCACCGAGCAGGTCACCGGGGTGGATCTGGTGCAGAGCCAGATTCTGCTAGCGGCGGGGGCCAGTCTGGCGGACCTGAATTTTGAAACTGCCCCGGACTGTGACGGCATGGCGGTACAGCTACGGCTGAATATGGAAACCCTCAAGGCCGATGGCAGCACCACGCCGTCGGCGGGCACGCTCAGCGCCTATGAGCCCGCCAGTGGGCCGGGCATCCGGGTGGATGGCTGTGGTTATGCCGGGTATGCGGTGAGCCCGGCCTACGATTCCCTGCTGGCCAAACTGATTGTCACCGGTGCGGACTATGCCTCGGTGCTGCAACGGGCCCGCCGGGCCCTGAAGCAGACCCGCATTGAGGGCGTGCAAAGCAATCTGCCGCTGCTGCAGGCCTTGCTGGCCAGTGACGCGGTGCAGGCCAACGCGGTGACCACCCGCTATGTGGAAACCCACCTGCCAGAACTGTTGCGGGCGCTGCCCACTGACGTGGCCCCGGACTTGCCGTCTGCCGATTCATCACCCCAGCCTGACACCCTTGCCACCCCGGCGGGTAGCGAGGCCCTGATCAGCCCGACCACCGGCGTGCTGGTATCCCTGTTGGTGAAGGAAGACGACGCGGTGCAGGTGGGCCAGGTGGTGGCGGTACTGGAAGCCATGAAGATGGAGTTTGAAATTCGCGCTACCACGGCCGGGCGGGTGCACAGCCTGGCGGCGGAAGAAGGGGAGGCGGTGAGTGAAGCGGCGCCGCTGCTGTTTGTCACTCCCGGTGAGGTGGAGGGCCCGGCTGTTGCCACGGAAGAAAGTGTGGACCTGGATCATATTCGCCAAGATCTGGCGGATGTGCTGGATCGCCATCACGGAATCAGCGATGAAGGGCGCCCGCACGCGGTGGAAAAACGCCACCGCAAGGGCAAGCGCACCGCCCGGGAAAACCTGGGCGATCTGCTGGATGGCGACAGCTTTCAGGAATACGGCGCCATGGCGCTGGCGGCCCAGCGCCGTCGTCGCAGCGCGGCCGAGCTGCAGGCAATGAGTCCGGCGGACGGTTTGATCGGTGGCACCGGTACGGTCAATGCGGATCAGGTGGGCGAGCAGGCGGCCCGCGTCATGGCCATGAGTTACGACTACACCGTGTTCGCCGGCACCCAGGGCATGATGAACCACAAGAAGACCGATCGGCTGCTGCAACTGGCCGGGCAGTGGAAGATGCCGCTGGTGCTGTTTGCGGAAGGCGGTGGCGGTCGCCCCGGGGATACGGATTTTGTCGGCGTGGCCGGGTTGGACTGTCATACCTTTGCCGCCATGGCGAAACTGTCCGGTGAAGTGCCCTTGGTGGGCATCGGGTCCGGTCGTTGTTTTGCCGGCAACGCGGCGCTTTTGGGGTGTTGCGATGTGATTATCGCCACCCGGGATTCCACCATCGGCATGGCCGGGCCGGCCATGATCGAAGGCGGTGGCCTGGGCCGCTTTACCCCGGAACAGGTGGGGCCGATTGAGGTGCATGCGGCCACCGGGGTGGTGGATGTGGCGGTGGACGATGAAGCCGAAGCGGTGGCCGTGGCCAAGCAGTACCTGTCCTATTTCCAGGGCACGGTGAGCGATTGGCAGGCGGTGGATCAGCGTGAGCTGCGTCATCTGATTCCGGAAAAACGTACTCGCGTGTATGACATCCGTCAGGTGATCGCGACGTTGGCGGACAGTGGCTCGGTGCTGGAACTGCGCCGGGATTTTGCGCCGGGCATGATTACCGCGCTGGTGCGCATTGAAGGTAAACCGTTCGGCCTGATCGCCAACGACCCGCAGTACCTGGGTGGCGCCATTGATGCGGTGGGCGGCGACAAGGCGGCGCGGTTTATGCAGCTGTGCGAAGCCTTCGGCTTGCCCATGGTATCCCTGTGCGACACCCCCGGTTTCATGGTGGGACCGGAGGCCGAGAAACAGGCCACCGTCCGCCATGTGTCGCGCATGTTTGTCACCGCTGCCAGCCTCACCGTGCCGTTCTTTACGCTGGTGCTGCGCAAGGGCTACGGCCTGGGTGCCCAGGCCATGGCCGCTGGCAGCTTCCACTCGCCCTTGTTCACCGCCTCCTGGCCCAGCGGCGAGTTCGGCGCCATGGGGCTGGAAGGGGCGGTGCGGCTTGGTTTTGCCAAGGAACTGGCGGCGCTGCCGACGGCAGAAAAGCAGCAGCGCCTGTTCGACAAGCTGGTGGCCAAGGCCTACCAGCAGGGCAAGGCTCTGAACATGGCCAGCTTCCTGGAGATCGATGCGGTGATTGATCCCATGGACAGCCGCCAGTGGATCCTGCGCGGGCTGAATGCCTCCGGGTTCAAGACCGGTCGACACGGCGGTCGACCGTTTGTGGATACGTTCTAGGGGCAGGCGCTAGTGACGAGTTTCGAGTTGCGAAAACCCAGGTAAGAAGCACCTGTAGGAGTTCCCTTCCAGGGGACGAACCGCCTGTAAACGCGGAATCGGTCGAAGTGCGAATGCCCGATAGGTTTCAGGAGCAGTTGTTGTGGCTTGAATCTCTGTCGCCTCGCTGCACTCGGTTCGACCCTGGAAGGGAACTCCTACAGGGAGAGGGGCGTGGCTACCGACTTGCTGACGAAATCTCTACACTGGGCCGATCATTGATTGATCGGGGCCTTCCATGACAGAACCCATGACGCCAGCGGCACGTTCGCCACGGGCCTGGCCACTTATTCCGCTGCTGTTTTTTCTGGTGGTGTTTCTCGGCAGTGGCCTGTACTACACCTCCGCCGGTACCGACTTCGCGTTCTACCAGATCAAGGCACCGGTGGTGGCCATGGCGGCCATCGTGTTGTCCATGCTGATGGCGCGGGTGGCCGGCCAGCGGGTCAACGCCAGCGTGGACCGGCTGCTGGCGGGGATCGGTCATCCCAACTTGCTGCTTATGTGCCTGGTGTTCCTGCTCGCCGGGGCGTTTGCCAGCGTCAGCGAGAGCATCGGCAGTGTGGACGCCACCGTGCAGCTGGGGCT
>LWDU01000425.1_pt1 | contig 10774 bp, 9 predicted proteins | sample 727161 | NCBI WGS metagenome assembly LWDU01 (sample SAMN04566230, study PRJNA314399) | hydrothermal vent metagenome | isolation source: deep sea hydrothermal plume seawater | place: Mexico: Gulf of California, Guaymas Basin | collected 2004-07-11 | reverse complement strand
CTGATACTGCAGAGTCAACGGAAGATGATACAATGAGTTACTTTGCTAAGTTAGCAGACGGTTAAGTTTAAAACCTAAACCAAAAGAAAGGGAGTCTTTATGACTCCCTTTTTTTACACTCTATACAACACTATAATTCATTCCTGCGGGCATTGCCGGAGCATGAGCAGTTGAAGCAGGTAGTACTGTTGAACTGTTATTAGTTACAATACTACTGTTGTTGCTGTTACTAGTGTTCCAGTTCCACCAGATGCCATTTGAGGAGTTAAGTTTGTATAAGAATCAAAATTTTTCATCATTTGTAATAATCTATGATCAATGGGTGTTAAATCGTCTGGATCAAATTCCATTCCTGTTGGTAACATTCCTTTTTGTTGTAAATTGTAAGGGTTGCTAAGTTTTTTAGTACCAAGGTTCCAAGTACCATCTGCATGCTTTCCGTACTTTTTCTTTAATAGATTTTCTGTCGGCATCCATACATTTTTATAAAGTCTAAGCATTTCATCAAACACTTCTTTAGTCATTCCTTTCGGTGAAGAGTTTTTCATCATTTGATAATTATCAGTTTTAGAATATTGTAATGCCCTTGCCATATCTGCTGGCATCTGTGGCATCATTCCATAATTTCTGTCCCTATAACTTATAGGACTCGTAAATAACATTTCGCTTGTCGTTTTCTTACCAGTCGGAACTCTTTTGTTCTTTTTCATATACTGAAGAAGTTGCATATCAAGGGTTTCTTGTGAACCCATTGTTTCAGAATTTCCCCAACGAGTATCGCCACCTCCAATTACACCTCTGCCCGCCAATGAGTCTGCAATATTATCACCATCTTTCCAATACGCATGTGCAGAACCGATTCCTAAGAATGCTAGTAAAGCATTACCAATACTAAATCCACTGTCTGATTTTTTCATGCTTCCACCCTTCAGTGGCAATCCAAGTTGACCTTTAGGATCTGTAGCAGCTGGAGCACCTCCTGTTTTGTATGTTCCATCTGGATTGAGGGAAGACTTTACTCGTTTGTAATATTCAGATTTACCTTCCTTTTTCATGATTTTTTTGCTTTTGCTTATTAAATCCAATCTGTACTCACGTTCTGCTGTACCAATCCTTTTCATCGATTGTCCGTAAGTTTCTCCAGGATATCTTCCTGCATGAGCTCCACCATTAGGAGTGCCATCTGCGTTTCTAGGAAATTTATTATTGACTTTCGTCTTAATCATATTTTGGACAGGTGAAGGCAATCCAGCACTTTGTCCATAGTCTGTTCTAGAACCTCTACCTCCACCACCAGTAGGCATTATACCTCGGGCACCACCACCGAACCCACCAAACCGTTGACCGAACGGTCCAAACCCGCCTGGTCTAACATTAACAGCAACTTGATTAGACATGTTTCCACTATAATCTGTTAATAATGCAGCTGTGATATTCGCATTCTTAGTAGTCGTTACTGCAATTGCCTCGTCTTCTGCTGCGATTTCTTCCTTAATCTCCTTTTCCATTTCATCAAGCATTTCCCACAATGAGTATATTGAATACCCTATTGCCAATGCGCCTATAATCCATCCGACTGGTCCACTAAACATTGCTACAATACCCGCTGCACCGAATCTTTTTGCTAACCAAGCACCCATTTTAGTTAGGAATTTAGGTTTCTTCATCATTTTTTTAAGTCTTTTCCAAAGCATCGCACCAGTGATTGTTGCACCACTACCTACAACAACTCCTGCATCTTTCAGTAGACTCGTCACACCACCCATCACACTGCTAACCATCGAACCTGTATTTGGTTTGCCCTTATTTTTGAATTTGTCAAACATGCCGCCAAGGTTTGTTTTGTCGTGTTTCTCTTCTAACAATCTTCTATTTGTCTTAATAGTACGTCTTTCGTCACGTTTCATTATTTTAAACATTCCGTGAGTATCTTGAGAAATAGAAAGTAGTGACTCGCAACAACTATTACCACCCATTGACATGTTGAACATTCCAGTACCAGAATCACCGTTTGGAGCAAATTGAGTCCCTGATTGATTTCCTGGTAGGAACTGTCCACCCTCGAAAAATTTACCACCGACCTCTATTCCACCTTTTGGTGCTCTTTTCATCTGCCCTAGTGGTTTATCCTCGCCTCCAAACATTCCACCACCAAACATTCCACCATTCACTACTCCCTTTAGTAGTCCTTGAAGTAATGTTCCGTGTGGTGGTTTCATTTCAGATTTATTTAGATCTTCCCATTCTGGTACACCAAACTCCTCCAATACTTCATTAATTTTTTCATGTCTTTTATCTGGAGATAGGTCTTGATTCGCGGCAATAAGGGAGACCTCTTGGTTTTGTTCTTCTGATAATCCCAAATAATTACTGTTATCTCCGTCCATTACGTATTTATTTTTTCTAGACATACGAAGAGACTCCCCCCTTCTATTTTTATCAATGCTACGTCCCATTGATATAACCTCTTCCTCCTTACTGTTTAATTCAGCACCCCATTTTTTCTTACTTTTTGCTGCATTTAGTTCTTTATTAAAAGAAGTTAAATCTGTGAACTTGTGGGTGGAGAGACCCATCTTTTTGCGAAGCCAATATCCTTTTTTTCTATTATCTTTATTTGTATCAAAATCATTGTCTAGGTTCGCTTCTTTCTCTAGAGACTGAGCTCGTTCCTTAGACATTCTACCTAACCGACTGCGTGCTTGATCTTTAGTATCACCAACTAATACTGAATGTATTCTTACTAATTCTTTTGCTACTTGAGTGGTTGCTGCCCAGTTTTGATGCGACATATGTTTGATGTCTTTGGACGCTCTTTCTTGTGATTTGGAGTCTGATATTTGCTTAATTGCAGCCTTACTTTGTAGCAAGTTTAGCAATCTTGAGGCGGCACTTTTTTCTGCGTGATGACGTTCAGTTTGTTTATATGTCTCAGACATTCCCGAGAGCATTTCTATAGAAGAAGTTGCAGTGGTCTCGTGGTTCTTAGAATCAGACTTATCTCTTCTTACTTCTTCTTCCGAACCACCGGCTGGTTTTTTATCGGACTTTGTTGTTGCTTTAGATACGTTTCTATTAAGGTTGGATAGAAACTCCTTTGCATCAGCTAACTTTTCTGCACGCGCCTTTTCATCTGCTTCTGCACGTTGAAGTTTATCTGCTTTGTTAATTGTCCGTTGGTCTTTATCAAACTTTTTAAAAAGTTCTTTATTGGCCTTAACAATTCCGGTTAGCATTGCCACCGATCCAATTATATTATTAATAGATTCTGTTGCCATAATTATCTCTTATTGTTGATTTTGTAATTCCTGCTCTTCTTTCTGTTGTTTAATAAATTGTTCTAGCAAAGTAACATATATTTCCCGTTCATACGGAATCATATTATCTAAATCTGATAAAGAATAGTTATGGTGTTGCATGAGTTGGAAGTTAGTATTGTAATGATTAACTAAACTTTCCTCACTCATGCATAATCGAAAAAACTATGCAACCCCACAAAATCTATATCTTCAGTATGTCCACATTTAGAACATTTATACTCCACCGAGTGTTTTAAAAGTGGTTGATTTTCAAAAAAACTTTTCACTTTAATAAAGTTTTTTTCTGTCAAATTATCAATAAAATCTAACAATTCCTTTTTTGGTGTTTCTGATGCTTTATATACTGTGGTTTCATCATAAATAAAATCAATAGAATCTACAATAATTTTAAACATTTTATCAACTTCGTCCTTAGAATTGTCATGAGAATGAAGAATATCAGAACTAATATACTTAAATTGAATACCAACGGTGTCCGTCAATACAATCTTATTATAATCTTCCTCTGGAAATTGAACTTTAACTTCATCCAATATAAGTTTTACAGAATTTTCCTCTTCACATAATACTCCATTTACTTCGTTAGTACAAGAAAACGTTGGGTTAATTTCTTCTCCCCTACTTTTAGACCTGATATTAAGAAATAAATATTCAATATCAAAATCAGTCAATGTTGAAGTTTTAATTTCTCCAAATGTACACATCGTAATTATTTTTTTGGTGGCCTCTATTAAAGCACTTTCTAACTCATCATCGTCACCTTCTAGTGCATGCATTAGGACCTTTTCTTCTTTTACTAAAAATGGTCTATATTTTACTTTCTTTTTTGTAGATGGAACTTCCATCGTATAAGTCGGTGTATCAATCGTCGGTAACATATTATTTCATCCTATATCATTATTTAATTAGTTTTATTTATTAGTATCAGTCAAAGATTTTAAAAGGACCAAGACCATTATCTCCTCCAGGAGTATTGGTGAAATCAAACGTCACACCATTCCCTTCTGGTCCATTGATTGATCCATTTATTATTTCATTTTCCAGTACTCTTCTTCTGTCATAAATTCCATCCAAGAAGAAGTCAAAATTTGTTTTATCTGTGCCTTTAACATCTATTTCTGGGTCTGTTAATTCTCCATCTTCGCCATCTATAAGTTGCCAAGGAACCATCCAAGGGTGCATCATATTATCGTCAGGCCAATTTATGAATGTGTTTATTTGATCCAACTCTTGCTGGGCAGAATCTATCTTATTATCAAATTCAATCCCTCCAATAGTCTCTGCTCTGAGGTCATCTTCTGCCTTCATGGCATCTTTTGCCAGTAGGTTTTTTGCTAAGGCTGCAGAATCTGCAATCTTATACCCATGTGCCATTATTTGGGAATCCCTAAAATGGTCAAGTTGTACCTTTCTAGCATTTTCATCATACTTCTTTTCCATGTTGATTTGAATGTCCGATGCGTTGTTTATTGCAATTTCTGCTTCTGCGTCTTGTTCTTTAGTGTATTCTTTTTGTATTTCTTTGTCTTGAATATCACTAGTTTTTTGTGCTTCATACCACGAAACGTCTGCAGCGGCATTATCATAACTTTCTTTCTTGTAGTGGTCTATTTTATGAGCCTCAATAGGAAATGCTATAGAATCGTTTATTGGTGTTGCCAAATCTAATTTATTTGCATTATCCTTTAAAATCTCTTTGCCAAGACTAATAACTTGTAGGTTATATGAACGTTTATCAAATTCCACACCACTGACCACAGCAATTTTGCTTTCAGAAATACTGCTATTAGAGTCTGGTGGAAACTCTGAGCTCAGATTTTCCCTGCCAAATGTTTCTTCAGACAGAATAACCATGGCCCTATCGCTATCGAAATCCAAAATACCTTGATTTACACTAACCAAACCCTTCATTTTCCTACTATTGAAATCGTCCGGATTATATTCCACACCATTCTGAGTTGCAACAGTAATATCTTGCATTGTTTTTAATGCTGCCCGAGACGCTTTGCGAGCCTCGTAGTTGTCAGTGTCGGCCTCTACCTTTGAAGCAACTTGATATATTTTTTGCTGGACTATCATTGCGTTTGAATTAAAGTCTTGAACGTTCGCCACATCGTCCTCGTGTGTCTGATATCTACCAGATTCATCTCTATAGAAATCTCCTGGCATTATGATATCACTAAAATGCCTCGACCTTGCTTCTTTGTGCTCTGCAATTAAGTCTTTTGCCAACGCACTCGAAACTTCGATCCGATAATCGTTTGCAATTGCGGAGTCGTGCTTATCGGTTTCCCAATCAGCTGCCTCAAATTGCTGATTTAGCAGCTCTTCAGCTCGGGCAGCGTCCCATTTTGCTTCTAGGCTGTTCCATTCATGAAGATCTTGTCCTTCACTTTCTCCACCATCTTGAGACCAATATTTAATAGTTGATGCTGCAACTGCGTGCCAATCTCTCATGGTAAACGTAACCGTGAATGTTGCAACTTCACCATCAGTTCCTGCAGACATATCAATAGGTCCAATGTTTATCGGATATGCGTCAAACATTTCTACCTCATATCCTACTTGCAGATCCTTTCTTGTTAAAGAAGACACGTAAACAGATGTGGTATAGTCGTCGTAATATTTCATTCTATATACTTTTTCTCGGTTCTTTCTATTTTCCGAATAATTACCAAGGCCTTGAATGTAGTTAGAAGAAGTAGAACCGTAAATAGAATTTATCCAACCCTCAAAAAATAAACGTTCTCGCATGTCTTCACTGCACATAATAGTCATTGATACCGAATCGATTATTGCGTCATTTGCGACTTTGAATATTGCACCAAAACGTTTAGTGTCAATAGTTCCCAAAGATTTTCCAGGGAATGTAGCATTTCTTGCCATGAAATGCAAGTCTCCTGGATCATAGTCCCTTCCAGCTTTTGTGTAGAAGTCGTTTTGGTTTTTGATGAATCCAAACCTTATATCATATAAATTATTTCTAGCGAAGTCTCCAGACTTAAATAAATTTGTGAAGTTAGACGTTTTCATTTTTAATTACTCCAAACAGATGATGCAGATGCACCAACAAATTTTTGATAAGGTAAGTAAATTACATTATGCCATTCTTCTGATGGTGCTTCTAGCATTGACGTTTTTACTTGACTGTATAAGTATTTATGTATCATCTTCTCTGCGTTAGGTATTTTTTTGACACTATTCCACGTTACATTAAATTTATTCTTTTGTTTATCTGTAGTTTTCATTAATTTACTAAGGAACACTTCCCTATCTTTTGGGGAAAGGTAATGGAAATTTAATCCAATAAACCCTTGTGGTGCTACATCAAGGACCACAATCAAAGGGAATCTGTCCCAATATGGTAATGTTTTCTTATGTTTTGCGTCATAACCAAAAGTGAACATCTTTCCTGGAGCAAGTTTTGCTCTGCCAAAATTCTTGCCAGATTTGCCCACTAAAGACTTAAACCAGGCTGCAGAGTTCTTGCTCGCTCTTGCTTTAGATATCTTTTGTGATTTTGTTCTTTGTGATGGCATATATTACTTTATTAAATGTTTCTCTGTTATTATTTTAAATTCCCACTTACGGTCGAGGCAGAATTCTTCTGCCTCTTTCCATTTTGCTTCGTTTACTTTCCAAGTCTTCAATTCTCTTAAGTATCTATACTTGCTCTTTTTAGTCTTTCCCATGACAGGAGGTTTACATTGCTTCTCAGGTTTGACTTCAATCAACGTATGCTTGAATGTTCCATCACTATTCCGAGTTTTGATAAGAAAATCCACATAATACTTATGCATTTTATTATCAACTGGACTGAAATATGGTATTACTACCTCTTCACTGTTCCACGCAATTACTGATGGGTTGTCATCGCACCATCTCATAAATGTTCTTTCCCATAAACTTCTGTAAGTAACGTTATCTACGTTGCCCACATACTTGCTTCGGTCTTTAACTTTGTATTTACCTTTGTACGCCATCACATATATTTATATAAATAGTTGATATAACAACACACGCAAAAGGATATACAGGTATGGAAGTATTACAGTTTCCTCAAGACGAAGAATCTTGTGGTGGGTTTAGAGCTAGGTTGAAGTTCAAAAGGTGGCATCAATCAGGCGAGACCGAAGATTATAGAGAAGATATCCTTCAAGATTTAGCATACACATTATGGCTCCCATATCCGGCACAAATTAACACTGGTTATGCTCAAGGGTTTGAAGAAAGTGATAACTTTCATCAAACATCAAGGTCTTCGATTGGACAAGGGATGAGTACTGATAGGTTTGCAGGCTCAGCCAAGGGTATAATTAAGGAGTTATTACGACTAGGCGATTCTATGACAGCAGTCAATAATTCAGCTAAAATGGCTCAAGGGGCTATATTAAATACCAACATGGGAGTGACATACACTGGTCCTCAGTTGAGAACTCATACATTTTCTTGGAAATTAACTCCAAAATCAATCGAAGAGCAAGACGAAATTAATAAAATCATTAAATTGATTAAGATGGCCGCCACTCCATATTCGAGCAAACTACTTAGTTCTAACGATTCAATTGATACGTTAAAAGCCGCGGTTGTTTCGGCAGAACGGGCTTTGAAGTCACAGAAGGAAGATCCAGGAATCTTCTGGGCGATAAAGGAAGATGTATTAGAATCTAAGATAAGGATAAAAAAGAAGGCATTAAAAGCTGCATTAGCAGACAAGAATAAGCTTAAAATCAAAGGGGATGTTTTTGAAGGAGAATGGGTGGATGCTATTACTACATTATCTATACCATATACAGTTGAGGTTGAATTTTGGAAGGATTGGGAAGAAAACCTAAACCTATTCAAAGTATCTGACTCGTTTATAACACAATTTGATGTTAATTATACTTCTGCCGGACCATGGGCCGCCCACGAAGATGGTTCTGCGGTGGAAACTATGATAACCATGTCGTTGAAAGAAATTACAAATATTCATCAAGAACGTTTAGTGGATGGTAACTTATGATTAAATATTCTTCTCTAATTCCAAAATTGACATATAACGGTCAATCGATATCCGATATCACCCATAGGTTTGTATTAACACCATCCTTAAATAAATTTGCAACACTTTATACCAAAATTGAAATATCAGACACAGAAACACCAGAAGCTGTATCATTACGTGTATATGGTTCTACTAATTATTGGTGGTTGATATTAGCAATTAACAATGTCATAGATCCACTTTATGATTGGGTGATGACTGAAAATGAAGTGTATGAATATGCAGAATTGCTATATGGAGTTGACGGAATGAACGAACATAGACACTACGAAGATGAAAATTTTGTTCGGTATTCAAAACAAAATCCAGAAGAGAACTTAATGCCAGTGACACAACTAGAATGGATGATACACTTAAATGATATAAAAAGAAAGGTTAATGTAATTAGCCAAAAGTATCTACCAGAAATTGAAAAGATATTTAAAGATCAAACTAAGGCAATGAAGACTCAGGTACAGGAATTTAAGTAATGTCATTAGCATCTGATTCTGGATTAATAAAATCCCTGGACCCCAAAAACCGCAGTACTTGGTCATGCACTTTTGAAAATATGTATGGTGAGGTTTACGATATTGGAGATATTGTTGGGCAAATTTCCATATACGAGAGCATCTACAACAACTGTATGTTTGGTGGTATTATCCTAGAAGACGGTAATGGTTTTTCGGAGAGGCATAACGTTATTGGTGCAGGAATAGAAAAGATATACTTGAATATACTAACAACAGGTAATGCTGAAGTAAATTCTAATTTAGAAAAAACTTTTAGGGTTAATTCTTATTCGGACGCAGAACATAATACTGCTGGAAACGGATTAGTTACTTCCGATTTAGGGTTTGTCTCTCCTTATCTATTATTAAATAATAATACTAGGATTAATAGGTCGTTTAACGCAATGACAGCTTCTGATATTGTTGATTACATAACATACGATATATTAAAATTAGGACAGTCGTTTGAAATTGACTGGGACGATTTACAAACAAACGAAGAAACCAAAAATCCAAAGAATATAGTAGTTCCTGGTTGGAACCCATTTAAAACTATCAATTGGCTAGCTGAGAATTCTATATCAGCTTCTACTGGAGCATCAAACTATTTATTTTATGAGAATAATGATGGGTTTCATTTTAATTCTATTGATTTGTTGAAGAAACAAGCACCCACAAGGACATATACATTTGGTACTGATATATCAAAAACAGTTTACCATACTAGGAGAGGAATGAGAGTTCGTACAGATTTAATGCCCACATTAACAAATCAGAATAGGTTTAATCATAGTGAATCTCAAATGAATGGTTTATATGGTGGTAAATTGTTTACTCATAATATATTAACTAAATCTTATAACAATTATGAAGTTGAATATAGTAATGACGAAGTGGAAATGGGAACGTTTGGGTTAAATGGTGCTAGTCAATTTTTATCTTCAACTCAATCTAATTTAGGGTTTATGCCTGATGAATATGTTTATCAAATCCATGATAAGAAAGATAAATCTCATTATATACATAGAGATATGAAAATGGCAGAAATGAGAACTAATATTGTTAAATTTGATATTGCAGGAGACACTAATATCTGGGCAGGTAATACAATAGAAATAAATAGTCCAACCAATGTCAGAGATAACAGCAAAAGTGAATTAGACGACAATTTGAGTGGAGTGTGGTTAGTGACTGCGATCCATCATAAAATTAACAACGACGGGTACGTCATGACAATAGAATGCATGAAAGACGGATTCGAAGTTGGACCAGGAGAATAGAAGATGCAGTTTATGGGAATGGATGGGTTTGTTTGGTTCACGGGAGTTGTTGAAGAACGTAATGATCCAATGAGACTTGGAAGAGTTAAGGTTAGAATGTTTGGATTACATTCACCTAAGAAAGTTAAAGGGGTGACTGAAGGTATTCCAACAGAAGATTTGCCTTGGGCATATCCTATGCAACCAATTACATCTGCAGCAATGAACGGTATTGGAACCACACCTCTAGGTCCAGTCGAAGGAACACACGTTGTAGGTTTCTTTAGAGACGGTAAGAATTGTCAAGACCCAGTAGTGATGGGAACTTTAGGTGGGTTTCCGCAAGTGGGTGCGGGCGAATCTGGATTTAACGATCCTAATAAATTATACCCAAAGGTAAATAAATCAATATCTGATAAAGATTATTTAAAAGAACCAGATACAAATAGACGTGCGGTTGGTGATTTTGAAGACCCAATAAGTGGTGAGTTGTGGATGAGTAAGGACACAGCATTGACGGATAAAGAAGAAAGTGAAGACATTGGCGAACGTGTGTTTGATAAATTAGTATTAGTCGCAGACGGAACTAATTCTGGTGTCAATTCAGAATGGGACGAACCTGAAGATCCATATAGTGCGGAATATCCGTTCAACCAT
>LWDU01039660.1_pt1 | contig 10776 bp, 9 predicted proteins | sample 727161 | NCBI WGS metagenome assembly LWDU01 (sample SAMN04566230, study PRJNA314399) | hydrothermal vent metagenome | isolation source: deep sea hydrothermal plume seawater | place: Mexico: Gulf of California, Guaymas Basin | collected 2004-07-11 | reverse complement strand
AGACGACGGTCCACAGGTCGTGATTAGCTCGGCTATTGGCGCCGAGGGGCGCAACTTTCAGGTGGCACGGCATCTGGTATTGCTCGATTTGCCCTTGGATGCCGACCGCTTGGAGCAATCGATCGGCCGGGTTGACCGCATTGGCCAAGGGGTTGAAGTGCATATCTACCCGCTGGTCGCGGCGGGGACTCCGCAAGCCCGTTTGTGCCGTTGGTATACAGAGGCTTTGGAGGTGTTTGATCGACCTTGGCACGGCTCGCCGGTGATTGGCCGCGAGTTCGGCACTGCATTAGTGGAAGCATTGCTCGCCCCGGGTGAACAGGCGATCGAAAGCCTGATCACAAGGGGCAAAAAGCGCAACGCGGAGATCGTCGCGGAGTTGCAGACCGGCCGCGATCGTTTGTTGGAGTTGACGTCTTTTGACCGGGACGCGGCCAGGCATTTACAAGGGCAGATCGCCGCGGTCGAAAAGGCTGATGATCTTGAGTCCTTTATGATTGTGGCTTTCGAGCGGGGCGGGCTCGATGTTGAAGATCTCGGCGAGCGCAGCTATGTCGCGCGTGCCGGCATGGACTATCACCGTCCTTTTCCGGGCTTTGTCGGTGAGGAGATGTTCGTAACCTTCGACCGCGATATCGCTCTGCTACACCCCGATCGCGCGTTGCTGACTTGGGATCATCCGATGGTGCGCGACAGTGTCGACGGTTTGTTGGCGCACGAAATCGGCAATGCCGGTATCGCCAAGTTTAGCGGTGGCGCGCCGGGCCTGTTGCTCGAAGCGCTCTATGTCGCGGAGCCGACGATCGCCCAGCATCTGCGCGCCGATCGCTTTTTGCCGCCGACGCCGCTGCGGGTGGTGGTCGATATGAGCGGCGAACAGGTGGCGCTTGCCACCGAAGATTTACGCCGTGGATTAGAGCCGGTCGACAGCGCGGTGCTCGCTTCGCCTCAGGTGGCAGAGCTTTTGCCGGGGTTATTGCAGCAGGCTCGGGGTATTGCCGTCGCACGTGGGCCAGAGGTTGCGGCGGCGGCGCGCAAGGTTATGCGCGAAGAGTTGCAGCCGATGATTGCGCGGTTGCGTGAGTTGTCTAGCGTTAATTCGTCCGTTGGCGAAGAGGAAATCGCCGCGGCCGAAGGGGAGTTGGTGGCACTCAATGAGGGTTTGCAAGGGGTGAGGGTACGGCTCGATGGGCTGCGGTTGATTTTAGTGGAGTAATATGGTTCAACTTCTGCGAGAAAGTGCATTCAATGATCTTACTTGATGATATATCGGCGGCGCAGAAAAGGCTGGACGGCGTCGCGGTCAAAACCGGTTTGCTGCCCTGGTCGGACAGCGCTGAAGGCGAACAGTGGTATCTCAAGCCAGAGGGGCTACAGCCGATCGGCGCGTTTAAACTGCGCGGTGGCTACAATAAAATCGCGACGCTCTCCGATGCAGAGCGGTCCCGCGGAGTGATCGCCTTTTCCAGCGGTAATCACGCGCAGGGCGTGGCCTATGCGGCGCGCTTGTTGGGCATCCGCGCGGTGATTGTGATGCCAGCCCGGGCGCCGGAGATTAAACGACTGAAGACCGAGGCGATGGGAGCCGAGGTGGTGTTGCTGAGCGAGGGCGGTGAGGAGCAGTGGCGCGCGCACGCCGAGGCGTTGGCGGCACAGCAGGGGTTGGTGATGGTGCCGCCATTTAACGACGAGACGGTTATCGCCGGCAATGGCACCTGCGGCTTGGAGATCCTCGACGAGATGCCGGATGTCGATATGGTGTTGGTGCCCATCGGTGGCGGCGGGCTGATCAGTGGGATCGGCGCTGCGCTGAAGATGAGCCGGCCGGAGATTAAGATCATTGGCGTTGAACCGGAGTTGGCCAATGACGCGCAGTTGAGTCTGCAACAGGGCAAGTTGGTGGCGTTGCCGATCGAACAGACCAAGCAGACGGCGGCCGATGGCATGCGGGCGACGCAATTGGGCGATATCACCTATCGCTATATACGCGAATATGTCGACGATATTATTACGGTCAACGAGCAGGAGATCCGTGCCGCGGTGCGGACTTTGGCGCTGGATAGTCGTCTGGTCGCCGAACCCAGCGGGGCGGTGCCGGTCGCCGCGCTGCTCAACCGACGCGAAGAACTGCCGGCGGCGAAGAAGATTGTCGCGGTGATCAGTGGCGGCAATATAGACCCGCAGTTGTTGGCGGATATTTTGCAAGGGGCTTGATCTTTTACAGGATGAAATTATTCGTCTGATACCCCAGGAAGATATAGAGGGAAGCCACGATAAAGAGCATCGTCAACGCAAACTCCACCCGTGGACTTGTCGGACGGCGAAAGAGATTGAATAGTAGCAAGGGTGCTATAGCATAGCGGGGTTTGACGACCCACGAGGGCATGAGGTAGAGCAGTAATAACTCCTTGCGATGCAGCAAAGAGAAAAGATCCTAGCGAAAAACGGCGATGCCGACGTTGATATGGCGAAAAAATAGCAGAGAAAATTGCTCAAAGACTGCGCACTTCGCCCTCGGTGACGTGGTCGGCATAGTGGCGTTGCGCGGTGAACTCTTTGCTGATGACCGCATCGAAATAGAAGGCGTAGAAAATTGCCGCCAACGATAGCAAGAAAGCTATATCGTATTTGTATCGCATCGCTTGGGATAGATTACGAGTAACGTGGTTTCCGTTATGGAAAGTATATGTCTTAAATCTATCTTGAGAAAAACGGTGACTTGGTTACAGGGAATTGCTTGAGTATGTTTTTGCCATATGAGATTGTAATGCGAGCAACTACATAATCAATTGGATAATTTAAATATGAACACAGTTGATCTATCTTTCGCCATAGAAAATATAACGGCTTTCCACCTCGCCTTTACCGATCAGCCCGGTTATTGGGAGGACTATCGCGGGGGTGGAGCGGCGGCCGAATCAGCGCGCTTTGAATTTCGCCCAGGTTGGCAGACGGTATACCCCCGCACCGTCGAAGCAATTTTGCTGCGGGTGCGCTTGGCCGACGGCACGGTGGGGTGGGGTGAGGCGAATACGCCGATTGGCCCCGAGGTTACGGCGTTGGTGTGCGAGCGCTTAGTTGGGCCGATGGCCTGTGGCCGAGATTTTGGCGATCCGCAGGCTTTATGGGATTTTCTCTACGACGCGCAGAGGGGACGGGGGTATGCGGCGGGCTTTTATTTGGATGCCCTTGCCGCGCTCGATATTGCCGTCTGGGACGCGTTGGGCAAGAGCGCTGATGCGCCAGTCGCCGCTTTGCTCTGCGATACCCCGCGGCAGCGCATCCCCGCCTATTTGTCCGGTTTGCGCCAGGCTACCTTGGCGGCGCGAATCGAGTCTATGCGGCAATGGGCCGATACGGGGTTGCGGGGCATCAAGATCTTTCTCGACGGAGACCTCGATGCGGGCATGGCTGAGCTTGCGTCGTTGCAAGAGGCGGGGGGTATAGAGCAGTGGATGGTCGATACGCTGTGGATGTGTCGTGGGGATACGGCAAGGCGCGCCAAGTGCGATTTTGGCGAATTGGGCGCACGCTTTTTGGAGTGTCCGTTGCAACCCGAAGACTTGCAGGGGCATCGCGAATTGCTGGTTGAACCGGGCGCGCCAATTGCTCTGGGCGAACATTTTCGCACCCATTATCAGACCGAGGCGTGGTTCGCTGAACCGCGGGCTTTGGATATTTATCAGCCCGATGTGGGGCGTACAGGGTTGAGTGATGGCTTGCGGCAGGTGGCTGCCGCCCGTGCGGCCGGTATTCCGTCGACACCGCATATGGGCAGCGGTCTGGCGGTTTTTCAGGCCGCGACTTTGCACTTTGCCGCAGTGTGCGGCAACGAGTGTTTGCAGGAGTATCAGGCGGGGCTGGCTGAGCGCGCCGCGCTAGTATCCGAGACGGCGTGGGTTTATGCCGATGGTGGTTTCCAATTGCCCGACCGGCCGGGGCTCGGTGTTGAGGTTGATGAAGAAGCGGTCGCCCGTTATGCTGTTGCAGTGTAATCGTCGGCGCGAATTTTAATAGGAGAATCCGATGCGTATTGATCGACTCGACGTCTATTATGTCGCCATGCCATTGATCTATCCCTGGCGCACCGCCTACGGGGTCGACTACGATATTCACTCGGTGCTGGTGAAATTGACCAGCGGTGCATACGAGGCGTGGTCGGAGAGCACTTGTTTTTTCGCGCCGACGTATCTCAACGAGAGCGCCGGCTCAGTTTTCTACCATGTCAGCGAGGTGTTCGGACCGCATATCATAGGCCGCGAATACGAGACGGCGGCCCAATTACATGAGCGTTTGCAGATGTTCAAGGGCAATAGCTTTGCCAAGGCTGCGCTGGAGATCGGCTGGTGGACCTTGCAGAGTAAAATCACCGATACGCCATTGCATCGACTGCTCGGTGGTGAGACGCGGGATGTGGTTGCCGGGGCCGATTTTGGCATCCAGGATTCGTATGATATGCTGCTGGGCAATATTCAGCAGGCGGTGGATGCGGGTTTCCCGCTGATCAAATTGAAGGTAGCACCGGGTTGGGATCTGGACATGTTGCAGGTGGTCTGCAAGACCTTTCCGACGATGACCTTTCACATCGATTGCAACTCGGGGTATACGCTGGATGATCTGCCATTCTTCAAGGCCATCGACGATCTTGGGCTGGCCTTTATCGAGCAACCACTGCACTACGCCGATATACTGGACCACGCTGAGTTGGCGAAACGGATCCAGACGCCGATCTGCCTCGACGAGAGCATTGTTAGCGCCAAGGCCGCAGAACAGGCGATTCGCATCGGGGCGTGCAAGTTTATCAATATCAAACCGGGTAGAATTGGCGGACTGACCAACGCGTTAACTGTACATGATATGGCGAAGGACGCGGGCATACCGGTGTGGATCGGCGGGATGTTGGAAAGCGCGGTGGGGGCGGCAATCTGTGTCGAGCTGGCGACATTGGATAATTTCACCTATCCGGGGGATCTATTCCCCTCGTCGCGGTTCTACGCGCAGGATTTAGCCGATCCGCCTTTAGAGTTTAGCGACGGGCATTTATTTTCACCGCTTACGAATGGATTGCCCACGCCCGACCCCGAACGCCTTGCGACGCAGACGGTGCGTTCGCAGACGGTGTCGTCGGTAGCCTGATAGCGTCAGGGGCATTCTTAAGATTCCCACCGCAGCCATCTCTCCGCCCCACACCCACCTACAGGAATCTCAACAACGTTTTCCCCCATAGGTGGTCTTCGCGTGTCTGCAAGTCCAGTACGATCTGCGATTGAACTTCAGTCGCAGCGTTGCATGATCTGCTGATAAATATCGACAGCCTGCACCACCTGCTGGCATTCGACCCACTCGACGGCCCCGTGGGCTTGGTCGATGCTGCCCGGCCCCAAGACGATAGTGGGCACGCCGCGGGCCGAGAAGGGGCTGCCGTCGGTGGCGTAGGGCACGCCGGCTATGGTGGCCTTGCCGAGTACTTTATCGCAGGCAGCGGCGGCGCTAGATACGATGTGCGCGTTCTCGTCGGTGCCCAATGCGGCACAGATGAAGAAGGGGTCTTCGATTGTCGCGTCTAATGCATCGTCTTCGGCTTTGGCTCGGGCAATGACTTCTTTAAATCCTGCGACAACACCCTCGGGTGTCTGGCCGGGGATCAAGCGGCAGTCGATCGCGATCCGGCACTGGTCGGGCACGAAGTTGACCTGAGCGCCGCCTGCGATGGTGCCGACATTGAAGGTCGGGCTGCCGAGCAGCGGATAACTTAGTTCGGCGTATTGCGGTGAGATCTCGTCTGCTATGCGGGCGATAAGCCGTGCCATCTTGGTGATGGCGTTAATACCGAGGTGCGGTTTGGCGCTGTGCGCGGCTTTGCCGGTGACATTCAGGTGAAAACGCACGGCGCCTTTGTGTGCGCGCACGACGTCGAGGTCGGTCGGTTCGCAGATGACTGCGGCTTCTACGTCGAGGTGTTCGGCCAGATGGTTGGTGCCGGCGAAAAAAGCCTCCTCGTCGATTGTGCCGGCGTAGAGGATGGTGCGCGGCGGTGTAATGCCGGCTTCGCGCAGGCGCTTTATGGCGTGGATCATCGCCGCGCCGCCGGCCTTAGTATCGCAAGAGCCGCGGCCATAGAGCAGACCGTCGCGGATATGGGGTTCGAATGGGGGGATCGTCATGACCTCGGCCGAGGCGGTGTCCATATGGCATTCGAACAATAATTGGCGCTCGGGATTCTCACCTGCAAAACGGGCGATGAAGTTGTGGCGGCCCGGCAGTACTTCGCTGAGTTGGTAGGGGATATCCAGGGCGGTGAAAAACGCCGACAAGTATTCGACCATGCCGCCTTCGCCCTGTTGGCCGCCGGGCAGTGCCGGGTTGACGCTGTCGATGGCGACGAGATCTTGCAGGGTCGCGAGGATTTCATTGTCGCTGCGGGTCCAGGTCATAGTTTCTTATTCCCGTTAGAGAGGTCTGTTGGCGCAGATGTCGTAGGTGTCCTGCCAGGGTCGCAATTGCTCGAAGACCGCGCTAGCTGCCAGCACATTCACATCGCCATAACGCGGACCGATGAGTTGCATGCCGACGGGCAGTTTATTGTCTGCTAGCCCCGCTGGGATCGAAGCGGAGGGGTGGCCGGAGAAATTGGTGAAGTAAGTGAGGCACCAGCCGATCAGGCGGTTGACCTTTTCGCCGTTGACCGTCTGCGGCCCCAGCGTATTGCCGTCGGTGGCGTTATCGACGGGCATGCAGGCCAAGGTCGGCGTCACCAACAGGTCGTAGTCGGTGAAGACGCCCTGTATCGCGTCGAATATTTCCGAGCGGATCCCCTGGTCGTGGAAAAAGTCGAGCACGCTCATATCGATACAGCGATCCGCCCATTCGAGGAATTCTGGGGGGAAGTCGTCGCGGTGATCCTTGAGCAAGTCGATGCCCCGGTGGTCCTGAAACAGGCCGATGTCCCGGTTTTTTAGATGGTCAAAAAACGACAGGCCAATCGGCATAATCAGCCGGCACCACAGATCGGCCAGTTCCATCTGTGAGCGTTCGATGCCGAGCTTGACTTCTTCGACCACGGCCCCCGCTTCGGCAAACGCGCCGACGGCTTTTTCGACAGTGCTGGCGACGGCCGGCTCGACGGGAAAGACGTCGAATGCCGGGCTATAGGCGATTTTCCAGCCTTTGATCGATTGCGTTGTCGCGGCGCTGAAGTCGATTTTCTCGTCGAGGCTATAGGGGTCGCGCGCATCGTAGCCGGAAAGCGCTTCGAGCGCTAAGGCGGCGTCGGAAACCGTGCGGGTGATCGGTCCCTCCAAAATAAAGGGCGTGTCGGCGGCGAAGGCGTTGGGGCGGCTCAAGAGCGGGACGCGGCCGAACGAGGGCTTGTAGCCATAGGTGCCGGTCCAGGCTGCGGGGATGCGGATCGAGCCGCCGCCGTCGGTGCCTTCGGCGATGGGCACCAAGCCGTCGGCGACGGCCGCGGCGCTGCCGCCGGACGAGCCGCCGGTGTTTTTAGCTAAGTCGAAGGGATTGCGCGAGGGGCCGAAGAGATAGTTGTCGCAGGTCCCGCGCAATCCCATGGTCGGGCTGTTGGTTTTGCCGAGCAGAATGGCGCCGGCCCTTTCCATGCGTTCGGCGTAGAGGCAGTAGGCGTTGGCGACGAAATTTTCGCAGGCCCGGATGCCGCCGCAAGTGGTCACCCAGCCCGGTTTGAAATCCAAGAGGTCTTTCATTGCGGTGGGCACCCCGAATAGCGGGCCGATGTCGGTGCCGGTCATCAGCTTTTCTTCTGCTTCTTTCGCCTGTGCGCGGGCGTCGTCGTAGCCGTGGTAGACAAATGCGTTGAGGCTCGGGTTGCGCGCTTCGATGCGCGCGATGGTTGCGTCTACGACTTCTACTGGCGATAGATCGCGTCGTCGGATGCGCTCGGTTAATTCTGTCGCGGACATATAGGCGAGTTCGTCGGCGAGGCTCATGGGCAGGTCTTTCGCTAAGAGGGTGCAACTACGGCGTCCTAAATTAACAAAAGAGCTGCGTTTGCATCAACGCACTTGATATGGATTGACGACGGTGTTTATTTGGCGATAGTGCTCATAGGGAGCCACTATGTCCACAGAAAGGGCTTAGCCCACCTTGTAAAGTTTCATATATCAACCTTCTTTCTATCTGCCGATGCGGACGCCAGGCTCTTAACACGAAAGAGGGTCTGCCTGCTACCTCGAATCTCGAACACCTCAAGAACCAGGCCAAGCAGTTGGTCCACGACCACTAGCCTGCTCTGTCAAGGCGTTTAACCGCAGCAAGGTTTCTTTTGCGAAATTGATGGACGCTTCGGCGCACGAAATCGTCGCCGGGGGCGTCTTGCGCCAAGAGCTGGCCTTTCAGTTGCAGAAGATCGTCATATCGGCACCGGTGTTGCGCGAGCGGTCGGACGATATTCTGCAATTGGCTGCGCATTTTATGGCGCTGGTCGCCGAGCACTTGAACAAGAAAGTACCCAGTTTGAGCCCGGAGGCAGAAGTGGCGCTCAAGCGCTATGCTTGGTCTGGTAATGTGCGCGAGTGGGAGCATTGCGTAAGCGGCGCGGTGGTTGCGGCTGAGAGAGCCACGCTCAATCCAGCGGATCTGGCGATGGAATAAGGTTGCGGAATCGAGTGGGAGAGCAGGCCGCTCCGGGGAGTATTCCGGGCCTATTTTTTTAGAAGAGGATAATGTTCATTTTTGTGATGGCATTGGCGGTCTGCCGGTCTTTTATTTCGAGAATGAAGTTTTCGCGGATCGATATTGTACTGTCGGCGGCGATCGACAGACTGGTAAGCGGTGTGGAGGGAATGTGCAACGTGCCGTCATTACCACGAAATCGAATGGCGGCATTGCTTTGCCAGTTGCGGTCGAAGTTGGTGTTGGCGAAGGTGATCTGGAAGCTGCCGACAGCCTCTATCGAGTTGTCGAGCGGGGTCGAGGAAAGAAAACGCCAGCTGATATCGCGGGCGTTGAAATTGCTTTTCCAGGTCTGGTCGGGTTCGAGGTGTATTTGTGTGTCGAGGGAGGGCTGGTCGGTATTGGGGTTGTTCGGGTCGAGCGGCAGGTTTTCGGCGCTGCAGCAAAAGAGCGAGACCAAAGCGAAAAATGCGCATATGAGGAGATTTCTTTCGCGCATGTCTCGTGGATTTTTTATGGATTGGCTGTACTGTCGTTGCAAAGAGGCGATTCTCCCAGTGTGCGGATGTGTTTCGAGGGAAGGTGGGCGGACTTGAAAACTGCATCCGATTTTGTGTAAATTTGCATTGTGTCTAAGTGTGAAGTTAATCGCAAAACTCATCGTCGCCAGTTAATATCGGAGCACAGATGTCGGAAAAAATAAAAAACGAGGCCCAGTACCGCGCAATTCGAGGACCAATTCCGGAGAGGAAAATAAACCGACCGAATGTGCTGATTATCCTCGCTGATGACCAGGGCTGGGGCGATCTCAGCTGCAAGGGCAATCACAATATCCATACGCCCCGCATCGACCAATTGGCCGCTGAAGGGGCAGACTTCGACTGGTTTTATGTCACGCCGTTGTGCGCCCCGACTAGGGCGGAGATCCTCACCGGTCGCTACTATCCGCGCACGGGGGTGCGCGGGGTGACTCGGCGGGCCGAATGCCTCAACCTTGACGAGACGACGCTGGGTGACGTGTTCAAGCAAGCTGGTTATCGCACCGGTTATTTTGGCAAGTGGCACAGCGGTTCGGCCTATCCTTATCATCCCAATGGCCGCGGCTTCGACGAGTTTAAAGGATTTTGCTGCGGGCACTGGGGGCATTATTTCGATAGCACGTTGGAGCATAATGGCGAAGAGTTTAAGTCGGAAGGGTATATCACCGATTCTTTCGCTGAGGCAGCGACGGATTTTATTGGCGAAGAAAGTGGGGACCCCTTTCTCTGTTATCTCTCTTTTAATGTGCCGCACAGCCCGTTCCAGGTGCCCGACAAATGGTTTGACCGGGTCAAAGACCGCGAGATCGCCCAGCGCCACCGCGACCCCGGTGATGAAGACATCGATACGACCAAATCCGTGTTGGCGATGTGCGAAAACCTCGATTGGAATGTCGGCCGGGTGCTCGACGGGCTCGACGCGGCGGGTGTGGCGGATAATACCATCGTGCTGTATCTGACCGATAATGGGCCCAATACCCCGCGTTGGAACGGCGGGATGCGCGGACGTAAGGGCAGCGTCGATGAGGGTGGGGTGCGGACGATGTTCTTTGTGCGCTGGCCGGAAAAGATTCGCGCCGGTTTACAGGTCGAGCAAATCGGCGGGGCAGTCGATATTCTGCCGACCTTGGTGGATTTGACGGGTATCGAGCATACGAGTGAGAAACCACTCGATGGCGTCAGTCTGAAACCGTTGCTTTTGCAAGAAAAGGTTGCTGGGCCGGACCGGGCGATTTATTCGCGCAGTCCCAACGGTCAAAACCACAGCGTGCGCACGCAGCGCTTTCGCGCCGGCGGCTATCAACAGGGTCTGTACGATATGGCGCTGGATATCGGCCAGAATGACAATCTGGCCCAGAGCTACGAGGAGGAACATCAGAGATTGCTCGACGGCTTGCATGCGTGGCAAGTAGAAATGGACGCGCTTGTCGGCGACGAGGCTCGGCCCCTTCCCGTGGGTTATCGAGAATTCCCGCGGACCTATCTCAACGCCCAGGACGGCTTGCCCGAAGGCGATATCACTTGGAGTTCGATCCATCCCAACGCCTCGTATTTTGTCGATTGGAAAAATACTGCCGACGGGATCAATTGG
>LWDU01032310.1_pt1 | contig 10777 bp, 9 predicted proteins | sample 727161 | NCBI WGS metagenome assembly LWDU01 (sample SAMN04566230, study PRJNA314399) | hydrothermal vent metagenome | isolation source: deep sea hydrothermal plume seawater | place: Mexico: Gulf of California, Guaymas Basin | collected 2004-07-11 | reverse complement strand
AGATGTGATAATTTCAGACGAACTCAACCATGGCTCAATCATCGACGGAGTACGATTAACCAAAGCTCAAAGAGCGGTTTTTACTCATAATGACATGGGTGCATTCGAAGAAACACTCAAGCAACATCAAGATGCTGAGCGGAAATTGGTAATCGTCGATGGCGTTTTCTCGATGGACGGAGACATTTGCCCCCTCGATGAATTGACCGCATTGGCCGAGGAATACAACGCGATGGTTTTCGTCGACGATTGTCATGGCGAAGGGGTTCTGGGCGAAGGTGGACGCGGAATTGTTGACCACTTCGGGCTCCAAGGCCGAGTCGATTTTGAGATCGGTTCCTTTTCAAAAGCATTAGGTGTTCAAGGCGGAATATTGGGACCCATGCACTCAATCATTCGAGATCCTGGCTGCTCTCAGGCTCCCAACCTCCAGGGGTTGCCGCGGCTCAAAAAGCTGCAATCGAAGTACTGATGGACGAACCGGAGCATCATGCAAGACTTTGGGAAAATACCGAATACTTTCGCACCGAAATGCAAAATTTAGGCTTTGATACTGGAGTTTCAACTACTCCAATAATCCCAGTAATGTGTGGCGAATCAAAAACCGCAAAACTACTATCACAAACCATGCTCGAAAATGGTGTCATGGCCGGTGCGATCGTATTTCCGATGGTGGCTAGAGATAAAGCGCGTGTCAGGACTCAGATGTCAGCCGGATTATCAAGAGACGACCTCGATGAAGTTCTAAGAATCTTTGAACACGCAGGAAAAAAAATTGGGCTAATATAATTTAACGGGCCAAAGTTATTGTCCTATGGTTATACTGCCACACTCATGGATTGGAAAGATAGTATCCTATCTCAGCGGAACCGAGTCGCATTTTGGGCTCCTTTTATCGCGATTATTCTCTTGGTAGGAATTGAAATTTCACCATTTGCTCAAGCCACAGCTTCCGAATCAGGAAATGAGGATTCCGATGAAGATTGGTTCATGGAGAGAGACTATCACGATGACCACAGTGTGGTTGAAGTCTCATCAGAAGATAGATTTGGCCAAGAATATGAGGATCTATTCGATGGTGAAACCGAGTTTATCTCACCTTATGACCAAACCCCTGAAGACGATGATGAGTTGGCAATTCTTGCCAATGATATGAATGAGGACTTGAGTTTGTGGTTTTTGTTGCTGATAATAATTTTTGTTTTTATCATCGTTTCATTGATTGAAGATTTAAGGATAAATAAATTCGCAGATGGCCGAATTATTCGTGGCGCTGGTCTTGGATTTATCGCTTTGATGGCATTATCATTGCTTCTAGCAATTCCTTCTGCTGTCGAAGAAAATTTCGAACCTGCAGAAGATGATTTTGATGATTACGAAGGTGGATTTTGGGGTGAGGCTTCCACCAAAATGAATGAAGGAGAGTTTGAGGTCATAACCCAAGCATCTTGGGGTCCCGCAATAGGGTTTTGGTTGTTGATTCCATTCTCAACAATTTGCTTATTGGGCAGCATTGCTAATTTATCATACCTCAAAGAAGACCTCGAAATCGAAGACGAACCAGTTTGGTTCAAGTCTGATTCCCCACCTGAATTTATTTCTAAGAAATTACCACATCTCGGTGGCTATTTGGTCACTGCTACAATTTTGTTGGCCATGATTGCCGTGGTATCTCCCTGGTATCAAATCGGTCAAACTTGGGAAGGGGAAACAAGTGTTTTCGGAGAAAATGAGACCACAAACTCAACTCATGAAATTTCTTGGGCTCTCAGTCCATTTTATGTTGGTTTTTCCAATGATACCGGAATAGAGTTGGGGTCTGAAGGAGAAACCTCATTCTCAATCGATTCATATTCTACCCATCACGAATTAGAAAATATGGCCCCTTTGATGCTATCCTTGCGATGGCCGATGATTTGTGTCGGTTTGATTGGATTCTTTTATCTCGCAAAGAAATTATCGACAAAATTGGATGATAACATGGGGGGGACTCCCAATGGTTGGACGGTTCTAATATTGATTGGGATGATTGTCGCACTTCAATTTGGAACTGGAGAATTCGAAAAGGAAACCGCAAGAGTCGCTGAAGATGACCTCGATGATATATCCCCGTCTTGGTTGGTAGAGACATATAATCCATACGCTGAAGACACGACATATGGTCAAGCATATTCGTTTGGGACTATTTTTGAAGAAAATTATACTGCCATTTTTTCCATCGAAAATACCTGGAGCATGGGAATTGGCTTTTATGCTGCAGGTGCCTTCCTTTGGCTCGGTTTATCTGCAATGGCAATATCATTTGCACCTCAAGCATTCAAATCTCTTAATGAAGGTGATTCCGTTTTCGAAGGTAGGTTTGACAAAGAAGTTTGGTCCGGCAGGCCTGCTATTGCGGGGATGATCGCAATTTTGTTAACCGCATCTCTTGGCGCTGGCATGGGAGAATTGGTGATAGACTCAGAATCTGGAGCGCCGCAAGGCTTGTATGAATGGGATGTGAATTATACCCGCAACGATGGCTATGTTACTGATTCGGCGGTGATGTCAGATGGTGAATCTAAAACTTGGGAAATAGATTCGTCAGAGATGGCTAAAGGAAATGCTACCGCTTTTGTACTCTACATCAGTTGTGATGAAGGAAGTCAAGGAGCAGTATCAGATAACGAAGATTCAATGTCTTGGACCCTCACACCTCCTGCCCAAACCGATGCTTCTGAATCCACTCTTTCAGGTCAATTTGGTTGTGGAGGATTTGAAATGGAATACTCTGAATTTTATGCTACTTTTTCTGTACCTGAGGACGGTACCTTAGGTGAAACCAAGCAAGATGTACTCTCTCAGATTTCTTGGGATAACATGGCTGATGGAATTTGGACATTAAAGGTCATTGCAGAGGTCAATGACGGGTCATTACCTCTATCGAATGACCCGGATTTAAACATGGATTTTGAAGTATATCTCACTGCTTATGATGCCTTTGATGCCGAGGTGGAAGACTGAATTTATTCTTCGGAATCGAACTCTTCGACCACTTCTTTTAATTCGGCATCCTCGCCGCTACAGTCGGGTTTTTCTTGATCATCATCGATTTTTGCTATACCTTCAAAGGGATCGATATCATCTTCGAGCATGCAAAGCATTCTCCAGCGAGGCGCCCAGGCAAGATGGACGTATAGCGGACCTGGAAGCATCAACATAGTCCAAGATAAAAACGCAGGAATCAATAATAATCCGGTTGCGGTAATTGTAAAAAAAGCCAATCCGACGAATGGCATTGGATAGAGGATATGACGCCAAATTGGCACCGGTAATCTTTTGGTGAACGCACACATAAATCTGCTAACCATCCCCAATAACATGGTGGAAAAAATCAATAATGAAGCATGTAAAATCCAAAGTGGCAACCAATGTTCACTAGTCATTTTGTAAGGAAGAATCAAAGATAGGGCGACTAAAAGGCCATAAAAACCGCCGATATTGCCGGGGTGAGAAAGCCAAAGCGGTAACTGAGAAAAGCGTCTTGAAAGACTTCCTCCACTAATGATTTCTCTTTGACTAGCATCTAAAGTAGCACAGCGTTCCTCCCATGTGGCAGCAGTACTCATAACATTAAGGGCGGAAGGGACACCATTTGAAGGTACTCGGTGATGTTTTAGCCCAGAGCGAGGTTTTGTCAGTCACTATTGAGTATTCGAGAAAGCGGCCCTTGGACTCCAATCTCCTCCTCAGGTAACCATTCTCGATCTAATAAACCACTCTCATCAGACTCACGCTCACGTGCATCTTCAAAATCATCCTCGGCTTTATTGGAAGCGCTGCAAAGTGCTATCGCTTGATTTATGATACCGATTTGATATTGAAGGATCTTTGCTGGGGTTTTGGTTTGCCACTCTGCGAAAAACGAATTTTCTTCGTCTTTTCTGCTAATTATCCAAGTTTTTTGGAAATTATCGAAATGAAGATGAAATAAATCTTGACCAGATTCTTTCCAACCATCAAAATTTACCATAACCTCGCCCACTCCAATATATCCATCGAGCATGAATGGGTGATTGAGATTGATAGCTAGTGGCACATTCATCATTTTCTCTGCTCGACCCCAATGCCTTGCTGCCAGCATTAATAGAATTCCTGCTGGGATAAGCAATAATGAATGAATAACAAATGAAAGAGCAATTAATATCGTGGAGATGAGTAAAATATTGACCAATTGCTTCATCATCGCTGATTTTAGTTCCGAACCTGCCTTTGATTTCTCAAACAAGATCAGCCCTTTTGGTGCCTCCATGGTCCCGCCATCACACAAGAGGACATCAAACCGTCGCAATAATGGCCGAATGAGCCCCATCATTGAAGAAGGGTGGAAGTGCGAAGCCTACCGCATGGTCATATCGTCGAACAAAGACGAGGCGGCGCCAATATTCTCAGCAATTTGACCGCCGACATAGCAAAATTGGCAACAAGTGGCTATATCCGCTGTGAAACAACTCCAAAGCAATCACTCCCAAGGGTTGGACAAATCATATTTTCTAATGGGAAATTGGCTGCGGCTATCCATGAAGAAAAAGCGATTATTCAAGGTATTGAAGCCTTGATTGCAATAGAATCTGATGCGCTCGAACTAGATTGTAAAATCACCATTAACGAGCTTGAAGATGTCTCTCAATTAATCGAATTGTTTCCTGAATCTATAATTGAGACCGAAGGGTTTGAAGACAACCGGTCTGATAAATGGTGGCATAATGTCGAAACTAGACCACAAGGCTGGACTCGAACCAATAGACTTCCAGAACTAGAAGCGAGTGAACCCGCACCTGAATATGTCCAAAGAAAAGCTGCTGCAATGCGACAAAAACAATTGACTATCGATAAGGTTCTCAAATCTGGGTCAACCCATTTGTTCGATTCTAACGAACCCACATTACTCTACAAATTGGCAGCATCCTTACAAAAACATGGGCGACCGGTTTTGACCATGACTAGAACACCTAGAGAGGATTTAGTAGTGGGTCATGGTTTAAATTCTGAATCTTGTCTATGGTTTTCTCAAAGTGAATCCGATGGGGTTCAATTCGTCGATATCGATGCGATAAGAGGCAGCGTAAACGGATTCTTTGAAGGTAATTTGAGAGCGGTTCTCTTAATTGAGGGTTTGGAATATTTGAGCGAGATTTGTGGTCAAGACGCACTTATCGACCTGATAAGAGATTTGGCAGACCGAACAAAAATGGAAGACCATTGTCTTTTAGTATGTGCTGATTTGAATGCATTTGATACCATGACTAGCAAATTATTAGCGAGAGAATTACCAATTGTTTCAGCCGATGTTCTGAGCGTTTGGGCTGGCGAGGGAGACGGTTTACTCGACCATCCACTGTTAGCGCCACCGACCGAAGAGGAATTATTGCGTTTAGCACAACATGTCGAAGACACATTACCACCTGAGTTCGTCAAGGAAGAGATCATCATCGAACCCTTTGAAGAAGAACTCATTGTTGAGTTGCCAGAATTGGAACCGATGGATGAAATAATAATTGAAAAACCGATAATAGAAATCATCGAGAAAACGGTCAGCGAAATTATGGAGCAACAAATAACTAAAGGTCCTCGGGGTGCCCAATTTGTCAAGCGTCGAAATGCTTTATCTGCAGCACAAATCGTTGAGACCAACCCCCAATTACCTGGTCCAGCCAACATACCTAAAATCGCAATCGGCACAGCTAGAGTTGTTGAATTTCCAAAAACTTTGCTCGGGCCAAAGCCGTACGAAGCCGCTGCCCGCAATCAAAAGGAGGAGGATTCATGACCAGCCCACGCCAAGAACGACTCAAATTGGCTCTTGCTGGTGCTCGTCAAGCATTGGGTAGAAAAAACGTAGAAGGACGGCGCTCTTTATCACCCTTGAATCATTTGCGCGGGGTATCACAAACAAAAGATACTAGAGACGGAGATTTGCTCTCTCGTACTCGGGTCAGTCAAAGACCGGTATTCGAAACGGTAGCAGATAAAGTTCTAGGACAAAGCTCAGAATGGAATCCAAGTATCGATTTGGACACCAAAGGGCAATCGACCTTATCCCAAATCGCTTCACAACGGTTGGCTTCATTGCGTGATAGGCAGACCGAACAGATAGGACCATCAGTCGATTTAGGTGATAACATTGGGATTTTACCAGATGGAAAGCAAATTTGGGCAGAGGTTCTAGATAGGCAAAGAGGGTACTTAACCAACCAGCCAACAACGGTTCAACCATCAGGGCACTTCAATCCGAAATGGCCACCTCTTTTAGCGATTTCAAGTAAAAATACATTGCAATCATGGCATGTTGTCGCTGAAAATAAACGGGCATCAATAGCTTCTGAGAAGGTTGTACATTCGCCTGGTACCAGCATCAACCCTTTACTGATTAAATCAACTCCTGGAAATGGTAAATCACATCTTTTACATGCTACTGCTCAAGCCATGCTCAGAAGGAATGACGGTAATGTCCATCATATATCTCTTTCAACCTTGGTTGGTAGATCAAAATTACCAGATGGTTGGCAAGATTCGATGGCTCATGCAGCAATGGTGGCAATCGATGATATCCATCTGGCTCAGGGCTCAATCGCGGTTGAATTGGGTCTGATGCTCGATTTAGCATTGAACCTTGGTGTTCAAATTGTATTGACCTCACTCACAGGCTCAACCAATTCCCCATCGGGCAGATTGGCAGAGGTTATGAAGTCTGCAACTTCAATCGAGATCCTAACGCCTTCACCAACCTCTCTCATCACTCACTTACGCAGATTATCCACGAACAGAAGTTTGTTGATGGACGATTCAATGTTGGCCAGAATCGTGTCACATTCGCAACTGGATTGGCGAAGTTGTGATGCATTATTTGAAAAGGTGTCATTGGTAATAGAAAGTGGCGAGCACATTTCCTCTGCTGAGGACATCAGTTTAGTCATCGGTGATTCCCTACCAACAAAAAGTGATGAATCGCGAATGGAAGAACGGGATAATTTGGAAGATTTAGCCCACAGAGTTGTTCACGATGCCTTGGATCATGTTTACACTACTTCGGATTTATCAGGAGTAGAATTACACGCCCCAATCAATGAGGTTGAGGATGATTGGACAGTACCTGAATTTGACCTCGCTTCAAGCGATGAATTGCAAGAAAAACTAACCAGCGATGCCCTAACTCCTCATCTAGAAACAACATTCACTATCGATGAAGCGGAAAAGTTTCTACTCGAAGAGGATACTGCAATCGAGGGTTGGGACCGAGTTAGAGTGCTCGAAACTTCTTCAGGGATAAAAAATATCGCCGATGATATGATTGCTAAGGCAACGATCGAACATGAAAATCAAGCGTTGAAGCTTGCTAGATTGGAGGCGGAGATGCAATTATTAGCAAATCGAAGTCAAGAGGCTGATGTTGATGAATTAATCGAAATCGCTGACCGATTGAAAGCGATTGATTCTGAATTAAACAATTTGAACCCACTCGATGAATTCATCCCCGATGGAGAATGGAATATCGATGCCGACGATGTTTCGGCCAGCGATCTTCTGAGTCGACCGATTCTGTCCACTCTCAAACCCTTGACCATCCTAATCCCATTAGAGGACTCCGCATGAGTAAGATCTGGTGGATGAATGGCTTGCGATTTGCTTGCCAGACCGATTGCGGTAAATGTTGTGACCAACCTGATGGCATCGTTTATTTGAGGCCTGAAGATGCTGAAAAATTGGCAGCACATCACGAAATGTCGGTCGAGGATTGGCTGATCAGAGACTGCCGTCAAACCCTTGACGGTAGATATGTGCTGAATTCAGATCCAGAAACTGATATCTGTATTTATTTGGACTCGGCCAAAAGATGCCAGGTCTATGAATCTAGACCGGCCCAATGTGCAGCATTTCCGTTTTGGTCCGAAAACCTCCGCTCCGACCGGTCGTGGCAACGCACTCTTGAGGAGTGTCCGGGTTTGGATGCAGAGGATGCGGTTATCATCGACGGTGATACCGTGCGCTTGAAGGTCTTGCAAGATAGAGATGCAATGCGAGGATTCAGAGTGTGGCCACCACAGAAATAATGTTGATAAATTTAGTAAAAATTACTTATTTAACTTAGTGAAAGTAGGTGTGGCAAAAAACACCTAAATCCTCTTTTCGTTCTCAAGTCAGGGTTGGGCTTATACCGTGGTGGCGAGTGGGTCCTTTCGGAGATAGTAAAATGGCTGGTGAAGACTCACTTTTCGATTTGACCAGCGCTCATCTCAACACCGGTTTACGGGGCATTCCAGTAGGTACCTGTAGGACCTCATATGTGACTCCACTCGAAGGAGTCCACTACTGTGGCTATCCCATTTCCGAATTGGCATCATTAGCTCCTGAAGATGTGATTTATCTCTTACACAATAAGGAATTACCAAACCTCGACCAGTCGCTCGAGTTTCGAAATGATTTGAGATCCCGAGGAACTCTTCCATCAGGGATTGAAGAAATTTTCGCAACCTTGCCAAAAGAAGGTCATCCTATGGATTGGCTCAGCATCGGAATCCACGCATTAGGTATGTTGGGTGGAGTTGATGATTGGAGGGAGGATGCACTCAATCTCACAGCTCAAATGCCCCGACTGATGGGATTAATTTTCCGATACCGAGAAGGAAGAGTTGATGATATTCCAGAAGATGATCTCAAATTAAGTTTGGTTGGTCGATTCACAAATACCCTTGCCCTCGATGGTGTCGAACACGCGGTAATGAATCGTATTTTATCGACATATTTGGTATTACATATGGATCATGGTGGAGGTAACTTGTCAACATTTGCCGGCAAGGCGGTCGCAAGTGGAAAGGCGACAATCTACTCCTCGATGGCTGGAGCGATGAACGCACTTTCAGGGCCACTTCACGGGCGTGCTAACCAATCTTGCTTTGAATTTGTAAAAAGAATCGGTACATCAGATCCTGCCGAAATCGAAAGATTCGTTCGGGGGGAACTAGAGGCTCGAAGACCAATCTTTGGATTTGGACATGCGGGTTTACGGGCTGAAGACCCCAGAGCAACAGCACAATTTGCCCTTGGTGAAGAAATTTGCCCAGATGATGAATATTTCAAAACCATCAGAGTTTTGCGAGAGGTCGCACCTAGAGTTCTAGCAGAAAATCCAAAGATTAGCAATCCAAATGCTAATGTCGATATAGCTAGCGGAACCCTGCTTAATTTCGTGGGCCTATCAGACCCTGAATACTATACTACCTTCTTCGGCTGGGCGAGAGTTGCTGGAATCGGTGCTCAAATTATCGATGAACGCTGTGTTATGCGCTCTGGAAAAGGTGTCCCTCTCTATCGCCCAAAATATATCGCTGAGCAACAAGAATTACGTCACCTTTGAAGCACTGGCCTTGGGGTTTTCCCACAGCCTCTATGTCCGATTATTCTTGTGATATTCCAAGGTAATGGCTCATCGTTCAATTCATGATAAGGAGTTATATCTTCCGGCATTATCCCTTTTTTGAGACCATTCCATTGTGCTTTACTGAGAGGCATGGTCGCGGGCCTTAACCAGCGAGAACTGCCATCGGGTAACAGTTGTTCAGGGTCAGCATTATCGGTTAAAACACTCAATCCAGCATTGATTAAATCCCTTTCTAAATGAAGATGGCCTGGCCAAATATATACTGGGAAATCGCCTCTAATTTTATCTAAGCGCTTTCTGGCACGACCTTTTAATCCAACCGGAAAACCAAAATGGGTAAACCGGGTAAAACCCTCGAAATAATCCGAAGTACACGGCATCATCGGTGCCCCGGCTTTTTTCTGAGACCTCATCAAACGACCAAATGAATAAGCGAAGAACTCTGGGGCTGCCATCATTCTCATTTTGTAATGTGAGCCTCTTCTTGGCACTATCGGCAATAATCGAGACCACGGACGAGTGGATTTAGAGATTTTTGCTACCTTTGCCATAGGTCGGTGGAAGGCATAGAAAACCGCACTGGTGTTAGGAATCCCCGCCTCATCTAACATGGCTGTGGCTTGAGCCATGATCTCAGCCATCCTTTCGGTTGAATCAGGGGTTATCGAGGGATCGCTACGCTTTATCTCTAGGCAAGCCGCCTTGGAATGTTCTTGCCAAGGGACTAACCATTCTTTGTCTGCCATCAATTTTTCAAACGAACAAAATCCAACTTCTTCCAATTCGGCCAAGGTCCATTGTTCTGCGATTTTTGGTCGCCCTTCCAACAATTCTTTTGGAATTGAGACCTCATTGTCATGATGGATAACCAATTGATTATCCGCGGTAAGTCGAAGGTCGAATTCGACACCGTCGAGATTATTCATCGCCTTGACCAAAGAGGCGTGGGTATTCTCGGGAGGTTGGACCCACGCCATGGTTTGACAACCGAGCGCACCCCCATTTGAATGATGTGCAGGTAGTCATGGCCGTCCTAACCATCATAAGGGCGTGAGTTGACTGCCATCTATGGCAGAAGACAAACGAGTGCAGGGCTATTGTTTCTACGACTGGGGCAAGAGCGCATTTGAAACCTCAGTAACGACTGCAATTTTACCAGGTTGGTTCACCTACCTTTTCCTAAGGGCTAATGGATTGACAACGACCATCCTCGGTAGCGAGTGGTCCGCTGATGCAATATTCTCGATATCGGTCTCATTGGCTGCATTTATCGTTGCCATCATGTCACCTTCCTTCGGTGTTATCGCCGATCGCCGCATGATCAAGATGTGGTGGTTGAGGATACTCACCTACCTCGGT
>LWDU01000603.1_pt1 | contig 10778 bp, 10 predicted proteins | sample 727161 | NCBI WGS metagenome assembly LWDU01 (sample SAMN04566230, study PRJNA314399) | hydrothermal vent metagenome | isolation source: deep sea hydrothermal plume seawater | place: Mexico: Gulf of California, Guaymas Basin | collected 2004-07-11 | reverse complement strand
TGATGTGGCCTAGCGTCAACTCAAATCCCCACTTAGAACCTGCAATACGCTCACCCCAAAGGGTGGCATAATGTTCAGGAAGGCACTTCCTGGTTCTCTCTAGGGAGCCATTAATATCATTAAGCCAAATGGCTTCTTTTGATATCTTATTTCCTACATATTCTCCAGGTGTCATACTATCTACTCCAAATCATCTATATCTTTGAGAGGTCCACGAGACCAGCTACCGTCTGGTCCACGCTTAATCTTTACTATATCAGGGTTATTGTCTCCTTTGTCGACTAGGACGACTATCCAGTCGCCTAGTGCAGCAAACTCATACTCAGGTCCAGACGCTATGCTAAGGACATCCTCAATGATACCTACATGTATCCTCTCGTTGTAGGATGAGTTCAATGCGATCCAGTGAAATGCGCCCGCATCAAGAAACTTGTCTTCTTCAAGATTAGTGCCTAATACGCGGCCTAACACACTTGCAATATGCTCTTCAAAAGGACTATAAGTCACATCCTGGCCAGAATACACCTGCCATGCTTGGCCTAAGGTGTATAGATGCAAATCATTATTCACATCAAATGTCATTTGACTCATATCTACCTCCTAGATATCTTTATCTGCCATCATTATTATAGTACGAGGGAATCCCTCGCTCACTATTTCGGCCAAAGCAATCTCTACTCTCTCCAAGTATTCAATCCACTTAATACAATCCGCCTCGTTATCCTGATCATCTACAGAATCCGAAAGATCTATAACTGATGTATCCTTATTTACTAGACTCTCTACCCATTCAAGCTGAACCCTTGTCTTAGATAGCAATGAAATCACTTGGTCATGTATATGACCATCTACGAAGTTATCATCTTCCTTCTTAGGTGTATGATCTATCTGTTCTGACATGGTATTGTCCTTTCATAGACATTCTAAACCTCTCTGTACATACACTCTAAACCTCTCTGTATATGCACTCTAAACCTCTCCACCTACAGTTACTCGACCTGTAGCGTGATTTAGTTTTTTTTATTTGAGTAGCAAATATATACCTCGTGGGGGCCCCTACCCCCCTTTACCTATTTGTATCGTTGTGTATATCTTCGATTACTGGCCGTAAACGGCCTAAAAGTGTTTTTCTCAGTAGGGGTAAAACACCTTTGTTTTTGATATTATTACTATTTGAATCTACGATTCTATTATTATATTTACATATGTATTATATTTATTTGGTGCTACGCACCTTATTGCGGGGCCCCTACCCCGCTTGTATTAGGGGCTGCGCCCCCCCCCTGGGGCCCCCCGCGTTATACAATACAAAAAAGAAGATAAAAAAGATCTCCAGGAAGACTGGTTAGGTCCTCCTGGAGACTCGCATGCTAGGCCGATTCCAGGCCCAAGACTAATGTCTCGTCCTGTACTATATTATCCCGGACACCGACACGCTTTCGCGGGTCCACGGCCTGTACGGACCGCCGATATCCTTCGACCTTACAGCACAACCAATGCCATAAGGATTTATCTAAAAAGCCAGGAGAGGGTTAGAGGCGAATAGCCTCACAGCCCCCCCCTGACCTATACTTAGTGACTAGGGCAGGACTCGAACCTGCTGACCACGGGCATTTCCTCCCAAGGTATTCTCCTAAAAGTCAGAGGACCGATACTCCTCTCGGGAGGGATCTCGGTCGGGACGCTTGAGCCCCACTAACCGTTATGCATTTGGGCCCGAGCCCTTCTGCAAAGTCGCGATCTGACTCGCCTAGACATATATCATTATATTTAGGTACCGCCGCCTGGATTCGAACCAGGATCTTCGCCCTTAAAGACGACATTCTAGCCGTTCGGTCTCCTCTTGCAGGAGAAGACCTACTAGACCCCAGCCTCCGCCTGCAAGCGTTGGGCCAGTCCTATTGAACTACAGCAGTATAGATTCCGTTACCTATTTTACTCCTTGAGCCAATCCGGCAAGAAGTCTGGGACCTGTCCTTTGGTCTTTGTCATTTCCTGGACAGCGCCTTTCAGCATTTCCTGGACTTGTTCGACCAGGGTACTGTAAGCACTAATGAACCTAGCGGCACTTACTCCTAAGAGCAAAACGCCGAAAGAAGCAACGATTGCCGCAATACCAAGTATGATACTCATTATAGTCTACTTTCTACTGCCTCTACGCTTGTAGAGAAAAATGATACAATGGCCGATATGAAAGCCAAAAGAACGACACCAGGTAGCGACATGGCCGCTGTCCCTAACTTCTGCATGGTCGCTCCACAACGGCGCGTCCATGACTCCTTCTCTTCCTGATACTGAAGTACCAGAGAGGCTGAGAACCATGTGATCATGCTGAGTACTCCGAGGAATACCCACTGTAACTGTTCATGTGACATCTTGGTCCTCTTCTGTTGGTTCTGGGGTTGTTTGTATGAAGTTCCCAACCATGTTGAGAGCCCCACCAATGAAGTCTCTTGTCTTGCTGACAATACCGGATTCTTGGCCGGCTGTCACACCTTTCTCAACCAGTTCCGCACTCTTTACTAGAAAACCCATGACAGGGATCCTTTCGTTAGGGTAAAGTATCTATGAAATCGTCGATTGATCTTGCCGTAGAACGCTGTAATGCTCTTCCGGCGATAAGTACCAAGATAACCAAGGTACATACCATCATTCCTGCTGGGGTGAACAGCATATCACCGGTAACACCGTTGTTAAACTGATCACCCCAGGTATACATCTGTCCACCATTCACTGCGGAATCCTCACTGAGATCGGACCCTCGCGCTCAATCGGCATGAGGCCTTGCTTCTCACGATCCTGATCTGTCAGTCCAGACAGACGAATCGCCGAAATCCTCTGACTCCGACCGTCAGCCAGGTGCAGCGTAATACCACCAGTACCGCCTTGCGGCTTATCGTCGTCCTTACGCTTTCCGTCAAACTTATCCTGTGCCTTCTTATTCAAGGCAATGATCGTTCCAAGGTCGTGCATGCAACACTCCGTTCGTTCTGAAGTAAAAAAAATACGCTACCTATACCTATTTCTAGATATAGATAGCGTATCGAACTATCAGTCAGCGTCGTGCTGCTGACAGTTCTGAGGTCCCTCAATGTCTGACTGCAAGAGATTGATCTGCTCAATCGTATCGCTACGATTAGCAGTCGTTCTCTCCTGGAAAGCCTGGGGCAGGTCTGCGTCAGAGATCAGAACCCCACTCTGGTCGAAGTACGGCATAACAACTCCTTCTAGCCAAAAACCCTCATGGGGTCCGGCGTTATACAATCAAAAAAAGAGAAGGCCTCTCCCCCTGCCGAAGCAGAGAGAGAGGTAGGGTTCGAGCCGGGACTAACCCCTGGTGATCCAGGCGAGGAAGACGGCCTGTTGACCCACGGACAGGTCCTCGAAGGTCAAGTCTACGAACTTGCCATCGGCACCCTTCGTGGTGAAGGCGATCGACTCACCCTTGGAGGGCACGCCGTTCTTCTGCGTCTTGGCAGGCCAAATGGTCCGCTTGGCAGTCGCACCACCGAACGAGCAAGTCTGCACATCCTCGGGGACGTTCGTCGCAGGTGCGGGAGCAGTGACGACAGACTGTGCTGCCAACTCAATCGCAGCAAGCATCTCCGGGCTCAAAGTCGTGGCATCCGACATATCGGACTCCTTTCACGAGTTTCCGTGTGCATAACCCAAGCACGGGGCGGAAGAGATTCTTCCTATACCTATTTGGAGTGGCGACACCCCTAGGCACTAGATAGACCGAAGTCTTTCCTATACCTATTTGGAGCTACGTAGCGCTCCTAAGCACAGAAAACGACTTTGTCTTTCCTATACCTATTTGGTACGGCCCTATACCTGTGTCGTTACGGGAGTCGTGTGTTGTCAAGGGGCGAAGCCCCCCAAGACCTGGGCGGCCCTATATCTCCGATGACGATTCACATGACCCAGATGAGACAAACACCCTCTAACAGGCCGTGAGGCCTTAAACGAGGATGTCTATCTCTGAGGCAAACACCCTCTAACAGGCCGTGAGGCCTTAAACGAGGATGTCTACCTCGGGGTCACGTGGTAGCCATAGTGACATACGTATATGGGGTTTGAGGTAAGTATTTGTATAGCGCCCTTACCCAAGGCGCTGGTCGAGCAGCTTAACGTCCTGCTCAAGACGGAGCCTTTTAACGTCCTGCTCAGGACACTAAGCAACTAGTTAAAGCAGTGAGGACTTGGGAGGCCACGCACTGGGGGACGAGGAGTGTCAGACCACTTGTGATCCATATCCGCAAAGTCCTCGTACTTGAGAACCAGAATTGCGGCCACTTCTGCTTCACAGCCAAGTCCCTGGTGCATTCCGCAGTCTCCCAGGTGCATCAGTCCAATGTATACCACTTTGTCATCATTGGAGTAGTGAGGATTGTCCTTTGGCAGATTCGATGCCCAGAAAGAGTATAGTTCAATGCATTCTTCCTCTAAGCGATACGAGCCGCCGTGACTCCGCTCCTGGAGCAGAGTCTCGATCTCATGCTCAACCTGACTGTAGTCATGTTTTGCGATCTCCAGATGGCAGAACAGTACACCCTCAAATTCTCGAATGTTGCCCCTATGGAGTTCGATCTCCGGCTTCCCACTGGGGAAAGACTTAACGAACTTCTCTAATGCTCCTGCGATTACGCAGTTGAGCATTCCAGTGACCCAGTTAATGATTCCCATACTTTTCTCCTTTTCTTTTTCTGCCAATGCCATGCCCCAGGCAAAACCTGCGGTCTTTCTGGCAATATCCAATAGTCCACTGTCTGTCAATTCCGCGTCCTCAACCTGTGCTGCAAAAGCGGCCGCGAGGCCCTCTCCTATCCAGGGTCCCTCTGGGATACCTTCATTAAGCAGATCTTGTCCGCCAATGATGGGCTTGATCTGCTCCACACCCAAGTCCTCATGCCATTGCAGGCAGAGCTTGGAGGGGACATGATCGAAGTCGACTCCCTCGATCGTGGTGGGCCATGGAGTTCTGTTTGGTCTGCCCGCCCAATCACAGCGACTGAGCCAGCCCAGCAAGTCAAGCCTCCCATCCATTCTCTTCTCACCATGGAGCCGCTTCCAAGCTCCATCCCCTGCCTCTATCAGACTGAAGGGGGTCATATGCCATCGTACTAGATTAGACACTGTTTTGATAACTTTCTTCTCATTCGTCATTAATGACAAGAAGTCTTCCGTAAGGGCCACACCCTCCTCCTCGTGGCCATGAGCACGGCACTCCGGCAATACAGTAGTGACTGCCTTACCGAGGTCATGGCACAGCGCCCCTAACATAAATGACATGCGATCCTCTTCCGGGAGGAGGTGACGCACGCTGGCCGCATTATCTACGACCATGAGGGTGTGCACCCATACATTTCCCTCCGGGTGCCACTCCGGATTGTGCGGACACCCTGCATCATCAAACTGGTCAAAGTAACTCTCGTTACTCTCCTCATCCCAGCCTGGCCAGTAAGCCAGATCATGTAGTTGAGGAAAACAGGCCAGCCATCCCGAGTCCCGTAAGAATTTCAGACCCACTGAGGGCTTGTCAGCCATCAGCAGAAGTTTCTTGAATTCCTCATAAACTCTTTCGGGAGCTAATGAAGAGAACTGGTCCCTCATCCTCATAATAACTATCAGTGTATCGATGTCAATAGTCTTGCATTTCCGAGCTAGCAGTTGCATGGCACGCATAGGCCTCAACGCGTCCTCAACGAACTTTCGTTCACAGGTCATGCGAAGGATGCCATCACGAAGATCCTGAAGACCATTGTATGGGTCAATGATCTCACCACTGTCCATATCATAGAACATGGAGTTAATGGTGAAATCTCTCCTCAATGCTGCTTCCTCCGGCGTCATGTCCGGATCGAAAGACATCTCAAAGTCTTTGTGGCCTAGGCCTATCGAGCTGTCAGTTCGGGGGATACTAACGTCAATGTCAATTCCCTCACAGTTGGCAGCTGGAAGCTTGAAGATCCCGAATGTCTTGCCACAAGCTTTGGGGTCATAGACTCGAAGTACTTCCTCAAGATGAGACATTGAGATGCCATGCACCTCGATATCCCAATCCTTGGGTTCTCTGCCACTGTCCACGTCGATGACAGCGCCGCCCACCAAATAGGCTTTGGCGCCGGCAGACTTCAACTTTTCTACCAACCCCTGAACAGGAGCAGGCAGAACGATGGAGGAGGCCGCATAAGCGACCCCCTCCATTCCTTCGAAAGCGAACATAGTTACCAGCCCCATCAGGAGCATGCCGGCAACCAAGATGATCTTGGCCTTGGCACGAGTGATGGCGGTGTAGCTAAGATTCACATTGTTCCCCATCTGCGCCTGACTGTGCCTGCCATACAGTACGTCAGCAGTTGTGTACACGCGGTCGAAACCAAGCCCCTGGGACTTGTGGATGGTCATTGCCCAGCCGAACTTCATCTTGAAGCTACAGTTGACGCGCTTCTCGATCTGCTCTTCGGAGAGGCTAGCACTCCAGTTGTAGAAATCGGAGAACGACGTCAGCACGAGAGGATTGACGGACTGGAAGAATTCCCCAAATCTGTCCCCAAAGTCGACGTCGGTGTATATCCGCCACACCCGGCCATCACCGTTGATCTCAACGATGTCCATCTCGAAGCAGTTATATATTCTCCACGCGTCTTTTGACTCTTCAACGGTATTGAGTGGACCGTGGTTCTTGATTCCAACCACCTTCACCCTTGACCCGTTAGCCAGGTAGAGTGAATCAACTCCGGCCACGGCACCATCCTCAATGTACTCACAGAACGCCGTTTTGTTTGTGCTGACCATCATGGTAGCACCAACCGGAATCGGATCTTGAGCAGTGCTCTTGCATCCGAGGTGATTCACGCACTGATCATTTGTCGCAATTGCGGCTCTGTTTGTTGGGAAAATTGCTGCATTGTTACCTGGATCTTTTACCAGGCGTTCAATGTCAATTGTTCCACGTTCAACTTGATCTGATCCATTGATCAGATTGGTGATCACTCGACCTGCCTCATCGTCTCCTTGAATGACCCACGATGTTCGGCCATTCTTAGACCCATCATTATCGTCCCATCCGGCCATGAATATCGACCGGAATATATTGGCAATAGCCAGAATTGTTCCTCCGTTTGTCTGACGGAAGTTCGTGGTCAAATGAAACCGCTCAATCCCACTCTCCATGATTGGAGCAGGACCTTCTGGACCCACTTCCCGATCATGAAGCCAGCGGGTGATCTCCTTGCCCTTGAACTCAGGCAACACCGGTGGCAACTGGGCCATATCACCGACCCATAAGATAGCGGAACCATGCCCGCTTGCCAGTTTCCGAAGCTTCTGGCCCAGTAGAGGAGAAGTCATCGTCGCCTCGTCGTTGATGATTAAGGCGCGGTACGCCGGCTCAACCTGCTTTTTAAGGCAGAGATGTCCCTGTACATCTTCCACACCGATCAAGGTGTGAATGGTGCAGGCATCCATTCCTGTGGCCTTCCGCAAGTTTAGCTGTGCCGTACCAGTGAATGAACAGAGGTCAACTGAGTTGAAGACTCGATGCCCTCCCTTTGCGACATGCTTCAGACAATCAACGATTAACTTCACCAGAAACGTTTTGCCACAACCAGCGGCACCATTTAGAATCAACTCCGTCTTCCCCGCAAGAAAACCTAACACAATACCTGTCAAGGCATCATACTGGTCCTTGGGAATTCCCAGCCCTTGGGCTTTCTGCATGAGCAGGGCCTCTTGGAAGAACTCTTCGATGAGCTCCTCTGCAGTTGCCTCAGGTGGAGCAGTTCTTTCGTCGTACTCCTCCTGCACTCGCAGTGCTGCATCTTGAGCTTCAGACACAGCTTCAGACACATCCTCTTCAGGATTCGTGTCCTCTACTACCCTGGTGGGTGGAGGGAAGTTGACATGTCCCTCACAGACAGCCAGAATTGCTGCCCGCACCACGTTTCCATGGCACGCCTCTGGGGCGCACCAGCAACCGAGGTGCAACTCACCATGTAGTACTGCGAACTGCGCCAGCCTCTCAATTTCTTTGGATACAGGCGCATCCGGATGCTTCTTCAAGCATTCCGTCAACATCGTATCGAAAATCTCAATGCTTCGGTGCTTGGCGCAGGTCCTAAACGTATTTGCAAGAGTCGATGCCTCGAAATCGTAGAGGCCGTTCCTCTGCTCTCTTCCGATGTATACTTTCCTCGAACAGATACGACCTTCACTACTGGGGGCTTGAAGCTCTCTCCAGTGGTGTCTTCAACGGTCGGACACGCACTGTCGTCAGTGTCAGGTTCCTGCTCCTGGGGCAGATCTTCAACAGGTCCCTCCGGAGCACTGTCGTCAGTGTCAGGTTCATCCTGAGGTCCATCCCCTTCGGGATTCGGATCCTCAGGATCGACATCTGCACTCATGAGCCACTCGAACGCACCCGGCAGTGGATGCGTATCATCGAAGCCTCCACTTGCTGGCGGGTTAGGTAGGTGCAAGTCATTCAAGACCTGCATCGCATTGCCGTAGGCAACGTCCTGCTTCCCCACCGCCTTTGCGATGAGAGCGGCCTTATTGAGAGCGATCCACAGTGAAACAGTACCCATTTCGGGCCTGAACTCCTTGCCGATAGCATCGATATGCCCCGGCAAGTAGTTCGCCACGAAGCGCTTTGCAGCGTCCATAAAGGTGGCGAGGGCTCTCCAGCCTTTGTCCGCCACAAGATCCTCTTTCAGCTTCTCCGCCTTCTCGAGCATCACGGTGTCGAATAAGCCTGTCAAGTAGGCCAAGGTTTTGGACTGCTTAAGAAGTCTTTCAAACTCCTCAAGCCTGCCTTCAATCAAACCTTCATAAGAAACAAAAGACTTACAGAGCTTGTCTCTGTATTCCAGATAGACCCCCGCCTTGTAGGCGTTGATCTCGTCAAACCAATGGCCATCGATGATGTTAGGGCAGTCTTTTGGATCCCAGCCAAACAAGACAATACCTGCAGGCGAAATACCCTGCTGCTGGATCGTTGCCTTGAGCTCGGCTGCCATCGCAGCTGCCCAAGCAAAGAACTCTGCCTTTCCGATCTCCTGTTGGTATACATCAACAGTGATCTCGGCTCCGAGCATACGTGGATTCAAACCGAACATGAATTGTCCCATGTTAGAATGGAACTTTTCACCAAGCTCGTCCATCAACTCTCTTTTATCAGCCAGACATTCAGATGCGCTCTTTGGATTAAGCCCTCTCTCGCTGACCCACGGGAGATCGTTATAGACCTCCTGCAGACCTTCTGGCACGTCAATAATTGAGAACTCGCGGAATGTCGGAGTTGGCATTGGCGGAATGTTCTTACGATCCCGCTTACCATTCTTGTTGATTCCTACCGTCCTTTTCAACGGCTTGTAGCGAACCAACATACAGCGAGCTTCGATGAGAATACCTTCACCGGGGCCAATTGGATGCCTGAAGCATAACGTGGGGTTCGTCAGCTTCGCCCGCTGGAAACTGCCATCCTTCATGGCCTTCCAGCCGAAGCCTTCACCCAGCGTCCTGACAGAAGATTCTTCATCTCCGTCAAGGTCTGCACCACCCTCTTCTTTGAGGATGTAGCGGATGTACGAATCAGATACCAGCTTTACTCCCCTTGGGAAGCCTGGCAACATATCAGTCTGGACCTTGTGGATGCCCCACCAGTGGAGCTTGTTCTCCTTCTTGTTCAACGATGCAACCCGGAAGAAGTTCAACTTCTGGTTGTACTCAACCTTCTCAATCGCAGGCCATGCCTCTCGAATGGCTGCTTCGATCGCATCAGTGCCATGCTCTTTTACGAACTTTCGCATGGAGAAAAACTTGCCGCGACACGAGTAGGAGAAGACTGCCCCAACCTTCTTCAGGGCGGCTTTCAAGGTGAAGATGCCTTTCGAGACATCCACACCTTCCCAATTCGGCTTCTGCCACGACTCCACCATATTCTTGATGAGAGTCATCAAACACAGGAATCCGGTGGTAGACACTGCAGCTTCTTTCAGCCGCCTTATTGCAACATCGCGATCGATTCTGGTTTGGCCAGGCCCAGACTCTTCGTACTGCTCATCCTCATCTGGGTCTTCCGAAGATCCCATCAGAAGGAGCAGGTCGCCGTGCCTTATCGCATACTTCATACGCCAGTAAGCAGCGTCGGCCGTCCACTTGATCAGCTCTTTGATATAGCTGATCATTTCTGGCGTCCAGACGAACTGGTTCAGAAGCATCCAACTGCACGTTGCGTTCCCCTTTCCAGGGTTCTTTCCCTGGATCTGCTCTTCTCGTGGAGCAACGATTCGGTCCATCTCGAAGATGTGGGGGCTGCTTGAGTACAAGCCCTTCTTCAGATTGGCTATCCCTGAAACAATCTTGGCGACTGTTCCATGAACTACCATCCAAAGAGACTTGCCCATGCCGTCATGATTGTAGGTGCGACCCTGAGCAAAGTAACATTGCCCAGGCTTGAGTGTCGGATCATATCGGACAGCGTCACCGTCATCCTCACACCCGTCACCGTCAGCGTCCCACTCAATTTGGATGTTGCTATCCAAGATTGCCGTGGGTGTCGCGTTCAGTGTTCCGAGTCGCTTGAGTACTTTCGAACTGTCTGTTATCGACAGTCCAGCTTCTTCAAGCGCCTCAGGCCACTGCTTGTCGCGGATCTGAAACTGATCCTCGACCTTTGGTCCCACTTCAACGAGGAAGGGGTCGGGGAAGGTATCAAGGACAGATTGAAGTTCTGCCGCTGTCAACCTCAACCCGTCGTGGAGGTTACCTGAGAA
>LWDU01040492.1_pt1 | contig 10780 bp, 5 predicted proteins | sample 727161 | NCBI WGS metagenome assembly LWDU01 (sample SAMN04566230, study PRJNA314399) | hydrothermal vent metagenome | isolation source: deep sea hydrothermal plume seawater | place: Mexico: Gulf of California, Guaymas Basin | collected 2004-07-11 | reverse complement strand
CCCCCCAAAGAGACGCTCGGCACCTGGCAGGTTATCGGACCATTCATGGCGGCGGATTTTAAAACGGCTTACAGAGAGGCCTTCTCGCCGGAAAAGGAAATCGATCTCAACAAAGTCTACGACGAGCTCTCCTGGGTATCTCGACCTGAATGGAAAGACGGTCAAGTCCACAATACGCTGACGGGCAACAATAGCGCCAACTATCTATACCGTACGATCGAAGTGGCGGCGAAGGGTCCGTTGGATATTTCACTGGGACGTGACGATGCGATTAAAGTCTGGCTCAATGGCAAGTCGGTGCTCGCCAAGGAGGTCACCGGCGGCGCAGCAGCCGATCAAGACAAAATCACTCTTCAGCTAAAGGCCGGTAGCAACGACCTGCTGCTCAAGATTGTCAACGCGTCGGGACCCTCGGGTTTCTACTTCAGCACGAAGCCGTCGATACCGAAGAACATTCAGGATATTTTGGCGCTGGCCGAGGAAAAGCGCAACGATAAACAAAAGGGGCAATTACTAAAATGGTATGCTCCCCGCGACCCCGATTGGGCAAAGCTAAACCAAGCCGAGCAGGAACACCTCAAGAACAAGCCGCAGCCAGACATTACCAAGGTGTACGCGGCGCGGAAAAACGGCACCACATACAATTTTGGTGGCGACACTCGCAAGGTGTACTTCCTAGCTCGCGGGGATTCAAATTCCAAGGAAGGACTGGCTACGCCGGGATTTCTTCGTGTGCTCACCGCCGGCGAGGTTTCGGAGAAGCATTGGCTATCCACTGGAACGGACGATGCAGATTCGAAGCAACCACCACGCATCGCATTGGCCAATTGGTTGACTGATGAGAAACAAGGTGCAGGGCATCTATTGGCGCGTGTCATCGTCAATCGCCTCTGGCAACACCACATGGGCCGAGGAATTGTGGCGACACCTAGCAATTTTGGCAGTCAGGGCGCCGCGCCGACCCACCCCGAAATGTTGGATTTCCTGGCGGCCGAATTAATACGAGGTGGATGGAAGCTAAAACCAATTCACAGATTGATCTTAAACAGCGCTGTCTATCGACAATCGGGAGAAATCAACTCGCTTGCCGTCGAGACCGATCCGGGGAACCAACTCTGGTGGCGACGCGGGGCAACGCGTCTGGAGGCCGAGGTTATCCGCGATGCGCTGATGGCCGTAAGTGGTTCGCTCGACAAGCAAATGTTCGGGGCCGGTTCACTCGACCAGACCAATCCACGGCGGAGCATTTACCTGACGGTCAAACGCAGCAACCTGATCCCCATGTTGCAACTGTTTGACGCGCCTGATTCGATTCAGGGCATCGGCAATCGGGATGTGACGACTGTACCTCCCCAAGCTTTGTCGATGATGAACTCTCCGTTAATTCGCCAATTGGCAGAAAAACTGTCCAATCGCGTTCAGACCGCTGCGAACACGACACTCCAAGAGCGGGTTCGCACAGCCTACGAATTGACGTTATCTCGACCGCCGAGCGACGCCGAATTGGGAAAAATGACTGATTTTATTGAGGACCAGACAGCGTCGTACGGTGATAACAAGAAAGCCATCGAACTAGCGATGGTTGATTTTTGTCAGTTGATGTTCTGTCTTAATGAGTTTATTTTTGTCGATTGAGCTGTGCCTTCAGGACCGACGACGATGCCCAAAACCAAATCCCAGCAACCATTCGAATTCCATTCCCGACGAGCCTTCCTGAGACATTCAGGGCTCGGGTGTGGAGCGTTGGCACTGACAAGCATGTTGAATGACGGGGGACTACTTTCGTCAACCAAAGCCGCAGAGCCACCTCGTCTACTGCAACCGCGACATCCACACTTCGCGGCCAAGGCGAAATCCTTGATCTGGCTATTCATGCCGGGAAGCCCGTCACAAGTTGATACGTTCGACTACAAACCGGAGTTGCAGAAACGTGATGGGATGAAACTCGAAGGCGCCGATCCCAAGACGGGATTCTTCACAACCAGCGGAAAGGTATTGAAGTCGCCTTTCCGCTTCCAACGACACGGCGAGTCGGGCGCGTGGGTGTCGGAAATTTTTCCACACATGGCGAAACACACAGACGAGATGGCATTCGTCTATTCTTGTTTTTCCGAATCCAACAACCATACGCCGGCGATGTTGGAAATGAATTCCGGGATGTTCCTTCAAGGACGTCCTTGTGTCGGCTCTTGGTTGACCTACGGCCTGGGCAGCGAGAACCAGAACTTGCCAGGATTCGTTGTCTTGCATGGCGCGATGCCACGCGGCGGCAAGCCGATTTGGTCGCCAGGTTTTCTCCCGAAAGTCTATCAACCGACTTCGATTGATGGACGCAACAATACGCCGATTGCCAACTTGGCTCGTCGGCAGGGCATGAGCGAACAGCAACAGCGTTCGCAATTGGACGTTCTCAGATCCATGAATAGGAAACACCAGGAATTGCGACCCCAGGAGGCCGACCTGGCTGCCAGGCTGGAGTCCTTTGAGTTAGCCTACCGCATGCAGTCCGCCGCACCCGAAGCGATGGATCTCAACCAGGAAACCGCAGCGACTCAAGCGGCCTACGGCGTCGACAAGAAAGAAACCGAACTGGTGGCCAAACAATGCATCACGGCGCGTCGCCTCGTCGAGCGCGGCGTGCGATTCGTGCAACTGTACGCCGGAACCAATGGTGGAGGAGGCGGCGTCGCCGACGTGCCGTGGGATGGGCATAACGACATCGGGGCAAACCACCGAATCGCCGCTAAAAGCGTTGACCAACCAATCGGTGCGTTGCTCTCCGATTTGCGCGCTCGTGGCATGCTCGAGGATACACTTGTCGTTTGGGGCGGTGAGTTCGGTAGAACGTCTGACTCGCAGGGAAGTCTGGGCCGTGACCACAACCCCCACGCATTCACGATGTGGATGGCCGGTGGCGGGATTAAAGGTGGAGTACAATTTGGGGCCAGCGACGAATTCGGATACAAGGCCGTCGATAATCGTGTCGGCGTTAACGACCTGCACGCCACCATCCTTCACCTGTTTGGTATCGACCACGAAAGGTTGACCTACCGTTTCAATGGTCGAGACTACCGACTGACGGACGTTGCTGGAAATGTTCTTCATCAACTTCTTGTCTAACGGGGCGTCGCTGGACTTTCACAGATGCTCGGCACGAACACCGCACGATTGTGCTATGATTTGAGCGCTTCATCGTCGCAAATGGAGTATCCAGCAAAGTGAGAATCGTCCGGAGTCACGTTACATGCACCTCCGCAGCTCTGTTATCGTTTCCGTATTGGTAGCCCTGCAGGCAAACTCCATACGTCCGGCAAATGGAGTGGAGACGATTCGTTGGGACGGCAAGGGACAGTACCGGCTGCTGGTCGCGGTTGCGCCCCGAGACATCGATCATCGACCGATCGACGAAATGCCGGCGAGATTAAAAGTCGACTTCGTTGCAGAACTTAAGAAAATCGGTGCGAACGCCACGCCCGATATCGCATCGATTCGAGTGATGCCTTATGACCCGTCAACCGGTGAGCGAGCTGGTTCCCACCCAGCAGACCAAAACTCCCACTTCGACCGGCCGTTTCGCTGGTACGACGGTGCTATTCCCTATGAATTCCCTGAGTTTCCGGAAAGCGTAACGCGTACCCGTGGGAAGATCCAACGGACAACTAGGACACGGGGAGGCTATTTCTACAACGCGATTGGAGATTGGAATCGGGGGCAATTGGTTTGGACGCATTTGCAATCTGCTCAGGAAGCCTCCCACTACGCGGTTTACTTCGATCTCTTGCCTCCAGGTCAGCACCCATCCGAAGTGCCACCCCGGGCTTGGATGGGAGACGGGTTGCCGCGTTGTACGTTAACCGGTTCCAGCACCATGGGTGCCGACCATTGCCGTATTGATGTTGATGACTGGGATGGTGACGGACTGGTCGATCTTATCGTTGGAGAGAATTACGGCCACGTGCTGTGGTGGCCCAACCGGGGTACAAAGACCGAACCGAAGTACCCGTATTCGCGATTTATTTTTGAATCGAACGGCGACCCATTGGATGCCGGCATGTTGGCAGCGCCGAAGGTCGTCGACTGGGACGGCGATGGTGTGAAGGACCTGCTAGTTGGTACGGAGTGGAATAGGATCCTCTTTTACCGAAATCTCGGCACTAACAAAGAACGCATATTGAATTATGAGGGATTTGTCGAGACCGAGGGCAAACCGTTAGAACTTCCCATTGCTCCACTCGTACGCGGCAGCTCCGACGTCTTTAAACGCGACTATTATCCCGTTTTGGAAACCGTCGATTGGGACGGAGATGGTGATACGGATCTACTAGCTGGCGGGTACATCACCGGACGGATCTACTTCTACGAGAACGTCGGACGAGGCGACGGCGGAGTTCCCCGCCTCGTTCTCCGAGGTCCATTGCAGGCCGACGGAAAACCGCTGAATGTCGGACACTGGTGTGCGGCGCCATGCCTGGCGGATTTCGACAACGATGGCGACCTGGATCTCCTCTCTGGAAACATGCCGATGTACGTTCGCAGTGCCGACAAGGCTAACGAACCTGCCATGTTGCAATATTACGAAAACCTGGGTACGCGCAGCAAACCTCAGCTTGTCGCGCGTCCATTCCCGACGAATGGGACGATGCCCCGCGCCCGATTGGCAACACCTCGCGCGGTTGATTGGGATGCCGATGGCGACCTCGATTTGGCAATAAGCGCCAGAGAGAACATCTATTTGTTCGAAAATCAAGGTACGAGCGCAAGTCCACTATTCCGGGTTGATCGTAAACGGATACCAAGCCACTGGGGTGGTTCTCCGTTGACCGTCGATCAATTCCGCGACTGGAATAACGACGGACGCTTGGATGTTGTGAACAATTACGTGGTGCGATTGAATTCGGGCGTTGGCAATCCTTGGGCTTGGGAAAAGACCCTGTCGATCCTGCCACCGGGAGAGTACATCGAGCACCCGGCCGGCATCGGCGATGATTGGTTCTGGCCGTTTGTCGCGGATTTGGACCAGGACAAGAAGGTCGACGTGTTGTTTGGCGACTGGCATGGCCACGTCTGGTTTCATCGCAACCTCTCGACTCCCGAACGGCGTCATTTTGACGTGACGGGTACAAAACTGAAAACCACGAACGGGACTCCGATTAAGGTTGGGCCCATTGGAAAAGATCCGACAGTGGATTTTGATGCACTGCAGGGAGCGCGGACGGTTTTGACCATGGCCGACTTCGATCGCGACGGATTGAACGACATCGTCGTCGGCGATACCTACGGCAAGATTCGTTATTTTCGCAACGCCGGAACTCGTTCCCAACCGGTCTTTGACGAACCGGTGGGAATTGGTGATTTGGGCATCCGACTGCTCGTCAATGCCCCCGACTGGAATCAAGATGGCTGGATGGACGTGATCGGCGGCGCAGCCAATGGACGTGTGCGGGTTTTTCTAAACAACGGCCAAAACTCTCGGATGCAATTTGCCCAGGGATTCGACCCTGAACTACCGTCGATCACGCAACCGCGAACGCTGGCGGTCGACCTCAACGGCGACGGTGACGACGACTTGTTTCTCCCTAGCACACAGGGATCGTGTTTTGTGGAACGGTCGTTCCTAAAAGCCGGATACGCCGAGGGTGTTTTGATTGGCGTGGAGCGAAGAAGACCTCGCTGATCTCCACAATGCCGACCGACGCATCACAGAAAAATCAAAAGACACCGGGAATCACTTCGCCGTCACCCAACTGCAACGTGCGATTCAATCGCGGATCCACCACGACGGCATTCGGATTCAACCCCAACGCGTGGTAGATCGTGGCAACCATATCAGGTGGGCCCACGGCTGTTTCGATCGGATAGGCGCCGTTCGCGTTCGACGCCCCGACCACGTTCCCACCCTGCACACCGCCACCCGCCAGGACGGCCGAACCACATTGTCCCCAATGATCGCGGCCAGCGTTCTTATTGATCCGAGGCGTGCGACCAAATTCGCCCATACAGACGACCAGTGTTTCGTCGAGTAGTCCACGATCAGAAAGATCGCTCAACAGCGAGGACAAACCTTGGTCTACCATCGGCAACAGTTCGTTGCGTAGACAATTGAAATTGTCCTTGTGTGTGTCCCAACCGTCACACTTGGTCATGTTGTTGAAATGAACACCAACAAACGACACGCCCCGCTCGATCAAGCGACGGGCAAGTAGCAGACTCTGGCCAAAGCGATGTCGGCCGTACTGGTCGCGGAGTTTTGGTTTCTCAGATTCTAGAGAAAACAGGCCTTCCCCATCTGCGGAATCGGTCAAATCGAGTGCCCGCCGCCGTACGGACTCATAGTCTTTCAACTTATTGAGACCACCACCGAATCCATCGAGCATCGCCAACAGTTGCCTTCGTCCCGATCGACGTCCCGTATCGGCGCTTTCTGGCAACGACAGTGCCGCGACGGCATCCTTTTCTCGCGGGTCTCCGTTGATTGCCAGTGGATTGTATTCCGGACCCAAGAAACCGGCGCGACCGCCACCGGCGATCGGTGTCATCGTCATCCGTACCTGAACTTCTGGAATCGCAACATAGCCCGGAATAGACGGCACCTGATGTTTGAATTTCGAAATGACACAGCCCATGTGCGGATCGTCTTCCCGCGACGGAGGGAGAATGGTATTGGCACCGAGAGGTTGCTTTGAGACCCGGCCTGTCAACGTGTAGTACGTCATGAAGGGGTGGTCGCCGTTGTTGTACCCGAGCGATCGAATGATGGAGAGTCGCTCTGTCTGCTCGGAGAGCTTTGGCAAGTGTTCGCTGAGTCGAATGCCAACCGTTCTGGTCGAAATCGGATCGAACGGGCCGCGGAACTCACTGGGTGCATCTGGCTTGAGATCCCACATATCCAAGTGCGATGGACCGCCCAACAGATAGACCAGGATACAGTGCTTCGCCTTTCCACGACCCGCCTGCAGCGGGGAATCAGCATTCGCAGCGCGACCGCACATCGCAGCCCCGCTGAATAATGCTGTTGTGCCGGCCTGGAGAAAGTTCCTTCGGTCCATAGCTCGAGTCCTATTGAGGTCACAGCCATTTTATCGCAACTGTCGGTCCGTTCAAACAGATTCTATTGAATAGGTCGTTCTGTCTTCGTGTGAGAGAATAACGAGGTTCCCAGTATGACGTTCTATCGTTGCCAGAAACAACATCTCAGCATGCTCCGGCTGCTATACTGCGAGCCCTGTGAGTAGCAACTCGCTCTTGAAAGCCATTTCCTTCCTGTTCGATGAGCCCGCGATGAAAACTAGACTCTTTTGCCTTCTTATCCTCGTCGCTTTCGTTGTCACCGCTAATGTGCCGCTCTCGGCCCAACAGGCGAAAGACGCTGACCGGTTTGAAATCCCCGCGACGGATGAAGGACTCCCGGGCGCCGGACCGATTCGACGATACGATTGGTTCCGAAACCTTTGGCGGCAGAAACGTAGTACTTGGGCGACTCAAGTGCGGACGGACCAAAACGCCATCGTCTTTCTCGGCGACTCGATCACTCAAGGCTGGGGCCCCAACATGGGTAACAAGTTTGCCGGCATGAAAGTGGCAAATCGGGGAATTAGTGGCGATACGACGCGCGGGATGCTCATTCGGCTCAAAGAAGATGTCCTTGCCTTGAATCCCCGCGCTGTCGTCATGCTGATGGGGACCAATGATCTCGAAGAAAAGGCGGAACCCGAAACGATCGCCGCCAACACGAAGCTGATTATCAAATCGCTGAAGGCACATCGGGCTACGATGCCTATCATCCTCTGCAAGGTCTTTCCCAGTTCGGCCACCAAGAGTCGTCCGGCCGAAAAAATCAGGAAGATCAATGAGCTCTATGCAGCGGCGGTGAAGGGAGATCCGCAAGTGATCGTCATGGAGACGTGGATCCTTTTCGCAGATAAGGAAGGCAACGCGACGAAAGCCGAGTTTCCGGACCTATTGCACCCAAACAAGGTCGGCTATGCGAAATGGGCCGCCGCCTTGCGGCCAATTTTCGCCACACTCGGCTACCTCGAAACCGAACCCGACGACTTCAAGGTTGAGCCCGGGTTTGTCAGCCTGTTTAACGGCAAAGACTTGACGGGTTGGAGTTTTCACGCGACCAAACCTCGGGGAAAGCAAAAGCCGAATCCAAATCGTCCAACACGGCCAGTCGTCAAAGACCCTTTGGTTTTCGATGGCCAGACGGCTAGCGATGATGGAAGGTACGTTGCCGTGAACGGTCGGCTGGTGGTGACCACTCCAGCCGAAGGACGACGAATCCAACAACTCTGGACCACACGGGAATTTCCCGGAGATTTCGTTCTCAAACTCGAATTCCGCGCCACACCCTATGCAGACAGCGGCGTTTTTATCCGTGGACCGCAGCTCCAATGCCGCGACTATCTACTCGCGGGTCCATATACCGAATTGAAGAATTACCGGCCCCAGGACTGGAACGAAATGATTGTGACGGTGAAAGGCAATGTCGCCCATTGCACTTGCAATGGTGAAGTACTGAACGCTGCACTAGCTGTCCCGTCGACCGGCGGAATCGGGCTTGAAGGAGACAGAGGACAAATTGAGTACCGCCGAATCCGTCTCAAAGAACTGCCTTGAGCCGTTTTTGCATCTTCTAATTGCCTGTTTGAGACACTGACATCGCATACAAGCACGAAGCGCAAGCGAGTAAAGTCTCGAGAGGAGCCGGCTTTACCAGTGTCTTTACGTTGCTCAGCAAACACTGGCAGAGCCATTGCCACACATTCGCGGGCCTTAGGAGAGCCAGTAACACACCTTGACATCAAAGCTGGACTTTCGCCTACCGTCCACGATAGAATCTGATTCCAATCCCACCTGCCTCCCTCCCTCCCACCAGGTAGTCGCAAATGATGATGGTGCGAACCACCCATTTCTCTGCTGGTTCTCCTTGGCTCGCGGCCTCCATTTTCCTCCTTCTCAATACATCGTCCGTGGCTCAGAATCCGTTACCCCGGGAATTGGCTGGTCATGTGGCAGCGGTTAACGCCGCGGTCTACACACCGGACCAACGGCACGTGATCACGGTGGGCGTCGATCAAACAATTCGGATTTGGAATGCCGCTTCCGGCAAAGAGCTGCGCACCTTAACGGGTCATACCGGACCCGTTATGAGCGTGGCAAGTAGTCCAGACAGCTTGGTACTTATCACCGGCGGAGGCGACAACGCCATTCGCATGTGGGACGTGCCGCGAGCCGATCCACTGCGAATCCTCCATGGGCACGAGTCGTCCATACGGGATGTGGCAGTTAGTACGGACGGAAAATGGGCCGTCTCTTTCGCCGACGATCTGACAGGACGTCTTTGGAGCCTCGACGATGGCAACGCCACGATGCAGTTGAATGGAATGACCGCGGCGCCGGTCGCTGCGGCCGTTCGTAACGATGGAAACCAAATCGCCAGTGGTGATGAAACGGGAACGATTTACACGTGGGAAACGCTGGAAGGCTCTCTGGACGGCCGTTTGGGAGCGCACCTGGGACCCGTGCGAGGATTGGCCTTTCACCCAAACAACCAACAGCTCGTCTCCATAGGCGAGGATGGTCTGCTGAAAATCTGGCAACTCCCGCTGACGCCGCCACGTGAACTGACGGGCCATGATTCACCCATCCACTGCGTGGCAATGACGAATAACGGTCAACTCAGCGTGACCGGTAGCGAAACCAGTGTGCGAGTGCACCAGGTTTCCACTGGTCAACCGCTTCGCGAGTTATCAGGCGCTTACGGTGCGGTGCATGCCGTGGCGGTCAGCGGCAACAATGCACTGGCGGCCGGGGCTGGCCCGGATGGCGTAATCAAACTCTGGAATTTGGCCGACGGCGCTGACCGATTGCAAATTGCCGGACACGACCAAGGGATTCTCGCCTTGGCATTTCATCCCGATAACACACGCATTGCATCGGCTGGCGAAGACGGGACCATTCGCCTTTGGAGGCTGCCCAAGGCGGCCACGCCGATGGCGGGTCACTCGGCGGATGTAGTCTATGTCACGATCAGTGCCGATGGCGCGATTGCGGCCACAGCATCAGTGGATAAGAGCGTGCGACTTTGGGACGCTCTCACGGGACAGGCCCTGCGAACTCTTGCCGGGCACCTCGAGCCGGTTTCCCGAGTGGTAATTAGCGCCGATAACGCACAGGTCGCCAGTGGTGACACTTCCGGTGAGGTCCGTTTTTGGAACCGGGCAAGTGGTGCGGCGGAGGGTGTTCTGGGAGCACACGACGGACCCGTGCAAGGGATCTCTTACTCACCGACGGGCCAACAGTTGGCCACCGTCGGTGCCGATGGTTTGCTCAAAATTTGGCCGCTGCCAATTTCCACGCCGCGGACGTATTCCGGTCATACAGAGGCGTTAACGGCAGCGGTAATCACATCCGACGGCAAATGGGTCGTCACGGCCGGTACCGACAAGTCGATTCGCGTTTTCGACGCCGTGACGGCGCAACAGACGAGAGCCCTACCCGATGTCCCCGACGCTGTGTCGTCGGTGGCCATAAGTCCCGATGACGTGCTGACTATTGCCGGAACTGCGAACGGGAAAATTAAGTTCTGGAACACGGCCGACGGCACAATATGGACGGGCGCTGTGCCAATAGCCGCAGGTGCGCTGGCATCGCCATCTGTGCTTAGCGGTCACGACGGGGCCATTGTTTCGCTGGCCTTCGACAGACAAACCAAGCGAGTTGTTTCGGCGGGCGCCGATGGCACGATCCGCGTTTGGCAACTGCCAATGGCACCTCG
>LWDU01000585.1_pt1 | contig 10780 bp, 16 predicted proteins | sample 727161 | NCBI WGS metagenome assembly LWDU01 (sample SAMN04566230, study PRJNA314399) | hydrothermal vent metagenome | isolation source: deep sea hydrothermal plume seawater | place: Mexico: Gulf of California, Guaymas Basin | collected 2004-07-11 | reverse complement strand
AGATAAAGAACATGTACCCTTAGATTCCTTGCAAAGACCATAGTCGCAATAGACACTACGTTCCTGTTCTGGAATCCCAGGTTCATTTCTCATTTCAGAAAAATCCTCAAAGTCTCCAGTCTGTCTCACACCCCCTGGAAGGGAGAAATCGTGTGTGACAAATGGATTCACATCATTGATAGCATCTTCATCATTGAGCATGTACTTACTCATAGTTAATGTTACTTCAGATTATATTTTTTCGTCTTCATTTTAGAACGATGTTCTTCCCACATCTTATCCAAATCAACATCTAACATGTGAGCGAGTTGAAAGAGATAACTGAAGACATCACCCATCTCCATCATGACATCTGTACCCCTCTCCTTCTTGAGTCCCGTCTTCTTGTAAGTCCTCTTATATTGACGAATCGCAGACGCCAATTCCCCAACTTCCTCCGTCAGTAGAAGCCACACTGTATCTACCGCGGCACGATCCCATCCCTTTGATTTACACACTTTTTCTGTTTCTGATTTATAATAATTCAGACTCATCTTATCTTGTTAACAACTCAAAACTTTAATTGATACCAATCTTGTTATTGTATCCAATCTTTTTACCAACAGTACTGGTATTGATTGGTTGATCAAGGGGTGTAGAGATGGTGTCAATGTCTTTAACATATGCCATATATTGTGAGACACCGGTCTGTATTTGAGAGAGCGCAGTTTCAATGACGCGTCCGTTCATCGTTCGCACTTGTTCGTTTACACGAGAGTAGTGATCACCAGAGTTGTTAATGAAGACAACACGCATGATGCTGTACAAGTCATCTGGGTTTTGACGGTCAATGGCAATGCCCGTTTTATTCTTGAACGCCTGACGGATTCCACGCTGGAGGATATTTTGGTTGAACTCGGAAAAAAATAGGGTGTTGAGTGGAGTCTCACACTGCTTGAGAGAGTCGAGGTGGAGGTTGTCACACATTTAATATACCCTCGGAAAAAAAACTTTGTAAATACTAAATGTTGAACATCGCTGACTTCGATGAGGCATACAACGGAAAACCCACAAATGTTGAACAAATCCCATGCCAACCCCCAGCCTGCTTCGTTGGGTCATACGCCCCAGTGAGTAAACCAGGTGAAGAAGGTCGCTTTTTCAATAACACCTATCTTCTCCAGAAGGATCGTAAGTTTGAAACCTTTGGTACTGTCAAGGTTACAAGTGGTGATCTTGAAAAGTGCCGCAAGTAAGTTAAAAATAAAACAAGTAATAAAACTAAATGAGGGTTGTTAAGCGCTCAGGTCGTATTGAGGATATGAAATTTGATAACATCACCAATAGGATCAAGAATCTAACGTATGAACTCTCAGAAAATTGCGACTCTTCCAAGGTTGCCCAACAGGTTGCATCATCCCTTTACGATGGTATTACCGTTCAGGAGATTGATACTCTCTCTGCCGAAATATGCGTTGGGATGATTACATCAGACCCCGATTAGGAAACTCTCGCAACTCGTATAACTGCCAGTAACATCCAGAAGGTGTGTCCCAATAACTTCCACATCGCTATGAAGAAGTTGGCAAAAGCTGGTATTGTGACCGAGGAAGTTGCACGCATCGCGGGTCGCGTGAGGGATGACATTGACACGAAGAGAGACTACGACTTTGGTTATTTTGGTCTCAAAACCCTTGAGAAGAGCTATCTTCAACGGCTCGATGGTGTCTTGATGGAAACCCCACAGTACATGTTCATGCGCGTGGCCATCGGTATTCATGGGGAAGACATTGATTCTGTCTTGGAGACATACGACAAGATGTCCCAAGGTATGTTCATTCACGCAACACCAACCCTCTTCAATGCTGGTACACCAAGACCCCAAATGTCCAGTTATCAACGGTATCTATGGAACTCTTACGGAGTGTGCGCAAATCTCAAAGTGGGCTGGGGGTATTGGGATGCACATCCATGATGTGAGAGCCAATAAATCTCGTATTCGGGGGACAAATGGTCAATCAGATGGTATTATTCCAATGCTTCGCGTATTTAACGCCACAGCGCGCTATGTAAATCAAGCTGGGCGTCGAAAGGGATCTATCGCAGTCTATCTTGAGCCATGGCACGCGGATATTCTAGACTTCCTTGAGTTGCGTCTCAACCAAGGTGACGAGGAGGCGCGGTGCCGCGATCTCTTCTCCGCTCTCTGGATTCCAGATCTCTTCATGAAGAGAGTTGAGGAGAGTGGCAATTGGTCTCTCTTTTGTCCAGACAAGGCACCTGGTCTCTCCGATGCCGTGGGTGAGGAGTTTGAAGCCCTTTACACAAAGTACGAGGAAGAAGGTCGGGCGACTGCGACGGTGCCAGCTGCCGATGTGTGGAAAGCTATTCTCAAGTCTCAAACCGAGACTGGTACACCATACATGCTTTACAAAGACGCCTGTAACCAAAAGAGTAATCAAAAGAATTTGGGTGTGATCAAGAGTTCCAATCTCTGTACAGAAATCTTGGAATTTACAGACAAAGATGAGACGGCTGTGTGTAACCTCGCATCAATCGCTCTCCCCAAGTATGTGGATCCAGAGACAAAGACATTTGATTATGAAAAACTCCACGAAGTTACGAAAACTGTCACCAAAAACCTAAACAGAGTTATTGATAGAAATTTTTACCCCGTTGAGACTGCTCGTAAATCTAATATGAGACACCGTCCAATTGGTCTCGGTGTTCAGGGTCTCGCGGATGTATTCATTCTTTGTCGCCACGCATTTGATTCCGACGAAGCGAAGGAAATCAATGCGCGCATATTTGAGACCATGTATCACGCCGCTCTTGAGGCGAGTTCAGAGTTGGCAGAGGTTGATGGTCCATATGAAACCTTTGAGGGTTCTCCAGCTTCACAAGGGGTGCTTCAATTTGATATGTGGGAAGGTGAGACCAAGCTTCACTACGACTGGGACGCTCTCAAGGAACGCATCAAGGAGAAGGGTCTTCGTAACAGTCTCCTCATGGCTCCAATGCCAACAGCCTCCACCGCACAAATCTTGGGTAATAATGAATGCTTTGAACCCTACACGACGAACATCTATCTGAGAAGAACCCTCGCGGGAGAGTTTGTGATTGTCAACAAGCATCTCGTGGATGACCTCAAAGAGATTGGTCTCTGGTCCAAGGATATGAAGGATCTCATGGTGAAAGCGGGTGGTTCCATTCAAAATATTGTGGATATTCCAAATGAAATTAAGAAGTTGTACCGCACAGTTTGGGAAATCAAGATGAAGGATGTCATTGACATGGCCGCAGATCGTGGTCGCTTCATTGATCAAAGTCAAAGTATGAATCTCTTCATGGAAAGTCCAACGATGTCCAAGCTCTCTTCTATGCACATGTACAGTTGGAAGAAGGGTCTCAAAACGGGGATGTATTACCTCCGATCTAAGGCAAAGGCGCGCCCAATTCAGTTCAGTCTTGAACCAGAATGTGTGGCATGTTCAGCTTAAAGTTTTAATTGGATAATCAATTAGCATAATGTCTAAAATTAACGACGCTATTGAAAATTTAGAAATCGCCGAGTTTAACAACCGAAAGATTGTTCTTTCCACCAAGCAGGGTACCCCACTGAGGATTCAATTCCCACGGTTGTACATGCCTTTCGGTGTCTCGGGTTTCACACCTGAAGTCGGACCAACTAAATACAATGTAGATTTGGCTCTCAAGGGTCATGATGAAGAGGGGAGTTACATCAAAAAGTTTTATGAATCCCTAAGACAAATTGAAAGTAAAATCATTGATGCTGTCGTTGAACAAAGTGAAAAGATCTTTGGGAAGAAGATGACACTTGATGAAATCCAACCAATGTTTAATTCAAATGTAAAGGAAAGCCCCGATCGCGAACCTAAATTTCGTGTGAAGGTTGATACCGATCACAATAGTATGATCAAAGCGGCTGTCTATGACGCGAACAAAAACCCAATCAAGACGGAGGTTTCAAATGGTCTCTATGCAAGAAACAGTGGACATGCTATTGTTGAACTCAATAGTGTGTATTTCTTGAACAGAAAGTTCGGTTGTACTTGGAAACTTAATCAGTTGGTTGTTTATGAACCACAAAATCTCAAGGGATTTCAATTCCAAATTTAAGTATTCTTGTTTTTATTCAAAAGAAGAAGGTGATATATGATTTGAGCCTCCTTAAGAAGTTTACCCTGAATCTTGGTAAAACTCTTAGGGTCCAAACCTAACTTAATCTTAGCCAGCTTGACGGACTCATCCCACTTCGCGAGAGTCATTCTTACATTACACCTACAAATTTTTACGCCATCTTCTTCATCTTCTTCTTGTAAGCGGCAGTACCTTCCTTTGGCTGAAGGGCGAACTTACCCTTCTTTGGCTTGAAGACCTTGGTCAAGTGCTTCTTACCCTCCTTCTTCATACGCTCAAGAGCAGACTTGTGCGCTTGGACCGACTTTATTTGGCCATCGTTTGGATCCAACATGAGATCCTTGACGCGGAGACCACCTGAGGTCTTCTCTGCACTTCCGTGGAAAACTTCTGCGCGACTTCCGATTGGTTTCATAGACATCTTTTTATATATTAGGCTTTGAAAATTTTCTTGATGTCCAAAATTGAAATCCTCTCTGTAGTTCTCTTGACTGGTATTTGATTTTCAATTCTCTCATCATTAAGAACTTTTGAACACACGATAGATTTGTGACCCTGGAGCGCCATCATTTCTTCCTCAACACTCACAAATGTATCGCTCTCTTTGTAAATTAACTTTTTAACATACACTGGCTTTGTCTGTCCTGTGCGGTGACTACGCCCAACAGCTTGGAGTTCTGTCGCAGGGTTCCAAGATGGTCCCGTAATATAAACACGCGTCGCCTCTTGGAGGTTGAGTCCCTGACCTCCCGACTTGATTTGAATAATGAAAACAGCCCCCGGAGGTGCCCTTTTGAACGCAGTCATCTGATTGTCACGCTCCTCTTTTGGTACTGAACCATCAATACGGAATGTTGGACCTTCCAGGTTCTTTTGAATAAAGTCCATCTCACCCCTGAATTGACAGAAGACGAGGGTTTTCTCATCTGGGTGGGACTTAATCATACGAAAGAGGGTCTCCATCTTGTTAGACCTACCAATCCACTGTTCAGGTTGTGTACCATTCTGTTTAGCAATACCATCTAAGTACATCTGTGGAAGTATCATACATTGTCTGGCGCGAAGGAGGCACTCCAATATGACCATATTTTTGGAGTTGAGACTGACGGCATGCTTGAAAGCATCCTTGATTGTATCCTGAGCATCCTTGAAGACAAACTCATACAACTGCCTCTCATCGGGGAACATCTCAAGTTCCACATTCTCAAAGTAACATGGGGGGAGTTCCAATCTTGTGTTGATCTTTGCCAAGTCCTCTTTGGTTCTACGAAGAATGTAAATATCTTGGATCTTGTTGGTCATTCCCTGAACGAGAGACTTCTCAATACCAAGGAAGGTGCATAGGGACACAAAGTCGTTCATAGAATTGAAAACGGGGGTACCAGTCACAATCCACTTAATATCAGTCTTGAGCCTACACACGCTCTTGAAGAGTCTTGAAGACTTGTTCCGAATTTCGTGAGCTTCATCCAAGATCACACGATCCCAGGTGTGTCTGTGAATTATGGTTTCTTCGGGTGTTGAGAGGAGGGAGTAGGGCATTATAACGATGTCCGCTTCTTTGAGGTGTCTCTTTGGTCCATCAAAGAGGTGGACGGATAAATGTGGCGCAAACTTCCCAATCTCATTTGCCCACTGTGTAATGATGGATTTGGGTACGACAATGAGAGTACTCTTTTTGCGGTTTCCCAACATAGTAGCAATCAATTGCGCACTTTTTCCCAGACCCATCTCGTCGCAAAGGAAGCCACCCTTCGGCCCAGATGTTTGGTTCTCCATGGTAAGCATCCAAAGGACACCTTCGCGTTGGTAAGGGGCGAATAGCCTACCATTGAATTTGTCCTTTGCATGGTTGTATTGTTCCTCGATAGTCATGGTTTTGGTTTGATTTTTACATAGGGGTGGTACACTTAGGTGGTTATTAGCCGAGGATAATCTATCAAAAAGTGATTCGTATCAAGAGAAGGACAAGGTTGCTATGATAGAGAGAATTCAATCATCAACATACATATCCTCGTCGGAAATTGGTTGAATTTCGCATACGGGTGGGGGCACCTCTTTCTTCTTGCGGGTCTTCTTCTCCTTGGGTTTGGGTAGTTCATCCAGGTGTTCCCTATAGTAGAGAACCTTATCCCAGAATTCCTTCATTATCGGTAAATTTGTTGTCCACCATTCGGGATCTCTCTTTACATTAACAACTACAAACTCCTCTGGTCTTGGCCAATTCGTCTCAGCTGGTTTATATTGAATGAAATCCGCTTCTTCTAAGTCTAAAATCTGCATACATAACTGCAATTGAGGCATATAATGCTCGGGAACAGATGCTTCAATTTTACGAGACATTGGACACTTAATTTCTACAAGTTTCCCAGACTCTGTCACACCATCGGGGCTACCACCTAACCATGTATGAATCGGATGGGGGACGAGACCTAATTCATGTACGACTTCACCATGTCTCTCTTCATAGAGGATACGGGCTTCATCTTCATATTTCTCACCGTGCCTTGTGGCTTCATTGCCCATAAAACGGGGTCCAATACCACATTTTTTAAGAAGGAGATCTTCGGGTTTTTCATACTTATTCACGCCGATGGCTGTTGCTGCGTCTGAGGCGGTTAGGAGATTTCCACGAAGAGCTAACCACTCCTCGCTCTTCTGCGCCGCATATTCCCGCTCAATCAAGGCTTTGACATTGGGATGCAAGTTAATTTATTGTTGCGGATAGTTTTTAAGTTGTTCAAAGAATGCTCGAGCTGCCAATTGTTCGGCTTGCTTTTTACTCTTGGCTTCCCCCCTACCCCCAAATTGACCATTTATGTAGGCATCAATGTAAAAAACACCTTCGTGATGACCCATAACACGGTATTCAGGTAATGGAAGATTCATAATTTGGCAATAGCGCATGAGGTGATCCTTAAAGTTATCATCAATCATGATCTTATTGAGATCAATAAAATTGGGATCATTGTAGATTCTAAGAACAAACTCCTTTGCGTGAAGAAGACCCAAGTCCATGTAGATGGCACCCACGAGAGCTTCAAAGACATCCTCTAGAATCTTTGGGTTGTTATTCCAGTTGTTCCTCATGCCCTTCTCATCCATGAGAACCATGTTATTGAGACCCATTTTGAGAGCTATATCAGCTAGGGTCTCCGAGCGAACGAGTTTTGTACGAGCTTTGGTGAGAAATCCTTCTTGTCTCTCTTCATATCTATCAAAGAGGAACTTGGTAATGATAAAACCTAACACGGAATCACCCATAAACTCAAGGGTCTCAAATGACTCATTGAATTGTTCATATTCTTTGAGGGCGGATTTGTGGGTAAAAGCACGTTGGTAGAAAGATAGATTTTTTATCTTTGTGCCAACAAGTTGTTCAATATCTTGTTGATTGAAGTTCATATTGTTAAAATGTGTTAATTTTTTAAGCTCGCTTCACGTAGTGTGGAGAGAGGTACTTTTGAAGGTTAAGGTAGGTGACGATGACGTCAGCTGGTGGTTGCAACAAATCCTTGAGCTTTTCGTCCAAGATAAGTTGGCGACCGTTTTCGGGATGCTTCAAGCCCTTCTCGGTGATGTACTTGTTGATGAACTTAGTAACCTCAGAGCGAGAGATGAGTTCGCCTTCGGCAAGACCCAAGAACTCACGCAACTTAGGTGTTACTTCTTGCTTTCGGTTGAAGCCGTTGTTCGCAGCACGAGCCTTCGCTTTTTCGCCATCTGGGTCCTCTTGGGTGCTCTTAACCTTACGGACAAGCTTGGTGAGGGCCTTGACATCGGCGCGGAGGGCAGTAATTTCAGCTTGGATAGTTTCAAGAGACATCTTATACCTTGTATTGCGTCTTAATCTTTAAGTCACAGCATACAACAAAATTACGAGAGAAATTGCTATCAAAATTAAAAGAGCTTGTGTTTTGGAATCTCTAATTTCATATGTTGGACGGTCTATAATTCTAAAGGGTTCCTTGGGGAAATCGCCCGGGCATCCTCCAGAGCAACAACCAGAGGGACAGGGAAGAACTTTTGGTCCTTTGCGTACACCACAGAATTGAACCTGCTTGGGGTCTGTCACGTCTGAGTAGGCGTAGCAGCGACATTCTTCAATGACATTGCAGACCATATTATTATGTGGCAATATAATAATGGACACTGAAATTTATTCAGAAGCTGTGATCAATAGGTTCATGAAGAAAAATTTATTCTTCAACGATCCACTTCTTGAAAAGTACTACAAGACGGATAACCTTGCTGCGTTCAGGAAGAGAGTGCACAGAGTTCATGGTAAGGAAAATTTTGAAAAGATGATCTACGCTGTTGTTACAGACTCTGTGCGTGACATTGTTCTTAGAACGGCGGCTGAACTCGCAGAATTCCTCAAGCCCATGGGTGACCTCATTGTCTCCGGGGGTGAAGCTTTCAATATGTATCTGGACAGAGCCGATCGCCTCGTTACGAGTGACATAGACACAAAGTTCATCCCCAGTATTGCATATGACGACAAATACTTTGGTAAACTTCAGGGTATCAAGCTCCTTTTGTGGAACAAATTGGGTGAAATCGCGAGGCGTGTCAACACGAAAATCAAACAGCGTCTTTCCCAAAAGACCAAGTTGGGGCGATTCATTGGTCTGGGTTTCTCTGAAAATGGCCCATATGTGACACGGCGCTACCTTCTCATCAAGAAGAAGAAGTCTCAGCGTGGCGCTGAACCAGGTAAGGGTGACATTTTCATTGATGTGGAACTTTTCGCACTTGATCTCAACCTTAGATATTTCTCAATTGAGAAGGGAAGAATTACACAAGAAGTTCTCGGTGGTATATTGGACATTCCCTTCATGAGACCCAAAGAGTTTGGCTACGAAGCCATCCAATCAAAGAAGCAGGGTGTCACCTACAAAAATAAGGATACGGGTGTGATGGTCCACGATAAGCGTCTCTATGTCGCTGGAAAGCGTTTCCTCCTTGACGATGTCTACCTGATGCAAAAGTTGGGTCTTCGCCCGGAGAAAAAGGAGAAAGATCGTCAGCGTATGTACAAACTTGCCAAGATGATTACCAAGACTGCGAAGATCACTCCATCTGACAGCATCAACGCTATATATAACCAAACCCACAACAAGATAAGAAGTGTCCGATTCATGTCAAGAAGAAAAGGAAATGTCAATATGTCCCTCGCAGCCAAGGTGGATCCAACGCGTTACAAAGAGTTTACAACAAAGCCCCGGGAAGAGCGCCTCTCCAAACAACTCGTGTATGGTGTGAAAACATCTGTGCCAAACCTAAACATCCCAGGCTACGCAAAGACTCATGGAAACCAGCGGTTCAACCTCAACAAACGGGAGTGGGTCAAGAATACCTCAAAGTCGTATGTGAAGAATGAATACAACTACAGACCAACTGCGGGTAAAAACATTCCACCTGGGATTGACTATACTAAGTTATTGTATGGATATAAACCAGTGCGTGACAAATGGGTGCCTCGCTCAATTATAAAGAAGGCCGCTATGATACCCTTTATTGGGTTAAAGAATTGAGACGCAATTTACACATAATATGTTGTACAACGCTCCAGCTAAAGGTGATGATGGACTCTATTTCGTGAAAGCTCTCAATGATAGCAAGCGAAAATGCCTAGTTCAATTGAATAAAGTAAAGGTTGATGATGTCTCAGGTGACATCGTTTTTGAACTTGCGAGTGAAGCTAATGTTCAGAAGATTGGGGCGATTGATACCCTCAACCTTGAAGCGGCTCGTGGAAATTGTGAAACTTGGTTCGGAAAGCAACTTTCCGAAAAAGTGATTGAAGGTGCATACACTTCCAGTGTCGCCGACGGTCAAGTCACAGGCGAACGCATTGAAGTCACCAAGGCATTCAACGCGCAACAAGAATCTGTTGACATTGAAAATGTTCAAGCGGGTAAAGTTTGTGATGTGATTTTGGAATTTGCCGGTCTCTGGTTTGCCAAAAAATCTTTCGGTTCCTCATGGAATGTTGTCCAGGTCAGAGTTCATCCAGACCCAATTTTGGACACATACCCAGAAGAGTATGCCTTTGTTGATGAGGTTGAGGAATAAAAAAATTGTTGATCATATATAAAAGATGATGAAGAAGGGTCGTGCTCAAAACCTCATGATGTTGGCCGCGGTCGCCGTGTTGGTCTACTTGCTCTTCACTATGAACAACAAATCTGCTTATTCAATTCGTGAACGCGAATACTCCATGCTCGAGATGGCGCCAGCTGCGGGTCCAGCCGCGGCTCCAGCCCAAAATGGTTGCGGTATGGACAANNNTGAATTTGCCCCAGAAGACATCCTCGCGGGCCAAAACTTCCTCGAGCCACGTCAGCAAATCGGTTTCCCAGAATCAGTTGGCGGTGCTCTTCGCAACGCGAACCAGCAAATTCGCTCGGAACCACCAAATGCCAAAGAGCCATTTGTTTGGAACAACTCTACCATCGTTCCAGATACCATGATGCGCTCCTTGTGCTAAATTTCGCTTAAAGATTAGACCTTAGCTTTATGTAAATAATGTCAGTGCCCAATGAACTTTCCGAGAGCGTCTCCAAGCTTGTGGAGCTCTCAAAACAACTTTCTGAAGCAAAATCTGATATCAAAATCCTTAATCAAGAAGAGAAGA
>LWDU01043895.1_pt1 | contig 10785 bp, 5 predicted proteins | sample 727161 | NCBI WGS metagenome assembly LWDU01 (sample SAMN04566230, study PRJNA314399) | hydrothermal vent metagenome | isolation source: deep sea hydrothermal plume seawater | place: Mexico: Gulf of California, Guaymas Basin | collected 2004-07-11 | reverse complement strand
CAAATATTGCGCTGGGCCCTCTAAAACCAAAGTTTCCGGCTCAAAGTATATCTTCATTTTTTTATGCCCGCTATCTTTCATGCAGTCTACTATAAGAGTTTCTTTAAGCGTGAAGTTTGGATAAGCTTTTGGAGCTCCTGAAAAAGCAACGGTGAGGGTCTCCATTTTTCCTTCTATTCGATCATATTGAACTTTAAACTGTGTGGAATATGGCGAACTTAAATCGTGCGCATCTACCGAACATATTGCGTAATAATATTCTACGTCAAACTCAAAATCCGAATCTATAAAAACTGTAGTTTGACTATCTTTTACCATTTTAGAATATTCTGGAATAAATTCTGTTCGATCAGTCTGAATTGTGCTGTCGTCAAAATCAAGCTCTGCAATGATCGTATATGGAACTTCTAAAGAAGCTCTCCTAAAAATTTGGTACCTTTTGATGTCTTCTTGGGTATTAAATGGCATGTCCCACACTATCATCATATCTTGCTCTTGCGACAAGAAAAATTCAATGTTTGTAGGTGGTGGCGGTGGAACAGTTTCAACACAAGTAACATCCACATAAGGAGATCCTCTAGAGCCTATCAAATAGGTATAGTAAGTATTGCCCGCTTCACCAACCGAGCTACCTATCGTAGATAGATAAAAAAGGCTCTGGATCTGATATCGATAAGTCTCTCCATATTTTATTTGCGTATCAGTCCATTGAGACAGTGCCAGTGAAGCTAGTGGTATTCGATCAAGAAGCGTGGTAAAGCCATCTGCGTTGACCTGGTATTTGAATATCACATATCCAGCGGTTTCTACTGTAGAAGGGAGTGCTGAAGATGGGATATGTTGCTCGTCGACTGGTTGGGCAGAAAACTCATATTCTGCCATGTTGCCCACATTGGAATCTATTGTAGAAGTGGCCAGTTCTTGTATTTCTGCTGCAGAACTTAAAATAGAATCTACCGTTCCCCACAGCGGACTAAAGGGCGTGTTTTCAGAACCTTGCAAAATGTCATAAATAAATTTCTTATTATAAAATCCGCCAATAGCATATTCAGAAGTTCCGCCCTGCTTCTGGACAGTTATATCTTCTCCCGTCACCGGATCATAATATGTTAAATTGCTATTAGCTTCAATATCAGTAACATCTAAAATATCGTCTGCATTAATAATGTCAGAAGAGATCGAATTATATTTTAAAACTGCTTCCAGAGGACTCAACCCCCTTTCTGTTGCAGCTTGCTTTATCAATTCCGCGTCTATAATTGCTTGAAGTTCAGCGGCAAGATCATCGTCTTGAACGGCCACAAACGCTGTATTCTCATTTTGGACTTGGATTTCGGAAATTGCTTTGGTGAAAAAACTTGCCAAATTAGACAGAGCCGTAGGGCCCGTGTAGCGCGGTGAGAGCGTGGTTATTTGTTCTAGCGGCGTAAACGCAATAGTCACTTGCCTTGCTGCGGTTCCACCGTGACGTGCGGCGGCTTCAGCGTCAGACAGTGGATCAGAGCTCTCTCTTTCGTCGGGCAAAAAATAATTATAGACAAATTTGCCTTCAATCCTGTCCGGCTCTGGAACGTCAAAAGCAAAAGTTCCATAAGTTGGTGCTGAATTTAATAATGCCATTTATACTCCTCCCAGTTCGGGATCGATTACGAAATCTTGTGTAGTGGTTTCAGCCAAGTTATCACTATTCACAGACGAAGAATGAGTGATGTCCGCCTGGCCTCGAACCACAGTAGAAAACCAAGAAGCAAACGAAAGGTGTCCTTCATCTGGCCTGGCTATTAATTTCCATTGGTCGGCTGATACCGGGTCGACGCCGTGGGTGTAGTAGTCGAGCGAGGGAAGGCCGCCTGGGCGTTCAATAATGAGGTTAGTTTCAAGAGTCTCTATCCACGTCTGGTATGAATCAACGCGGGCAGCCTGCTCGGCCGGATCGAAGCTCCCTAAAGGGTCTAGGCGTTCTTCGTATGCATATTTTCCCATAATAAAAAATTCATCGGGATCAATAATCACATACATCATTCTATCAAAATATTTTGCACCTAAAATTTTATCTCTCATAGATTCAGCGCTCATTAACCGGGACGATGCAGCGTTAGTAAATCCCTCAAATAGCGAAGATTCTACTTCTCCAAATTCTCCAGAAGCAATTTCAGTTGAAAATGAATTAACCATATCACTATATGTAGATATTGATGCATTTGACGCTGCGCTAGGGGTTAAAGCATTGTAAGATAAACCTTCGATATCTGTCGATGACATGAAAAGTTCGTCAATTTTTGCCTGAGAAAGACCCGATTCTAAATCCGCATATATGCTTGCTAACGCTCCAGCAAAATCAATTGCATATTCATTTATAGGAATCTCTAATCCAGCCCCAACTGTGGTTAAATCATCTTCAGACAAACTTAATCCTAGCATCAACTTATAATATTTCTCTAAAAGATAACTGACTAAAGTATTAGCATAAATATCCAGCATGTGAGCATCAGCAGAAATTAAAGCCGTTACTTTTTCTTTCTGCGTTTCGTCAATCTTCACTATGGTTTCTGAGGAATTTGCAGTACCTTCCGTTGCTAAATATCTTACTCTCGTAAAAATCACTGAATCTAGCAAATCAGCAAAAGTAAAAACGGTAGTCCAATCTACATCATTAAAAACATCGGAAAGACAAAAAAGCTCATAATCAAACCTAAACATCTTGGGCTGTAACATCAAATATGGATAATCTGGCATGTTAGCTGTAAATTTAATACCATAAAGTGGAGAAGCGACACCTTCAATGACTCCGTCACTAGAAATAGGTTCACCAAAGGTGCTGTCATCAGGACCCGAATATTCAGCGGCTGGATTATAGACCACATCAAAGAGGGTAGATGGAATTCCAATAACAGAAGTTTTCACGTTGAGGCCTTCCACTCCACTCACTGCAGGATGAGCCATCATAATCTGTATTGCGTCGACATGTTGCTGCGTAATAATTTCGTTATCTGAGATATATCCAAAGTTTGGGTTGCCTGCTAATCTATCTAAAGCAACTTGCTTCAAATTTAACTGGCGCGGCGTTAAGTTTTGTAATACATCAATTCCTGCTGAAGTCTCAGATAATTCTCCAATTAAAATTTCTAAAGCGCTGGGGTCCTCGTCATTACTAATGGTCAAGCCATCGATGGCAGTTTCTGCATAATCCGAGATTCTTTGAGCATATTTTGCCAACATATCAAATCCAATCCCCAGTCGGACATCTTCGTCGCGAAGGTCTAATAGTTTTCCCATTATTAATAAAGTCTCTGCAAGAAGCATGCTGTTGCCATAAGCAGTATCATAAGTCCAGATTGAATCGGTGTCGCTAGCGCAGATACTCGGTGTTGGAGTCGTTTCATACTCAGTCGCGAGCTCACTTATAGTAAGATCTAAAATTTGTCCTATGGGTTCATAAGATGTGGTGGAATCAGTAATCAAACCAGACGCATTGGCCATGAACCATAAATTTGCAGGGATCCCATTAGGATCGATGGTGGGATCAGCCGCTGCAGTCTCCTGGCCCCACGCGATGACAAGTGGGTCATCGCGGAGAAAGCCCTCGGTCTCTGCCACTTCCATATAGAACTCATATACGGCCAGCAGCCAGTCATCCATTCCCCAAATTTTATCTAACATCTGAGATCCTTGGGCGGTGGTTCCCTGGAGCGCTGCTGCCCATGTGCTCGATTCAGTACTAATATCTTTCATCCCTCCAAAAACATATTTTCCCCATCCGCCAGCTATAACTTCATAGTCTTTTTGTCCCTCTGTCATAGATATGAGTGCGTCGATATTATCCCAGTCCTGGTTCCCGATACCCAAGCTCTCGGCTAAGAGGTCAAACGCGCTGTTGGCCATGATGTCTGTCAACGTGAGCGCTGCAGATCCCACGGCTCCCCATGGATCGCGGTTCTTTCTCGCCTCGCCGGTGAGAGTGGCGGGGTAAATTTGAGGAACTGCGCGGGGTAAATTTGAGGAACTGCGAGATTATTTGAATCCGCTCTTTCACAGTGTAGCATGGCGGGAACCCGCTCACCTCCGGTCATGTCGGGTCCAATTTTTCCTCCGTGAAACATAACATATTGTTGCTTAGAAACCGCAGAAACGTCAGTATACGCATCAATTATTCCATGTAATAATTCTCCTATGTCTGCGTTTGCAAAAAGTGTTGTATCATCTTCAGACCGAGTCATCTTTTCAGATATGGCATTTAAAACTGGTACCCAATAATCAGTATTCATTCCAGACGCAGATCCGAAACCAGCCATATAATCTACAACACTATCTCCGAACTGGGGCTGTTCTGGATCAGTAACCACGGACGAGTAAAATAATTGAGTATTATAAGGAGGGGATGTCGATTGAACTGAGGGAAAATAAGCATCTGAAGAAGCCGCAGCTTCGATATTCATCAACGGAGCCAAAGTATTATAAAGAACTGTCATGACAGCATCAATCAGACCCGCAGCAACTCCGATAATACCGCAAGGATATACTATTCCGTCTTCCTGTCCCTGAATCCACCAGCAGTTTAATTTTTGAAAGCTCGTAACTGCAGATAAAGCTGAACTATATGTAGCTTCCATCTGCATGAGTGCACTGTCGAAGTTCGGGGTTTCAGAGAATGTATCCTGCAAGAACTGAGCTTTCATATACTCGGGATATAGGGTGCCGACAAATGCATCGGAAGGACTTATAGGAGACCAGTATATATCGTCGGTCATCTGGTCGACTATCCAACCTGCATCGTCGCCGAAAGACGGAATGCGTCGGGAACCGTCCATGCTGCCTTCAAAATCTTCCCACATTCCCTGAAGATAAGTATAAAGTCCACCTCTCGTGTTCGTCAAATCTACCGATGTGGTAGTACCTGGAAGCACATTACTTCTTTTTTCATAAGTGGCTCCGTTATCATCTACAACAGTTTCGCTAGTTTCTGAAAATGTGAGAAAGCCGCGGCGGTAATCGTCGACAAAATGTTCAATAATATCTTTAGCAAACGAAGATTTTTTTATCATCATGAATATTCCCCAGCACTTATACCACTCACTAGAGCTGTGATAATCACTAGACATAATTAACTCAGGAGAATATCCAATATAAGCTGGGGCTTTAGTATAAAATCTGTCATTCATCAGTGCTATAACATTGGCATATATGGCAAGGGGTGAACTGGGGTGTGAGTTTTCTGTAAGGATATAAATGTCTGCGAGTGTTGCGCCTCTTTTATCTAATAGTCTAAATAGCTGTTTAAAAGCCGCAGCAACATCTTCTAAATTATCTTGAAAATCAGTGATTGTAGATTCATATAATCCTAAATCGATCCCCTTGCTTGAAGAAAAGGCTGCTTCTACTAAATCTTCCACGCCAGTGTATGTTTGGCTGGAAATTTCTACACCAAGGCCACTGAGATCGACGGCTGCAGCGCTCTGATAGCTATCTGAATCTGTAGAAACGATTATAGTGGCTTTATCTAGAGTAAATAGATGAGAAACTAAGCCGGCCGTATAGCTTTTAAAATCGTCCACATAATATTCGGTTTTTGGCTGAGATCCGAGATTATTTAAGGAAGGCACGCAAGAAGCCCAGTGGTCCCACCCAATCAAATATGCAAACATGGACCTCGACATTTTTGTCGTGCTAGTAAAAAATTCAGAATCTACATATTTTTCTAATATCGCTTTTAAATTTTCATCTTCATCGCCTTGGGCTGCATATATCATTCCCAGCTGCATCGAAGCCGTTAAATCTCTAGATAACCTCACTAGACCGACAAAACCATCGTTTAAATCAGCTACCTCTAGTCGTTGCTGCACATTATACACTGCTAATATCCGTGAAATAGGGNNNATGGCCAGTCGAAGATCCGAATCTATTACTAGACAAGGCGTTCTGGGGCGTACAGAAAGCACAAGAAAAAGAAAGATCTAATAACAGCTGTAAAAATAAAGAAGCATCTTTCCCAGCAGTAACGGCATCTTCTATAGTAGTTCCCAGATTTGCCCAATACATAGTACCATTCATATAATCAGAAAAGTTTTTCCCAAAATCTGTGGCATCAACTTCTGTATCTGATCCAAGAAATTCCGTCACATCAAAACTATAATTTTTTACAAAAGAAGTCCACGATGGCCCAACTTTAGCATACACTTTAAACGTATAAGCTACTTTTAATAGAGCCACTTCGGCAGCTGCAGCCGCCAAAGCAGATTCATATTGAGTCATGGCTATCTCGTAATTATCGGGGTCAGCATCTGCGGCCGAGTTCATAGATGCCACCACAGAATCAAGCTGCATATTTCTCTTCAAGACTCTTTCGTTAAACAGCTTAGTGTTTTTATCTTCTGAATCGAGAAAATCTCCTTGAGAAACTGCTTGAAAATCTAAAACTGCCAGCTGTTCCGGACGTTCAATGCAAAGCTTTTTGCTTTTGAGCATTATGTTATCGGGTGGATTAGCATCTATGATAATCTTCTGTCCAATAATATCGGCATCAAACTGTGAAATGTGGTGGGGGGTATGGACTGTAGAAATTCCTCCCGTAGTTGTATTTATTGCTGTCGATATGGTCCCAGTCTGTGGTGGAACACCTTTCAACGCATCAGATGAATCAGCTGACATTATTTTAATCCTTTCCCTAGAACTTCCATAAGGTGTATTTCATTATCGTGAAAAATAGATGTTGTACCGACAAGGTGGTTCGCACCATCAGCAAAAACTTCAAAAAGCCGATATACTACAGTACCTAAAGCACCAGCCATCGTAAGTTCTGGAATTTCATATAGGTCATCGCCAGTCCAGCTAGCCCAATTAACTGGAGCTGTTATTCCTCCATACACGGCAACAACTAAAAAATATATTGGAAAATGTCCCATTGCTCCAGGTGGAATTCGCCAAGAAAGAAAATTACTTTTTCTAAGTTCATCATAAGAAGCATGAAAACTGATAACGGCTCCACCACCGGATGGACTGGCTGTGATCGAGCGCACTTTAGAAACCCCTGTATAAGAATCGCGTAAAATCTTTAAGATCTCAGTCTCCGGCTCCAGGAAAAGAGGTAAGGTTGCCGTTCTTTGGCATTTAGGATTTTTAAATTTCGCATAATCATAATAATAAGGCGTTGCTCTGCCTCCATTGGTTTCTGGAGTGAGTGTTAGAGATGAATTTTGAGTCATGATACAGCCCATAGTGCAAGCATAAAGCCGAAGTATATAAGATCGGTTGGGCGTTGTATCTAAAGATAGGCTTATTGTCGACGAGCTATTTATTCCTATCGTTCCGCACTCTTCCATTGTTCCAGTGTCTGTATTTACGCGCAAAACTGCAAACCAAACTAAGAGAGTAGCAGCAGCAGTAGCCGAACCAATGGTGGTTGCATAATCAGCGGGCAAAGAATTCATACTCATAAGAGCATAAGTTATAGCTGACGTGCTCGGCGCTATTTCTACTGAAGTTGTTATAATGTCTTGCCCTTCTCCCTTTACCAAGGTAAAGCTCCAATTAACAGCTGCTCCATAACTTGTGAAAGGATGAATGGTAAAATTAGTATTTATAGTATCTTTTACGCAACCATTTCGACATAAATCTACCACTATTTCATAATTTCCAACTGCAAAATTGCTTTTTAATAATAAAGCAGTGCCAGAAGGCTCAGCTGTACCGTATGCATCTAGGGGTGGGTCTATTTTAAAACATACCATTCCCTCTCTACGAAGTCCAGGAGATCTTTGTGCAGCGGTGGCAAGGGATTGAATTGGGTGCACATACCAGTATAGACTATCAGCCCACACTGGCCTGGATGCAACACGACACTGCACATTAGATTCACCAACAATTGCAAATACAGCAGGGTTGTCAAATAGTGGTTTTATCATATTAGCCACTCCGGGCACCGTGGCTGAAATCGGAATGGAAGGATTCAGGTCTTGGCTAGATAACGCATTAGCTTCATTAATTATGGCCAATTTTTGATATCCCTGATAGAACCTGCTTGGAAAAGAAGACGCTTGAGTGACTGTCTGTGTTTTAAAACTTCTCGCCTCTATTGTTCCTGTCCACGAGCTACCAGCTTCCATTTTATAAGAAGCATTGTTCCAACCCATTAGACTTAAATTGCACTCTATTCCTATATCGTTGGGATTATTAATAGTGACTTCATCATATACGTCATCTACATTATTTACTGCAATAGAAGCTGGCTTTAACCCTGCACCAGATCGAGCCATTAATAAGGGTAAGTCAAGAGGCATCACAATGGGTAAATATTTGACGACACCTACACCGGATTTACTGTTAAACTTAATTTTAAGTTTGCAACCATTTCTCACTAGAAAGCCCACTAACACCGCTCTTCCTGTGATGCCAGTTGGATCACTTTCATTCTTCTCGAATGGAATTTCACAAGTGAGCTTTATTGGTCGAAAATCAGTAGAACGCTGGATAATTCCCGGCAATTGTTCTGTTGCGCTCATGTTAATGTGGCAGAATTTAGACCATAAATACCAAAAGCAGTCTGGCATATTTGGGTCATCTACAATAATTTTTCCTAAATTAGAGCTGGTGCTATCGCCCGAAAATAATTCGTTAGTAAAAGGGCGCGGAAAAACCACGTCACCAATTAATGAAGATGGAAAAGATAGCATCCCGCTTAATTCTCTAAAGTATTCCATATCTGTGCTAGCGCCAGGAGTTGGAGTAGCGGTAAAAATTATGCTGGGTTCAGATTCCTCACTTCGATAAATAGCATTAAATTCTCTTTGGATGGAGCTATAATCAGCAACAGCTACCGATCTAGGGCCCTGCCCAAAATCTCTCACTTCTATTGAACTTTTTACTGTTCCCATGCTAGAAATATCTTGATCAGACAAAAAATTTGTTATAGATACTTTATCGTAAAAATAAGCGTCATACTGTTCTTCATTTTCAGCTGCAGTTTTTGCTAGCGTGTTTTCAAAATAACTGTGAATAGACCATTCCATATCCTCTACATCACCGGTAAAATAAGAATAAGATTGGAATGTTGGCTTACGAGTAATGAACACTTCTAAAGATTCTACTCCAGCGGCGATGAGCTCAACAACTTTAAGTGCAAAATAAAACTCAAATTTAAGATAATATGCGTTGAGATCTTCAGTAATGTCTAATTTAGCATATTGATTTTCGGGCCACAGCGAGTCAGCATTCTGGTCGGGAGGATCGGCTGGGAAGAACATAGAATTATTCCATCACTATGGTAAAAATATTAACAAAAGTAAGCGCGCCAACTGCATCGCGGTACAGCTTGCCAGCAAAAAATAAATGTGGATTAAAAGTTCCATCTACTTGAAATTCGCCGACATCAATAATTGCCAATTTTTCTAAAGTATTTTGGGCGATATTTTGATCAAAAACCTGCATGAGAACATTATTCGAAAGAGAGGTTTGCGTGAATTGTATCTCATCATACGGCTTGCCCTCTAGATAAGACTCTAATTCTTCATATGTATCTAAGGGATCTTGGTTGATCTTAGAATAATTTCCCATCTCGCTTCCAGTTAAAGCGCCAGTATACGGTTTTGTAATTGGCGGCAAGTACCGATAGTTAAGCAAATTCCCCAGCTTGTGATCTTGAAAGACACTTTCAATCTGGTCCACGCCAACGGTCGTGGCACCGGTCACAATATCAATGGGAGAAGTCTCAGTCAAAGTAAATGTCATCTGGTTTGAACTTATTGTGAATGGTTCTTCCTTCGCAAATTTAGATAGATTCCGGGAACCAATTATCATCTGTCTTTTAAAATTCTCAGTGGAACTTTCGATGATGGTGTCTGAAACTAAATCGATTGAGCCTGCTGAGAACGTCACTTTCCCGTAAGACCCTCCAATCTCCGCGGAGCTCAAATTTGACGCTGTCAGGTCGAATGCCAGGCCGCCGTATATCGTATAGTCGTCGCTGGTGAAAGGCTGCAAAAATCCATCGGCATCAGATTCATAAACTATTGTATCATTTCCATCAGAATAAGATTCAAAATAAATGCGGGCCGTTAAATCGTCTAAAACTCCATTGGAGCCCGTGCTATAAAATAACTGTCTATCAGTTATACTAGCAAACTTAACATCTAATTCTCCACGAGCTGCTTGATCACGTCCAGTAACTGTGATCAAAGTATCTATTACCCGAGATTTACTGTCTAAAATTCCAGCCAAAATATTCTCCGTCCATTCTAAATATGTTTAATATGAAAATCTCCTAAGATTTATCGCCATCTTTCTTGGCAGACTTTTTTCTTGACTTTTTTGCCGGTTTTTCTTTGGGTTGTTCCTCTTCTACAGAGGCCGCTGCTTCAAGCTCCTCTTTTGCAATCCTAACGTCTTTAACTCTTTCGACTCTCTTGCCCACGGTTTTCCTTTTCGTTGGATCTTTGCCCTTATTGAGCTCGTCTTTTATCCTGTTTAAGTGGAGTTCTCTATCAGCGATCTGCTGCTTCAACATTTCGTGAGAGCTGTCAAAGTCTGATAGCGTACTCACCAATACTTCCATTTTTTCTAATTCAAATCCAATTACGCTGGGCTGATCAGAGATAAATTTATTAAGATTATTTAAGGCGCCGATGAGCAAATCGATGCTACCCTCTACATCTGCCTCTTGGATTAATTCTGCGTGTCTATCAAAAACTTGCTGGACGAAGCCTTGAACGTTTTGCGATAATTTTTGTATTTGCGTTCTTGAGCACTGCAAATTTCGGATAACCTCTTCTGCATTATCCATGTTTACTTTATATT
>LWDU01042332.1_pt2 | contig 10785 bp, 10 predicted proteins | sample 727161 | NCBI WGS metagenome assembly LWDU01 (sample SAMN04566230, study PRJNA314399) | hydrothermal vent metagenome | isolation source: deep sea hydrothermal plume seawater | place: Mexico: Gulf of California, Guaymas Basin | collected 2004-07-11 | reverse complement strand
TAAAGAATAAGTCAGTATCTGCAGATTACATCTGCTGAAGAAAAACCGAACAAAGGACAATCAGAGCCATCAATGGCTGACTCTTTATCTTGTTAATATGATTTGATTTGCTCTGTTGATTTGGTCTTTGTAGTGCAGCTTTTCCTTTTTTAAAGTTCGTATTACTTGCCAGGTATTGTCGCTGCGATCTTGTTCTCTTAACTCTTCTAGTTGATCAATTTTAATCTTTAAATAGTTGTATTCTTCCGTGAGTTTTTTTAGTTTTTTAGATAGTTTCATAAATAATTCTTTGTTTCTCCTACTTGATTTAACTTCTTCCAGATTAGCAGAAAAATAAGAGATAAACCAATCATAATACCCACCACAGTTAACCAACTACTTTGCTGGTCCTGTGCAGAATTATTAACGGAAAGAACCAAAAACCAAATCCCAGAAGATGCGGAGAAAGTGGTCAGTCCATGGAAGGATTGTGCGTTTGTGTTCATCAGTATGTTGAAGAAATACATGGTCATTGCAACTGTTGCTAACTGGAGAAAAATAATGGGATCTAAAAAGATATAAAATCCAATTATTGTATTCAATAAACCTATGATGCTGGTGGGAAGGAAGACAAGAAGCTTTTTAATGTAAAAAATTGGAGTCACTATTATAGCCAGTACAGATAGCCAAATGACCCAGTCATAATTACCCATCAATGCAATTAGGATGAGAGCTTGCCCGGTTAAGATAAAAAAAGTGAAAAGACCATCAAACAGTCCATACTCTTTACCGCTTGCCGTCGCAGCGGTTACGTACCAGTGATCTTCGGTATTTTGAAAAATTTCAAAAAGACTGCCCAAAATAAGGCAGCCCGAGGCGTAATAGAGCAAATCAAGTCGATGAATTGTTTGACCGAGGAAGAATGAATGCTTTTCGGCCATGGTGACAATTGCCAACGGCACTAACAGAGCATATGCGTGCACAGGCAATACCCAAAGCGCTGTATTCCATGGCAGTCTAATATATTTTTTGTGTACGCTCAGATTTCCGGTATTTCAAAGATTGACTTACTGTGATCATACATTATATGTTTGGGATGTAGGATAAATAGATGGATCAAAATGGTGGGTAAAAAATTTCTAACAGTTAGAGTAATTGCAGCGATATTGTTGTTACCGGTCAATGTTTTGTTTTTAATCCCAGCACTTTTTTTTGATCTTTCTGTTCCAATCTTTTATCACTGGAAAACTTGGGTTTCCATTGCAATTGGAATACCTGCAGCAATCCTCAGCATCAAATGTCTGCGGCTTTTTATACAAAACGGCGGAGGGGGGACTCCAGCACCATGGGATCCCGTCCAAAATCTGATTATTAAGGGTCCATACCGCTACGTGAGAAATCCGATGTTGATCGGTGTAATCTTTTTTTTGTTTTCCGAGTCGCTTTTCTTTCAGTCCATACCGTTGTTTATTTATGCGACTCTATTTCTTCTCGGCAACATGGTTTATTTTCCGTTGGTGGAAGAAAAGGGATTAATTAAACGGTATGGGGGCGCATACCTGACTTACATGAGCAATGTACCTAGGTGGCTTCCAAGATCCAAGTCCTACAATCCCGAATGAAGTCCTTCATTTATCAAAGGTAATTTGGACCATCACTATGGAATCTGAAAGAGCAGCACTCATCCAGGTATTAAGAAATCAAGGCATTGAGAATCTTGATGTTCTTGAGTGTATCAATACAATCCCGAGACATCTTTACATAGACGAATCCCACATACATCGAGCTTACCGGAATCGGCCACTGCCCATCGGTAAGGGGCAGACAATCTCTCAGCCTTATATCGTTGCTCTAATGACCGAACAATTACTAGAAGGCAGTAATCCAGAAGTTGGCAACACCCAGAAAGTGCTAGAAATAGGCACCGGTTCTGGGTATCAAACAGCAGTGCTGGCAAGGTTGTATGAAAAGGTTTATAGCATCGAGAGGATTCGCGCCCTTATGAACAGAGCCAAGAAAATCAATCAATCCTTTGGTTTGGAAAATGTTATGTACCGGAATGCAGATGGCTGGTTGGGTTGGCCTGAAGAAGCACCATTCGATGGGATCATGGTAACCGCAACTTGCCAATCGGTCCCTGATATTCTGATAGAACAGCTCAAAGTTGGGGCAAATTTAATTGTACCAATTGGCCAAAAGTACGCACAAATACTCTACCGTATCAAAAAAACAGATAACGATTACGATCAGGAGCCGCTCTGTGCCGTGTCCTTCGTCCCTATGCTCAAAGGCTGTTGCTAAAATTCTTTCGGGTGTTTAGTAATAGATTTATCGAAGAGCGCTAGTGAGATTGTTAGACCCGGGATGTGACAGGAGAATTTGCCATAAATGGTTGGAACGTGATCGAAACGAAGCAGCACTGAGTAATAACCAGTAAGTCCACATACGAAAAAATCTTTCATCGTAACTATGCTTCAGGGATTGGTAATGTTTGGTAAAATTCTCATGCCAACACATTATCGTCTTGTCATAATCGGGGCCAAAATTATGCCAATCATCGATTTTGAAGAGCCCTTCAATCGCCCCTGTTATTTGTCTGGAAGAAGGCATCATCCCGTTTGGGAAAATGTATTTTTCAACCCAAGGATCGGTCGCAGTTGTAGATTCGTCGACACCAATGGTGTGCAGCAAAAAAATACCTTCCTTCTTTAAGCAGTGGCGAACGACTTTGAAATATTTCCTATAATTCTTGTAACCAACTGCCTCAAACATCCCGATGGAGTATATTGCATCAAATTTTTCATTCAATTCTCGGTAATCTGAAAGTCGAATATCAACATCTAAGCCGGCACACGTCTCCCGAGCTAAACTGGCTTGTTCCTTGGAAATGGTAATACCAACTACACGTACGTTGTGAGTCTCGGCAAAATATTTAGCAGCGCCACCCCAACCACAGCCAATGTCAAGTACCTTCATCCCCGGTTTTAAATTTAACTTTTTGGCTACAAGATCCAACTTTGCTTTTTGAGATTCTTCCAGATTTGCAACTTCCTTTGGCCAATAACCACAGGTGTAAATCATTCGTTTATCGAGCATGACTGAAAAAAGGTCATTGCCGATATCGTAATGTTTTTCTCCCACCATATAGGCTCGAGAAATGGACTGTAAATTCATTAATCGACTTCTAACCATTGCTAAAAATGCTGGTATACCTCCAGCCTTGTAGTCAATTCCCTTGCTTAAGATCTTTTCAAAAAATACATCAAGTTGTTCACACTCAAACCAGCCATCCATATACGATTCACCCAATCCGAGTGAGCCTTTAAATAGGATTCGTCTAAACATCTTGGAGTTTTTAATTGCAATATCCCAAGGCCTCGTGCCATTGATTTTTACATCAACCTCATCGAGTAATTTTTGATAATAACCCTTTAATACTGCCATTGGTCTATCCTCATATTATCACACAACCCGAAGTACTTGCCTGCATCATCACTCTGCTATCATCTGCTAGCAAGCATTGGTTGGTTTGTTATAAATTCATATATGCAATTTGATTGAGTCTTTGTTAATTTGTGTTATTAGATGAAGAACCAAATTATAATTGCGGCATTATTTTTCACATTTAATTGTTTTGCTGGAATGAATACAGAAGACGCCTCTATATCTGAACAACCTACTGCAAAAACAGTAATTGTGATCCATGGAGGGGCAGGCTGGAGTCAAGGAGCGAGTGATGAGAAACAACATGCTATTAAATCAGGATTAAAAAAAGCGCTCGACACTGGCTTTTCTATATTGGAATCCGGCGGGTCGAGCTTGGATGCTGTCGAAGCTGCAATAGTTGTACTTGAGGACAATCCAGTTTTTAACGCAGGTCGCGGTTCTGTTTATACCGCAGAAGAGAAGCAGGAAATGGATGCTTCAATAATGAGTGGGATTGATCAAGATGCTGGCGCAGTGGCTTCTATTTCTCGGGTAAAAAATCCAATAAAACTCGCACGATACATAATGGAACATACTGAACATGTGATGATGGCAGGACCAGGTGCTGAGAAAATAGCTGAGCAAGGCAGACTTGAACTCGTTGATCCAAGCTACTTTTATTCAGAAAACAGATTGAAAAGAGTGAAAAAACAAAAAGCCAAAAAGAACAGCACGGTTGGAGCCCTGGCGATTGATAAGTTGGGTAATATTGCAGCAGGAACATCAACGGGTGGCAGGAGTAATAAACTCCCAGGTAGGATTGGTGATTCACCCATTATTGGTGCCGGTACCTGGGCACAGAACAATGTCTGTGGAGTTTCAGGCACAGGCCATGGAGAATATTTTATTCGTTACAATGTTGCTCGTGAAATATGTGCCAGGATGGAGTATTTAAAACTTTCTGTTGGAGAAGCTTCGGCACAAGTCATTGGTCAATTAACAGCAATAGATATTGAAGGCGGTGTTATTGTTTTGGATAAGAACGGCAATATTTCGATGGAATTTAATACCGATGGCATGGCAAGGGCTTATCGAAATTCCGAAGGTGAGGAAATGATTGCAATCTATAAATGAAACCAAAATGAACCTTATAAAACTATATGGCACCCCAAGATCAAGGGCATCAAGGGTTCTGTGGTGCCTCGAAGAAATTGGCGTTGCTTATGAAAATCTTGATTTGAAAGACGTCAGTGATACTGAAAAAGAGAACATTCTAGGTAAAGTTAATCCGAATCTTAAAGTACCAGCTCTTGATGACAACGGTTTTATGGTATTTGAGTCCATGGCAATCAATCTATATTTAGCTAAAAAATACAGCCAAACGCTCTGGCCAACTGATTCCAATCAACAATCTGCTGCGATCCAGTGGAGCATATGGGCAATGACTGAAATTGAACCACCCTTCGTTGAATTGTTTTTACAGAGAATCATACTGCCAGAAGAAAAAAAAGATCCTCAGGCTGAAAAAAAAGCAATTGAAACAATCAACAGACCAATTGGGGTTTTGGAAAGCATCCTTGGCAAGAACGATTATGTTTTAGGAAAAACTTTTACCATAGCCGATCTTAATTTAGTTTCTATTTTTACTCTCAATGATATCGTAAAAATCACCATGCAAGACTTCACCAGGACTGAGGATTGGATTGAGAAATGCAAATCAAGACCGGCATATAAGAAAATGGCTGCATTGAGATAATCTTTTGAGGGATTTAGACATTCTGTCCGTTAATTAAGCAAATGCCCTACAGTAAAAAGAAAGTTAATAATTGTCTCAATATTAGAGATTTAAGAGCTTTAGCCAGAAAGAATCTTCCTGATGCCATGTTTCATTATATGGACGGGGCAGCTGACGATGAAATTACATTGGCTCGCAATACCCAGGCCTTCAATAACTATGAGTTAATGCCTAACTACTTGGTTGATGTGGAAGCAGTTAAGCTCGAGACAGAGATTTTTGGCCAAAAACTAGATCTGCCTTTCTTTTTGTCACCCACAGGCATGAATAGATTATTCCACCATGAAAAAGAATTGGCAGTAGCGAGAGTAGCAGATTCATTTGGGACCCTTTATTCACTTTCTACTGTAGCAACATCAAGTATTGAAGAAATTTCTGCAGCAATTGATGGGCCAAAAATGTTCCAAATATATATTCACAAAGACGAAGGTCTGACTAGAGAATTTGTTCAACGAAGTAAGGATTCTGGTTTTGCGGCGCTTTGTTTAACTGTTGATGTGCCAACGGCGGGCAATCGAGAACGTGAACTATTTTACGGTATGTCCATGCCTCCAAAATTACGATATGGCAACATTATTGATTTTCTGAAACATCCGACTTGGACGTCAAAATTATTGATGCACCCTGATTTTAAGCTTGCCAATGTCGTGGCAAGAAAGGATGTCATAGGCAAAGGTGTGATTAGTTTGATGGATTATTTTAATACCCAGCTAATACCAAATGTGACTTGGGATCATGCACAATGGCTGATTGAAGAATGGGGTGGGCCTTTTGCTATCAAGGGTTTGTTGACCAAAGAGGATGCAATCAAAGCTAAAAACATTGGTGCTAGTGCTGTCATGATTTCCAATCATGGTGGCAGACAACTGGATTCGACGCCTGCACCTGTTGATTGTGTGGCCGAGATTCGAGATGCAGTTGGTGATGATTTGGAACTGATTGTAGATGGAGGAATTAGAAGGGGTACTGATGTTTTGAAAGCACTAGCACTGGGCGCCAATGCTGTTTCCATCGGCAGAGCCTATCTGTTTGGGCTTGCAGCAGGTGGGGAATTTGGCGTCTTAAGGGCTCTGAGTCTATTGAAAGATGAGGTTGCCAGGGGTATGGCTTTATTGGGAACCCCGACAGTCAAAGACATCGGCAGCAAACACGTTCGATTGAGCAAAACTTCAGTGAAATCTTGAGTTTGAAGAAATTGTTGCTGCACAAGAAAATATCCGCTTTCATTTGTTTACTGCTTTGCGCACCTATATTAGGCATGGAAATTAACCAAGAAATTGAAGCTGCCAAGGAAAATGCAGCAAAAATCAAAAACACAGATGTTTTTAATGCCTTTGTTTCCGTTGCCGACGACTCTTATATTGAAAATCGGATTGGCAGCATATTTGATAAAAACCTAAATCCTATACCTATAGCCATAAAAGATAACATTGACGTTCATGGATTGGCTAACACAGCAGGATCCATTGCCCTGAAAAATAATTTCCCTAGAAGCGACGCTCATTTAATAACAAAACTCAAAAAGGGCGGTTACTATGTTGTCGGGAAAACCAACCTTTCCGAGTGGGCAAATTTTAGGTCCTATGAATCGGTAAGCGGTTGGTCAAGCATTGATGGCCAAACCCAAAACCCATACGGTGATAACAGGAATCCCTGTGGTTCCAGTTCTGGATCAGCAGTCGCTGTGGCTGCAGGGTTGGTTCCTGTTGCAATAGGCACCGAAACCAATGGTTCCATTTCATGCCCTGCTTCAGTAAATGGAGTTGTTGGCATCAAGCCTACAGTTGGATTGGTCAGCCGTTCAGGAGTTATTCCAATCTCAAAGACACAGGATACAGCAGGGCCAATGGCTAAAACCGTGAAAGAAGCGGCAAGGGTCCTTGAGTATATTGCTGGTTATGATCCCAAAGACAGGGCAACGCGTGCAATCCCTTCCGATTTCAATTTTCAATTTACACAGAATTTAAACAAGCTATCACTTCAGTCTAGAAGGATTGGGTTGTTGTCTTCTGGATCTAAAGATACAGAAGGCAGTAAATTATTGGCAAAGGCTACTAAAATATTTGGAAAACTTGGCGCCGAAGTATTAACCATCTCTGAAACCAAAGAGTACCCCGGCGAAGAAGAATTTTTTGTTTTACTGTTTGAATTTCGACAAGGCATCAATAAATACTTAAGAAAAACTAACTCAGATTTACAAAATTTAAATCAGCTAATTGCATTCAATAATCAAAATGAGGATGTAGTGATGGAACACTTTGGCCAAGAAATTTTCATCGAAAGTGCTGAAACCTTAGGTCAGAGGGGAAAATACATGCGTTCGGTTGAGCTAACAACAAGAGAATCGAGAAATTACATAGATGGTCTCTTAAATGAGTACAACCTTGACGCTTTGGTGGGCCTAACCCGTGGACCAGCTTGGCTAATTAATTACGACGGAGGAGATGAAAAGGCAATAGTAGATCAGCGATCGTGGGGGACTGGAGGATTTGCAGCCATGGCGGGGTATCCTCACATCACCATACCATTTGATCTTGTCGATGGTTTACCTGTGGGCATCTCATTCATTTCCACTGCTTGGGATGACAAATCCATTATAGAAATGGCATATGCTTTTGAACAAGAAAATGAGTTTAATACCCTTCATCAAGCCCCAAGCGAAAGCGAACAAGAACAACGTTTACAAAAAATGCTTTTATCATCGAGACCCATTGATGCTGGAAAATCTCTCTGGACTGATGAATTGACCTGGATGGAGATTCGCGATCTCATTGCAAGTGGATACACCCAAGTGATTGTACCAACCGGTGGTATCGAGCAGAACGGACCCTTTCTTTCTACGGGTAAACACAATGTAATCCTTGAAGCCACCTGTCCGGCAATTGCCAAAAAATTAGGAAATACCTTGTGTGCTCCGATCATTAAATTCGTACCCGAAGGCAGCATTGAACCTCCTTCAGGTGCGATGCGTTTCCCCGGATCAATCAGCCTTCGTGCAGAAACTTACCGGATGCTCTTGGACGATATAGCGAGTAGTCTTAAGCAGACAGGTTTTAAGAATATAATTTTCATAGGTGACAGCGGCGGCAATCAAACAGGCATGGAGATTGTTGCTAAAAAGCTGAACCAACGCTGGAGTGGTTCTGGAGTCTTAGCTCACTATATACCCGACTACTACAACCCTGGCTGGGGAGAAACAGAACGTTTCACAGAGGAAGTCCTTGGAGTTACGGAAACAAGCAATGATGGCCACCATGACGATATTTGGGTGACCGCAATGATGATGGTGACTGATCCCGAGCAGGTTCGTTTTCATCAGCGTGTTGATGCTGGGCTTGCATCTATCAATGGAGTTGAGATCACACCAATTGATAAAACAATTGAGCTTGGACGCAAAATGCTCGAGTTCCGTGCTGAATTTACCGCAACTGCAATCCGTAAGGCTATGCAAAGTTCAAAGCAGTAACTTTGTTATTGCTAGGTCCGTACGAACCTAACTCTAGCAAGACATGCAGTTATTGTTGTTTATGGCGCCGAGTTGTTCCAATAGATTGATGGTTTTTGGATAGGGTATTACACGCTCGATAGGTCCATTTGCCATGTCGACAGTTGTTTGTCCTTTGCGGCTAACAACCGTGACATCAGCGCCCTTGTCAAGGAGGTATGTAATGACTTTATTATCTCCTCGCGATGCCGCATGATGCAATGCTGTATAGCCATTGGCGTCGCGTAAGTTAACATCCGCCCCACATTCTTCGACTAAAAATTTGACTGCCGGTAGCCAATTGCCCGGAACATGTCGGTGTGCAGTACCGACAAAATACTGACCATATCCAGCTCCCGCAGCTAGATGAATTGGATAAATGGAAGGCCCTCCGTTCGGAATCGGTGGCAAACCCGAATGATCTACTTCTTCTTTGACCGGTTCTTCAGGGTCAGCTGTTTGATCCATTGGCCTGCGTCGTTTCGGTCGCTTGATATTGGGTATATCTGGTTTGGCTCCATATTCTTTTAACAGGTGCATTGCATCTAGATCGAGAGCCTGTGTCGCACGCCAGAATGGCGTGGCTCCTGAATAGTGAATCCCACCGCTGCTCATGACAAAGAATGTGTATTCGGTGTACCAGAGATGTTGATTCATCCGAATGTTTGGATCTGCGTCAGCTTCAAGCAGTGCTCTTATGACATCAAGATGTGTTGCTTGCTGTTGTTGATGCTCGATTGGATGTGCGTATGAAGCTTTGGGTGCCCATTTCCTTTCCAAAACTGCAAACAACGGTGAGGTCCCAGCATTGCTGACAATATTTGGATCTGCTCCCCGTTCTATGAGTTTCGGTACAAGATCAAACTGTCCATTGATTGCAGCCATCAACAGTGGGGTGGTTCCATCTCCAGACGGTTGATTAATATCAACATTGATATCGAGAAGAACATCCACTGCCTCCTCATGACCTTGTCTTATTGCGTGCAAGAGTGGCGTGAGTCCACCCCACTTACTGACCATCTGACCATAGGATTGCCTTGACTGATTTTCTCCCTGTTCAGTCTCAGAAATCAATTCATAAACGGGCTCACCGTCGGCATTATAGGTTAGTACAGTTGGCAAATCAGGTTGCCTTATTGCAGCTGATTGTTGATTTTCTACTCCGGTATCAACGGTAGCAGTTTCCCTATTGTCCTTCTCTTTTTGAATATCAGACCAATTGCGTTGGATTTGGCGCCCGGCTTCAATTGCTGCTTGTACCTGACTGGCTGTCGGTAGCCAATCAGTGCCCCCGCCTTCCTTTTCTTTGAATTGGGCAATGATTTCGTTAATTCTCTTTTCTGCTGTTTGATCAGCTTTTTCCATTTGTACAACATCAACTGTATTCGACGATAACGTAGGGTCAGCGCCTGCTTCAAGCAACGCACGCATTACCCCAATATGATTTGCAGCTGCAGCAAAAACAAGCGGTGTTTGCCCCCAAGCGTTCTCCCTAGCGTTGGGGTGTGCTCCTGCTAAAAGCAGAGCAGTCACACTTTCTATGTCACCGGATGCAGAAGCGAGGTGCAATACAGTAGAGCCGGAGTTAGCGGTTTTTATGTTTGGATCAACACCTGCATCCAGCAAGATTTTTATTATGTCTGCGTTGCCTTTTCTCGCTGCTAAATGCAGTGGTTTATATTGTCCAATTCTAGTTCCAGCCACAAAATTGGCACCGGCGTAGATCAAAACTTCTGTTAATTCGGTATCTCCCCTCTCAGCTGCCCAGTGAAGTGCAGTCATGCCATCTCCCTGGGGTGTATTTACATCAACCCCCTCGTGTAGTAGTTGCTTAATCAAAGCTACATCACCGTTCTGTGCAGCATCAGCAACAGGACTTTCTATCGCATTTGCTTTGGTAAATAGAAGTGGTATCAAAAGGAAAAAAATTTTTATATTTGGCAACTTGATTTTAACGATCTTCATAGCTTTAACCTTTATGACTTGATCAGAGTGACATTTCGCCAGTACTGTCACCAAAACTTTCCAGATCATGACCGAGTTTTTGTAACAATGTCAGCATCGCATTAGCCATGGGAGTTCCACTCGGTGCCTTGATGTG
>LWDU01035534.1_pt1 | contig 10785 bp, 14 predicted proteins | sample 727161 | NCBI WGS metagenome assembly LWDU01 (sample SAMN04566230, study PRJNA314399) | hydrothermal vent metagenome | isolation source: deep sea hydrothermal plume seawater | place: Mexico: Gulf of California, Guaymas Basin | collected 2004-07-11 | reverse complement strand
AAAGTCGAAGTCTGAGGACATTGTGACTGAAGTCCGGGGTCACTCTTTAAAAGGGATGGAGGGAATTACACTAATATGAGTAATCTCCTCCGTCCCCTTTACCCTCGTTTTAGTCCGAGAGTTCGCCGACCACGTCCCAGTAGGTTGACAGGATATCGATATGCTCCTGGGGGGACTTCAGGCCTTCACCCTGACCTCGCAGGGCCATACCCCGCATCGAAACATATTCCGCACCAATATCCCGCCAGGCACGGACTTCCTCTGCCCATTTGTCAGGGCCAGATTGGTAGTTAAGGAGAGCTTCAACACCAAATTCATCAATGTTTCGTCCGTTAGTTTCCAGGTGGGCCTGTAGTAGGTTCATCGCCTCAAGGTTCTCTTTCTGGCCACTACCAAAGATAAACCCGTCACCTATCTCCGCCGCCCGCTTGAACACTACATCGGAAAATCCGCCGAACCAGATTGGGATCTGCCTGCCGGGTAATGGCTTCAGCCCTGCCTTCTCCACGTTGTGATATTCACCTTCATAACTAACTACGGGTTCCTGCCAGAGCTTCCTCAACAACTCGACCTGTTCGACCTGCCGACGACCGCGATTGGCAAAGTTCTCATTAAGAGAATCGTATTCGACATAGTTCCAACCGGTACCGACACCAAGTCGCAACCGACCACCCGAGAGAATGTCGACCTCAGCCGCCTGCTTGGCAACCAGCACAGTTTGACGCTGAGGGAGGATCAATACGCCGCTCGCGAGACCTACCCGCTGCGTACAGGCTGCAAAAAAACCCAACAACACAAAGAGCTCATGAAAAGATGATTCTTCTGTATAAGGTCCCCAGAGTCTGGGTTCCCGCCCTTCATGCACCGCACCTATTACATGGTCGTACACCAACAAATGGGAGTAACCAATTTCTTCTGCTGCCTGTGCCCAGTCACGAATGACTACCGGGTCATGACCAATCTCCAGGTGGGGAAATACTGCACCAATCTTCATTACCTTTACTCCTTGCAGGTTGCTGCATTAGGGTTAGAAACAACCCAAGAATAGTAGAGTTTACAGATGAAGACGAGATACGTTACTGAAATGGGCATGGGCACCGATGTGCATGGCGGGGACTATACCCAGGCTGCAGAACGAGCCGTGTTCGATGCAATCCATCATTCCAGCCTTCACTTTTTTGCACCCCTTGAGAAAACCGCCGACGACATGTTCATTGATCTGCTGATCGGTGTACCGGAACCAGACAAGGTAGATGCAGACAGGGTTGCAGCGGCATTACCGTACGGTACGGTTAGCATCACAGTCCAGAAAGGCGGACTAGAGATCCCCGGGGACGATGGCAAGGACGCGATTATCATTGCCAACGCCGGGATTGTTGTCAGGCTGGCCGACTAGTCTGCACAGGACCAGCGGGCAAGAATATCCATCCTAAGCAAACACGGCCTGGTGAACATGCCCATGCTCGAGCTCTTCAGCAGCAGCCTCTCGAACTTCAATGATATCGACAGCGAAGTGAAGGGTCACGCCCGCTACCTTACCCAGTGACTGGGCTTCCAGGCCTGAATCAAATGGCCAGTGCCATGCAGGTAGGCAAGGGGGTCCTGGCCCTCTGAGGAATCCAGCACTTCTTTATCGTTATTGGTCAGCACATAGTGGATCAACACCACGGCATGTTCTTCAACTTTCATATACTCTCCAGGTACATTTTCTTAATGACCTGATGAGTTCGAAGTTCAGTGACAGAACACTAATCAGATGGGTGTCTGGCGAAACAACCAGATCGGTCGCGCGAAGGGTAACGGAATTATCCTAGCAAACCAAATACATCAAGGTCATCACTGGCAGCAACTTGCCTGGCAATCATTTGTGACATCCATGCAAAACTTGCTTCGTTAGTGCTATCCAAAGTACCGGCAACAACCGCCGTATAAACCCAGTCATACAACATGCAGCTTTGATAGTCTTTCCACAGGTCGTCGAAGCTCAACCCGGAAACCCCTCGTTTAACAAGGCCATCAAGGTATCTCTCCAATATCTGCTTTTCGTGCGATTGCCTGACTTCCGCCTTGGTACTTTGCCCAAGGAACAGTGCAACGTCGAACATCCCCCGCGCCTTCAGTGGTCCCTGCCAGTCAATCACAGCCACCGGTTGATGTTCCGGCTGAATGCCATAGAGCAGATTCTCCATTCGAAAGTCACCATGACAGAGAGTAATAGGTGCACTCATTCGCTCAGCCTGAAGCGCTGGTATGGCCGCTAGAAATCGGTCACGCTGCGCTCGAATATGCTCCGGGATGAAATCACCAAACGTCTCTACCATCGTGTCCCAACCTGAGTTGGCGAGGTTATTCATGTTGTCCGCATGGTAGCTGTCTGCAATGCCCGGAACCCATTCAAGGTGATCAACTTTCTCCCAGAATGATGCGTGTAGTTTCGCCAGTTCATCTATCGCCAATTCAGTTTGAGCCAGGGTCGCGCCTACCGACTGGTTACCAACCTCATAGTCGGTCATGTCCTCCATCAGGATGACAAAATTATCGTTTTCAAGACCGGTGAAGTAGAACTCAGGACAACGCGCTTCGGTCAATGGGTCCAACTCTTCGGAGAAGCGAGTCTCCCGCTCGTACAGGTTGTACAACATCGCAACCTGTCGGTTAGTTGGGTTCTCGGATGCATATTTGGCTATAACGCTATGTGGCAAACCCTCGCTGTTCCCCTCAAAGGAAAGTTCAAGCTTCGCAATGTCCGCCATCATGCCAGTCCCCTCGCCCAACGGGGATCGGGAAACCTTCGAAACGCTAGTCCCTTCGGGAAGAAACGTCCCCCCCAGGGATTTTGTTAGATACTCTGGTGTAAAGCCCTGTGGAAATTCAGGTAAGGCCATTAGTCCTCCAATACTCTACGGACACATCTATTTTGCTTGCCCTTGATCTCAATGTTTCGAACCGGGACCTGCCCGACCTCGCTGTGTTACCGGAGTGTGTTCCAGCGCAGGGCTGGTAGTCAACGCCCAACACCCTGAGCATTCTTATGCTCACGACACCTTCTGCCTGATAGCTATCTTCATAGAAACCCCTCTGGTCATTCGGCCCCTTCACTGGAACCCTCGTACTGTACATCAACTCAATGTATAACTGCCTGACCAGATCAGGATAACCATCAGGAGAAACGAAATGCGATTATCACCGATTGAGCGAGACGACCTGAACGATGAGCAGCGAACGGTGCTTGAAGCAATCGAAAGAGGTCCAAGAGGGAAGGGCCGACCAGGTATAGGGATGATTGGTCCTTTTGGAGCCTGGGTGCGCGCACCCAGTGTCGGCCAGGCAATCCAGGGGGCAGGCGAAGCGATCCGGTTCAACACATCACTCGCGCCGAATGTTCAGGAAGTCGCCATCTGCACTGTGGGGGTTCACCATCGATCCCACTTTGAGTTTTCTGCGCATCGGACGCTAGCCATCAAAGCAGGTGTTTCCGAGCAGGCACTGGACCAACTGACGGCAGGAGAACATCCTGACTTCTCAGGAGATGAGCAGCTTTCCCACTCGATCGCATCTCAGATGCTCAACCAACATCGCATACTGGATGATACCTATGCGCATGGCCTGGAAGTTTTCGGAGAAACTGCAATGATTGAACTGGTTGCGACCGTCGGTTACTACTGCCTGATCTCATTAACACTGAACGCATTCGAAATCCCCCTGGAACCCGGAATGAGGGACCCCTTTCCTGAGGCTAATGACCAGTCACTAAGAAATTAGCCAGGCACGGACAACTTGGCTAGCCATGAACCCGATATCAGTCGCCCTGCGCTGATCAGTGATCATGAAGAGAGTAGATGGCTCAGATACTGTTCTTATTTTGTGCCATTTAATTGCGCCTCTCTGAACGAAGCCAGGTCGTATCCCCCCTGGACTTCAGTGGGTGCCTGGCTGTAACAGACGACATCATAGAAATCACGGAATGCAGAAATCCTGCCCTCGCGTATTTCCGCAACCCCACAGATATGTGGTGTCATCAAGTCTCGACCCTGTTCGTCCCAGTGATGATCCACCCGTTCGGTAAAAACGATATCACCCTTACTGGCTATGTGAATCAGTTCGGCACTGAAGTGCGTCATGGTTTTAAGAATCGGGATCTGACCGGCGAAGCCACCACGCGCCATCTGCTCGAAGAGCTCCGCCTGGCCATTAATCACAGCAAGACCGCTATTAGCCCAGACAAACCCCTCAGTACACACCGCCTTAATGACTTCAGGCAAATCACCGGTTTCCATTGCCCTGACCAGCTTTAAAACCAGAGCTTCATTGCCACCAGCCGCCTCTGTGACATCTATCATAAGAACCATTCCCCGAGGAAATTTACAGGTTCAATACAACCACATAAGTGACTGTCTTCACCACCCTACGAATTTGTATATTTCCCGTGCAGCCCATACAGTGAACGCACCAATTTTTCATGGGGAACCAAAATGACTGAAAAGTTCCAGTTTATTCGCTTTGAAGGCATACAAGATGGTGTTGCACGGATAGTGCTCGCCCGTCCGGAAAAACGTAACGCACAGAACAAGTCCATGCTGTATGAGCTGAATGACGCACTCGATATGGCATCACATGACGTCGAGTGTAAGGTGATCGTCCTCGCCGCTGATGGCCCCGATTTTTCTTCTGGCCACGATATGAAAGACCGCGAGCCGCTAACACGCAAACCCGTTGGGACCTGGGCCGGCTTTGGCCAGCCGGGGATCGAGGGACATTGGGCATTTGAGGAAGAACTCTATCTTGGCCTCTGCTGGCGCTGGAGGAATATACCCAAGCCCACGATGGTCGAGGTTCAGGGCCGGGTCATCGCTGGTGGCCTGATGCTGGTCTGGCCGTTCGATATTATCATCGCAAGCGACGATGCACGTTTTTCTGACCCTGTGGTGGCGTTCGGTGTAAACGGAGTCGAGTATTTTGGACATCCGTGGGAAGTAGGTGTCCGAAAAGCTAAGGAAATGTTGTTCACCGGGGAGGCCCTCACAGCAGAAGAATGTAAAACACTGGGCATGGTTAATCATGTGGTATCCAGAGAAGAGCTGAAGGAATTCACGATGAAAATGGCTAAACATATTGCCCGGCAGCCAATGCTTGGCCTGAAACTAGCCAAGCAGTCCGTGAACCAGATGCAGGACGCACAAGGCCTGTGGCCCTCTCTGCAGGCCGCCATGTCACTGCAGCACATGGGACATGCCCACGAGCGCCTGATCCACGAATCGGCTGTCGAACCAGAAGGTGGCGAGAAAATTAAAAAGCAGGCAAAAAAGAAGGAATCCAACAAGTTCGACTGATGTTTTAAAGGGGGACGGAGGGAATTCCCTCCGTCCCCCTTTAAACTGTCCCCCTTTAAAACTGGCGCGCACTACAAAAAGCTGGTACCTTTTCTAGCCTTTCAAGAATGTTTAATTGGGTAATCGCCAGGAGACCTAGATGGCAGAACTTTCAATCAACGAAAATGTGATGGACCTGACTCCGGAAGGTCCACGACTCAAGGGCATGCGCTGCAAAAACTGCAACAATCATGTGTTTCCCATGCAAAAGGGATGCCCAAAATGTACTTCTGACGACGTCGAAGAGGTCCATCTAGGTACCAAAGGAACGCTATGGGCCTGGACCATCCAGGGATTCCCCCCCAAGGCACCACCCTACCTCGGTGAGACAGATCCCAGCAAGTTCGAACCCTACGGCGTCGGTTATGTAGAACTCCCGGGGGAATTAAAAGTAGAATCACGGTTAACTGTTGCAGATCCCACAGCGCTTAAGTCAGGCATGGAAATGGAACTGGTTGGCGAAAAAATCGGTGAAGACGAAGAGGGTAACGACCTGATCACCTTCGCCTTCGCACCCGTCTAAGTTAGTCAGGAGAAAACATTATGAGTGATGATGTAGCAATTGTTGGAATTGGAATGCATCCGTTTGGCCGCCACGAAGGCGTCAGCGGAATGGAACAGGGCGCAGCTGCGATTCGCACTGCTTGTGCAGATGCCAACGTCAAGTGGGCCGACCTGGAATTTGCCTTCGGCGGCAGTGTTGCCGCAGGCAATCCAGACTCAATGGTTTCCCAGATGGGATTGACTGGCTTGCAGTTCATTAATGTCGTGAACGGTTGTGCAACGGGTGGTTCCGCATTAATTTCTGCCTATAACACTATTAAATCAGGCGCCTTCGATCTAGGCCTTGCGATCGGCTTCGACAAACATGAACGAGGAGCCTTCAGGGTTAACACCGGTAAGTCCGGGGAGCGGGACTGGTACGGCGGCAGTGGTATGGCGCTGACCACCCAGTTCTTCGGCATGAAGATCAATCGCTATATGGAAGATTACGGCATTACCCAGGATGCCCTGGCGCGTGTTTCTGCCAAGGCTTTTCGTAATGGCTCCATGAACGAGAATGCGTGGCGCAGACAGCCATTTTCTGAAAAAGAAGTGCTACAGTCAGCCATGCTGTCTTACCCGTTGACCCAGTACATGTTCTGCTCACCGGGGGAGGGCGGAGTCGCACTGATCCTTGCCAGAGCGGACAAGGCACACAAGTACACCAAAAACCCGATCTTCCTGAAGTCAGCCGTTGTGCGATCACGCCGATATGGAAGTTTTGAAGTACTTGCTCCATCTCTGGCGCTTGATTACGCAGATGGCCCGACGGTAGACGCATCGCAGAAAGCCTTCGAAGCGGCAGGTGTTGGTCCCAAGGACATCGATGTTGCACAGTTGCAGGATACCGAGTCAGGTGCAGAAATCATGCACATGGCCGAAAACGGCTTCTGTGAGCATGGCGAACAGGAAGCCATGTTGGCGAACGGTGATACTGAAATTACAGGTCGCCTACCGGTCAACACCGACGGTGGCTGTCTCGCAAACGGCGAACCAGTAGGCGCATCCGGTTTACGCCAGGTCTACGAAAATGTGCTTCAGCTTCGGGGCGATGCTGGTAAACGGCAGGTTCCAAACGATCCTAAAGTTGCCTACACCCATGTGTATGGCGCCCCGGGTATCTCAGGTGTCACGATCCTGAGCACCTAGAAGTATCTGAGATTATTTCGGAAGCCACTATAAAACGCCCTCTATATGAGGGCGTTTTTGTTTCCGCTGAAAATAAATGACAATAGCGTCACTAACAATCAGGTGGATCTTCGATGACCTTTTGCGTGACTCAAAGCGGCGCACCCTGCGGTGCAATTGTCGAAGGGCTCGACCTCACAAAACAACTCGATAGTTCACAGGTTACGGTTCTCAGACAGGAATGGTTGCGCAGTCATGTTCTGATCTTTCCAGACCAGGAGCTTTCCGATGATGATCTCGAAAGATACTCATTATATTTCGGGCACTTCGGGTACGAACCTTTTATTGCGCCAATAGACGGCAGGGATCATGTGGTAGCAGTTGAACGCAAGGCTGAAGAACAGGCACCCGTCTTCGCAGAGGTCTGGCACAGCGACTGGAGCTTCCAGGAAGTTCCTCCCGCAGGCACATGCCTGTACAGTATTAAAATTCCCCCAATAGGCGGAGACACAGGATATATAAACCAGCACAAAGCCCTGGCGGAAATGCCCGCAGAGCTTCGGCAGAAAATCGAGGGCAAAACCGCCATCCACTCTGCCCGAGCCGGTTACTCACCGGACGGATACTTCGGAAACGAAGAACAGGAAGCAGACCGAAGCATGCGCATTATTGTCTCAGAAGAAGCAAATGATACCCTGAGGCATCCAATCATTCGTCGTCATCCGGAAACTGGTGTTGAAGGGCTGTTTGGCTGTTTCGGCTATATCGTTGGCATCGAGGGAATGAGCGATGATGAATCCCGCGACCTGCTGATGGAAGTTTACAGCTGGCAAACTCGCGACGAGTTTGTTTACAGGCATCACTGGCAGGAGAACATGCTGGTAATGTGGGACAACCGCTCTGTGCTCCACAAAGCGAACGGCGGGTACGATGGTTACGACCGCCTGCTTCACCGCACGACTATCGCTGAACAGATTGTCGCATGAGCATTCTCGCTGAGCAGATTGCGGAAGCTATCCGCACTCATCAACCCTTACCAGCATTCCCTGAAGGCCTAAGCCTGACCAACGGCTACGAAATCCAACTTGAGGTGGCAAACCTCGTTGCACCTGGCGGTTTCGCTGGCATCAAGGCAGGCATTACCAGCAAACAGCTCCAGGCCATCTTCGGCATTGATCACGCGCTTCTTGGTCGGCTTTACCGGCATGGCCACCTGAAATCTGGTGCAATACTCCCTTTTATTGAGAAACAGCTGATTGAATGTGAAATTGGTATCACTGTTGATACAGACGGCCAGCCAGTTTCTGCAGGCGTAGCACTTGAATTCGCGTTTGCCGCATTCTCGTCACCATCAGACGCTACAGCGCCAAACCTGACCGCTGGCAACGTCGCGGCTGACAAGTTTCTTACCGGAGAACAGCATCCATGGAGAAAATCCTATGATGACATCATCATTCGGTTCTACCGCAACGATGCGCTTATCAATGAAGCCCCCATCACCGAATCGTTAGGTGGACCCGCAAACGCAGTCCAGTGGATCGTCCAGGAAGCTAAACGATTTAACTTTGAAATCCCGGACAGCACCCTTCTAATGACCGGGGCATGTGGGCAGGTGGTAGCCGCTCTGCCAGGGACTTATCGGGCAGACTACGGTGACCTGGGTGAGGTTAACTTCACTATCCCCGAGTAACGAACTAAAGGCTATTGTGTAGTCATCGTCCTGGCGTACATCAACTGCAACGCTTCGCCCATGCCTGAAGGATGTTCCGTTTCGCTGAAGTCGACAACCTGGTCCCAGTTTTCAGCGACCGCATCAATGCTCACATCTTCCGTTCTTGGATCGAGGTTCAGTCCCACCGTCCGTTCCCAGCGAAGTTTTTTGAAGGACCCGGCCGAAGCCTCAAACATACTGCCAGACTCTTTGCAGTCCTCGTGTGCCAGATAAGCAACCAGCGGTGCAACATAATCTGTCTTGATCGCGGTCTTCAGTGCTTCAGGGAAGTTGGCACTGTTCATCTCTGTGGCGCCAAACGGCGAAACACAATTGCAGGTGATGTTGGTTTTTGCGCCTTCCTGTGCAATTGACTGGGCCAGGCCATACATCCCCATTTTCGCAGCCGCGTAATTCGCCTGGCCAAAATTTCCATAAAGCCCTGCGGAAGAGGACATCAACACAATTCTGCCACCGCCCTGCTCCTCGAAATGCGGCCATCCGGCCTGGGCGAGTTTAAAGGATGTCTTCAGGTGAACATCCATCACTGCGTCCCATTGCGCTTCAGGCATTTTCCGCAGTGTCTTGTCCTGGATAAAGCCGGCATTGTGGATAATCGCATCAACGCGTCCGCATTCAGCCACCACCCTTTCTACCAACTCTGCACTGTCTTCAACACGGCCCGGGAAGTGAATCGCTCGACCACCAGCATCATTGATCGCCTGAGTCGTCCCTCTGTCATCTTCCGTCGAGCTATTGATCGCAACGGTTGCACCTGCCTGCGCAAGGCATCTTGAAAATGCATTACCCAGCCCTCGACTTCCACCCGTCACCAGGACAACTTTATCTTTGAATGTTACTGCCATAATCGTCTCCTAACGTTCCAGTTGTGCAATATCCGGTGTCTTGATTTCATAGAGTTCAATGACATTGCCACAGGGGTCACGACCATAAATAGCCGACGACGTATCCCCAAAATGTACCACCTCACCCACAAACTCCATCCCGTGTGTTTTTAGTCGATCGTACTCCACCTGAATGTCATCAACCTGCAGGGCGAAATGTGGATAACCATAATCACAGGGCCTGGACCTCAGGTCCTTTGGCTCAGGATTTGTGTACTGCCAGAGTTCAAGAAAAGCATTGGGACCTTTTAACATCGCCATACGAGCCTTCGCGTTTTGCAGTCCAACTGCACGATCGACTTCTGGCGAACTATCGAACTCGCTCTCCTGGACAACTTCAAAGCCCAGCCCTTCTGTGTAGAACTTGAGCGCTTTTTCAAAATCGCTGACGCCCAGGGCGACATGGTGTATTCCTACTATCATGTTGTTTGTTTATATCCTTTGTTTCTTGAAAGTTATCACGAGCCGTAGCTCAGATGTCTGGTTCACTTAGTGTTATGCCCGCGCCGAAGGCGCCTCGCTCTGACGCTCATCGTAGCTTTGTAGGACGCCTCCTTCGTCCTTAACCCGTCATCTCGACTGGAGGCGCGCAGCGCCGGAATGGAGAGAATAGAAGGCAATAATTTCATCGAGGGCGGCTCGGGTGGGCTCACCGTCTTCGTCGATCAGGTGGCGGGTGACGACGCTATGCGGAGGCTGGCCGGTTCCCGGCCTCGCTGATTTCGCAGCCAGCATTGTGCCTTTGAATCGATCACCCAGTGCCGCCTGGTAGTCATCAAACCGCTCTTTCTTGCAGAAACTATCTCCTTCAAAACAGTAGCCAAGTACCGTGAGATCCTCATCTTCAAGCCGATCCTTGATACACCGAAGCTCATCGGGCGCAATGTGCATGCCACCCTTTTTACCAAGCGGCAAAGATGGCTGGGACAACACAGGGGCAAGCAAGTCAGCGACTCCATGCGGAAGTCCCTAAGCGGATCAGGATGAATCAGCAATTGCTCTGACATTAGTCGTTTACATTCAGGCGATCATGGTCAGGCGTTCGTGCGCGCCTACCATACGGAATTTGATATCGATGTCTTCCGGACACGCACCGGTGCATGGTGCGGAACAGGTGACACATTTATCT
>LWDU01043114.1_pt2 | contig 10788 bp, 13 predicted proteins | sample 727161 | NCBI WGS metagenome assembly LWDU01 (sample SAMN04566230, study PRJNA314399) | hydrothermal vent metagenome | isolation source: deep sea hydrothermal plume seawater | place: Mexico: Gulf of California, Guaymas Basin | collected 2004-07-11 | reverse complement strand
CTGTTAGTAGCATTACTAGAATTTAATTTAAAAAAATATATAATTCTGAAGGAGGGTGTTAAGGAGGGGTGTTAATGAAATTTCTTATGACGGTGTGTTAATAACGGCTCCTACGACCAATCCCCGGATCACCATACAAAAATGAAACAACTGCAAAAATCGCGAATATAATTAACGGGACGATAGGCACACTGACAAAATCATTAGAAAACGCAATATCTATCAAAATAATTACAATTAAACTAAATCCAATAGAAGCACCAAAAAGGATTCTTTTTGCAGCACTTGTCACATTGGTACGTGCTAAAAATAAAATAATCCCAATAAACATAGATCCGCCTGCAAAAATCTCTCTTAACGCTTCTCTTATTTCAAAAGATTCAGCGCCAGAAGTAGGAAACATATTTCTTGTGATTTGTGCTGAAAAAAAATAAAAAATGGTCCCTTGAGCAAACATAACTAGGCCAATTATTGTTAATGCAAATTTAGCCGACATCAGATATAACCCCCCCCGTAAATAATGGCGCGTTTATTTTACACCTGTTTTAGATACAAAGGATAGCCTTTATTAGAACTATTTAGCTCTTTCATCCCTTACTCGCTTTGCTTTAAATTCCGTTTTGGGCAATGTGTTTGGAGGGAGTACTTCAACTGAAACGGTCACCTCACATTGGGTTTTAATTTCATTGATAACTTGATCCGAAATGTCTTCTGTATGTTCAACCCGAGCCGTCATTATATCCAAACCAGAATCTATGGTTTCAATCAGTATTTCATATTCATCACCGATATTTGGAACCGCCCGTATAGCCTGCTCTAGCTGAACAGGATACATTTTGATGCCTCTTAAATTTATAAGATCATCCGATCGACCAGCAAAAGAACCCATAGCTCGAACGTGGGTTCGACCGCAGCCGCATTTTTCCGTTGAATAAACAGTATAATCACCAACATTAAAGCGTAGTTGCGGTGAACTCTCAGAATTGAGGCTGGTACACACAGTAATACCTCGTTCGCCTTCTTTAACAGGGGCTAATGTATCAGGATCAACGAGTTCCCATATCTGATGATCTTCCATTAAGTGAGTTGCCACAAGATCTTCTGAAACTTCTGAGTGAGAACACGAATAGCCGCCACTATGCGGAGCAACCTCAGTGCAACCATAAAACTCCCTAATCTCAGCACCCCATAAATTTTTCAAGCGATTACGTGTATTGATAATACCGGTACCTGGCTCCCCCCCCACGAATAGCATACGAATAGAACTGGCGGCTGGATCCACGCCTTTTTCTTGCATGACCCGACCAAGGTGAAGTGCGTAGGATGTTGTACAACATAAAACAGTTGGTTTAAATCGTTCAACGAGATTAGCCCGCATATCGGTCGTCATGCCTCCACCAGGAATAGAGGCTACATTCATTCTCTGTAGGGCATATTGAACACCCCAGGCAAAAACATGAGGGCCATAGCCAGAAGCCAGAAAAACTGTGTCACTGGATCTAACTCCAAAGGAATAAATCGCACGTGCATTAGCCCACTCCCAAAGATCACGATCAATATGCGAATAGCGAAAAACTCTTGGAACTCCGCTTGAACCTGAAGAAGAAAAAAGCATCCACCCCCGCTTATTCCATAATTCCTCGTCCATCGTTGAATACGAACCGTAAGGCGGACGTTCTTTAACATCTTCCATCATTTCTAATTTATCAACAACGGGCCATTTAGTGAGATCATCGACTGTTTGGATGTCTGTAGGCGTCAAGCCAAGTTTATCGAAGCGTCTCCGGTAAAAATCACTATTCTCATAAAGAAATGGCGTAAGGATCCTGAGTTTATCATTTTGTATTCCAATTAGTTCATCTCTACTTGCACACTCAAGGCTTGGCGACCAAATTTGATCTGTAGCCGGAGCTTCGGCGTCAAATTTATGTTTTGCCAGCATTTCCAGCCATGCATTACGCGTTTTGTCTTTGCGGCTATTAGCCATTGGCAGCTCCATTTTTTTATTGAACTATTGTAGTAACAATATATTTTTGTACTGGATAATAAACAGCTTTATAACATAATTTTAAAGGATTTTATTTAATGGCATTGCGAACTATACCTCCTTTTCGCGCAGATCACGTTGGGAGTCTTTTACGTCCGAAAATAATCAACGATGCTTTCAAAAATTATAAGGCTGGCTCCATTACTCGAGAAGAGGTTATTGCTATCGAAGACGCAGCAATCAAAGAGGTCATAAAGCTACAACAAGATGTTGGACTGCAGGTCGTAACAGATGGCGAATTTCGCAGAGCTTCTTACTGGTCAACATTTGTTGAGCGGGTTGATGGACTAGATATTAGTGATTCACGTTTCACTTTCCACGATGAAGATGGCCATGATCAAAAATTTACAGCCCCAATCGTGACAAAAAAAGTCTCGCGTCCTGTATCTATCGCTGGCGATGAATTTTATTTTTTGAAGAATAATACCCAACAAACGCCAAAAATTACAATAGTATCGCCCCCGACTATGCACATGTTTCGTCTAGAAAAAACCATAAAATCTGGTGTCTACGATAGCAGGAAAGACTTTTTTTCAGATCTAGCTCAGGTTTATCGCGAAGAAATAAATGCTCTTGCCGATGCGGGTTGTATATATATTCAATTGGATGATGTACCCATCCCCATGCTGAGTGATCCAAAGGTTCAGGCACGGGTCAAGAAAGAAGGTCTCAATCCTATTCAATTAATGGATGATTATATTGAGCTATTTAATGATTGTTTATCAGAACGACCTAAAGGGGTCACAATTGCAGTTCATATGTGCCGCGGCAATTATAAGGGTAAATTTCTCTCTGAGGGTGGATATGAAACCTTTGCCGACAAATTCTTCAATGAACTTAACGTTGATGCATTTTTTCTGGAGTATGACTCACCCCGTGCAGGTGATTTTGAACCGTTAAAATATGTACCAAAAAATAAAATGGTGGTGCTCGGTCTCGTATCTAGTAAAGCGCCGCAAATGGAATCCATAGATAGTCTTAAAACACGCATAGATGAAGCGGCAAAGTTTGTTGATATAGACCAACTAGCATTAAGTCCACAATGTGGTTTTGCTAGCACCGTCGCTGGTAACCCAATTACTTTAGATGATGAAAAGGCTAAGCTTTCCTTGATTGTTGAGGTTGCAGATCAAGTCTGGGGCTAGTAAATTTCTAGAATGGGTGGATTAATCTTTTTTGAGCTCAAAAATTTAATCAAATCAACTTTCTAACAGTTTGTTTGCTAGATAAAGAAAATATAGTTAGATCAATGTTAGATGAACTCTTCCCCATCCTATTGGCGTATCTTTCTAGTTTTGAGTGGCTTAGCAATATTAAGCCCTCTTGCACTGGATACTTTTTTACCTGCCGTCGACGACGCTGCCAAAAGCCTTAACACAAATATTGGTAACATCATGATATCTTTTGGCGTGTTGTCAGTGGGTATTGCTTTGGGCCAAATTATTCACGGCCCCCTATCTGATCGCTATGGTCGAAAGCCCATCGTTGTTTGGGGACTGATTTTCTATATGATGTCGTCTCTTTTGACGCCTTTTGTCCTGAGTATTGAACTCCTTTATAATTTGCGTTTTATCCAAGGCTTAGCTGTCGCCGCAACGATGATTGTCATGCGCTCGATTGTTCGAGACCTCTTTAGTGTTAAAGAAGGTGCCAAACTTTTTGCAAATCTATTTGTTATTTTAGCTATAATACCCATCATTGGTCCAATTATAGGTGGACACCTCACAATCTGGTTTGGCTGGCAAAGCGTATTTTTTTTGATGGCAGGCATATCAGCAATTGTTTTGCTTACTACAGTAGTTCTTTTCGAAGAAAGTCTTCCAAAAAAAGACCCTGATGCTCTTAAACTTAATAAGCTGTTATCTAACTTTAACGAAATAATAACCGAACGAAACTTTTTAACATTTCTTTTAATAGGTGTCGGAGCCTATGCTGGTTTATATGGGGTAATAACCGGCATAGCTCCGGTAATGACGGGACTATTGCGACAACAGGCCAATGTTTTTGGCTATCAATTTGCAGCCATAATGATCGGACATTTTATTTCTGCCGCCATTGCGGGAAAATTAGTCCATATTCTAGGGATAAAAAAGCTCCTATTTATCGGCACCCTAATTAGCATGATCGGTGGCTTATTATTGATAGGTGCTTCGCTCCTGGGTATCATAACCATTTATTCAATATTAATTCCATCCACCATATTTTTGTTAGGTTTTGCTCTAACAATTCCTGGAATGACGGCTGGAGCGCTATCAAATTTTCAACATATGGCAGGTCGTGCCACCTCTTTGTTAGGATTTATTCAACATGGTACAGGAGCTTTTGTCTCAATAACTCTTGGCTATATCGCAGACGGCAGCACATCAATGCCGATGGCAATTGCAATAGCAGTCGCAAGCTTGTTCGCTTTCATTTCATTTATAATTCGAATTCCCAGAACCATATTAAAAGCGTAATAAAACTCATGTCAGAAACAAGAAACTATTTATTCTATGCATTAATTCTAGGCTTTTTAACTATGACAGGGCCGATCGCTATTGATGTTTTTGTTCCAATTATTCCAACATTAGCAAACGATTTTAATGTTAACATTGGTCTAATCGAATTATCGCTTACAGCAATATTTGCCGGCAATGGATTAGGGCAAATAATTTATGGCACGATCGCAGATCGGTTTGGCCGTAAACCAGTTATTTTAATAACACTTTTCATTTATTTTATTACAACGATCGGTGCTGGATTGGCAATTAACGTCGAAACACTAATATTTTGGCGTTTTTTGCAAGGTTTGTTAATGGCGTCCGGTCGTATTTTGGCCAATGCGGTTGCCCGCGATTTATTTGAGAGCGAAAAGCTCACAAAATTAATAACGCTAGTCATGGCCATTTGTATTTTGTCCTCGATTTTTTCTGCTCCACTTGGTGGCTACTTGGCAGAAAATCACACTTGGCAAACAGTGTTCTGGTTTATGTCAATTTATGCAGCAATTACCTTTTTAACATTCTTACTATTCTTCAAGGAAACTATCTCAAAAAAAGATTATGAGGCTCTTAATATTTCGGCCTTACTTCGGAATTTTTCTAGTATTATAGCGAACAAAAAATTCGTACTAAATGTAATCTGCGGCGGATTTGTACTGGGTGGCCTGGTTGCTTTTTTAAATTCATCTTCAGGTGTCCTCATTGATGTTTTTGGGGTTAAGCCATCAGTATTTGGCTTGATATATTCGGTTGTAATGTTTGGTCATTTTTTGTCAGCACTAGCCCAACAAAAGTTAATAGATCAAATTAGTCCAAAAAATTTAATACTAAGTAGTGCCTTTTTGACGGCTTTTGCTGGAATGTTGATGTTAGGTCTCATATTAATAGGTATAAGTCATCCAGTAATAATTATCGTGCCTATGCTGATTTTTATGATCGGCTTCGCTGCGTTATGGCCTCAAACAGTTGCCGCCTGCCTGCAACCGTTCCCCGAAAAAGCTGGTGCTGCAGCATCACTACAAGGGTTTATCCAAAATTCAATGGCAGCAGTGGTATCAGCTTTTCTATCAATATTCTCAGATGGAACAGCAATTCCAATGGGCGCTGCGATCGCAATTTGCGGAATTCTAACGTTAATAACATCTACTATGGTGATACGTAAAAGCAGTGCAAAATGAGCCCTGTTAAGTATATTTTATTTATCACGCTGATCGCAGGTATTTCATCACTAAATCCTGTGGCAATAGATATATTTTTGCCCGCAATGCCTTCGATTGCGCAGTCTATGGCTGTTGATCCGGGCACCCTTGGTATTACCCTCGGTATCTTTACTGTTGGTACGGCGTCTGGACAAATTATATTTGGACCAGTCTCAGACAGATTTGGAAGAAAACCAATAATTATATTTGGACTGACCTTGTATGTTATTGCGGCCATTTTTGCATTGTACAGTACAAATATAGAGGAATTATCATTTATTAGGTTTGTCCAGGGAATTGGCGCAGCATCTGGAAGAATTATAGGTGTAGCCATAGTAAGGGACCTTTATGCCAAGGAGAGAGCGGCGCGTCTACTATCAAATATTTGGACCGTCTCAACGATAGTGCCAATACTGAATCCATTTATTGGCAGTGCATTAGTCCATTATTTTCACTGGAGTTCAGTTTTTTTGTTTATGGCTATATTTGCTGGAACGATGGTCTTACTTACTATTTTCTTTTTCAAAGAAACTTCAAAGCATAAAGATCCAAATGCATTGAACCCACAACAGCTTTTTCAAAATTTTTCTCAAATTTCAATTAATCGAACTTTTATTGCCTACATGTTGATTGGTGCAGTAACCATGAGCTCTCTATATGGATTCCTTGCGACATCATCAGATTTACTGATAACCCAACTAAATCAGGCTCCTGCAACATTTGCATGGCAATTTTCAATTGTCGGTTTAGCCAGCTTAACCGGCTCAATTATTAGTGCCCGGTTATCAATTAAACTTGGGATAAACCGAGTAATAAAATTAGGGCTTTTCATTACTGGAATAACTAGTGTGTCTTTTTTTCTTTTATCAATAAATGGTATCTTCACAGCTATGGCCATTATTGCGCCCTTTACAATCCAGCGCATTGGAGAAGCAATGATTACAGCGCAATCGATGGCCGGGGCGATTACACCGTTTCCCAAACACGCAGGAGCCGCTTCTTCGCTGCTTGGCTTCTTTCGTCAACTGACCGGGGCTAGCGTGGCTATTTTAGTCGGTTATTATGCTGATGGATCAACATTACCGATGGCAATAGCTTTTCTTTTTGGAGGGTTAACTCCCGCTGTAATTTATATTTACTTTAGCCGTGAAATCAGCTGATGATAAATATCAGGTAAGCAAATCCAAATAAACTTAATATTGCAGTAAACTCGCCAGACGTTTTTAACAATTTCATCTTAACATTCCTTGCACAGGCTCAATGGTTGTATTGGTAAGTTGTCAAATGTTCACAATAAACTATGCAGGTTTAATGCCATAAGAAAAAAGGTTATAAATTATTGATTTGAAAAGGTTTTATATGCTTCATAGGACTATCAATACGGTGATTATAGCTAGCCGAGTAATTATTACCTAGTCATAAGTTTCCCTTTGAACCCATGTTTTTACTTCCAATATTTTTAACTCACTGTTTTCCTTACTAAATATCTTAGTCAGGATTAGGTTTTGGAAACCTTGCCGGCCAATTTTCGACGATAGTTGCTAAGTAATTTTTCACCTTTTCCGGATTGAGATGCACGGAATTTTTAATCTTATCAACCTCATCTTTTTTTTCAACTGGTACTTTAAGTGAATCCATTAACCTATTGAAAAAATTAAAAAAACTACAAATTAATGTTAATTCAACAATCTCTTGTTCGTCAAATTGTTTGCGGACCTGCTCATATATGTCATTATCTTCTTTTGCCGTATTCAATGTTACATGGGTTGCCCACAATAACGCCGCCTTTTCCCTCTTTGTAAATAAATCAGAAGTGAGATATTCATCAGTACCTATTTGAATTGTTTGTTCGTCTGTAATCCCTGCCGCTTGACCAAGCGACGTATTATGTGCAAATCAATAGTTACATTGATTTAAGTGACTTGTTTTTATAATAACCATTTCCTTTAACTTAGACGTGAGAATACTACCTGCCCCCTCACGCTGAATAGTCGCATTGAAAGGTACGAGCATTTTAGCCACGAGTGGTGCGAGGGCTAACGTTCTATATGAATTTGGAACACGCCCAAGCATGGCTGTCACGGCTGCAAACATATTTTGAATTTCTTTATCGTCAACGTCTAAATCTACCATTCCGATGCGTGACATTAATTTCTCCTTTTTACGCTGTCTATCAATTAAATAGTCTACGCGAACTACTGCGTCTTTAATCGTAGGTGGTAATTACACATTTGACTGGCTCAATATTTGTAATAGACCAATCCGGCGTGTAAACAAGCATCAAATAAAAAATACAATATTCAAAAAGGAGACCCACAAAATGGCTTTAATTTCTATACCTAACGATCAAGAGTCTACAACAGAACAAAATACTATTTTTACCCATTCAAAAATACTATTTGGACGGGTGGCAAACGCGGTTCGTGTTGGCTCTCACGCTCCAAAGCTGATGCAGATTTTATTTGGATTTATTGTTTCAAGCCTCAGAGAAGAAATAACTGAAAACCTGCCGGTTAAAACAAAGTGCCTCGTAATTTTAAAAACTTCAACTCTAAATGGCTGTGCATATTGAACTGGTCATAACGAAACGCTCGGTCGAGCGTTAAATTTTAACGAAGAACTAATCCAAGCTGTTTCTGGGGATTATATGAATTCCAAAATGTTCACTGTCGAAGAAAAAGCTGCGATGAGATGGGCGGAAGTAATGACCGATAAATTATATCAAGGCTCCCCTGGAAAACCGCCGCAACATCATGAAGCTCTAAAGAATTTAAAAGTATATTATAATGAAAGTCAGATTGTTGAATTATCTTTTGTATCTGGATTTTTTAATTTTTGGAATAGATTTACAGATGTTTTAGAAGTCGATATAGAGCAAGGGTCATTAATGGCATCCTTTTCTAAATCTACAAAAATTAATCCACAAGAATTTACCGCTTATATGCGTGATTGCTGGTGGAAAGAGAGCTAAATATAAATGAACCGATAACTTTTTATTTATCACAGGCCAAATATTTAAAAATAAGATAATTGCAACTTAATGACGCTAAATAAAATGGAAAAGGAAAATCAATGGTATATTTATCCGACATGCCGGAAACACAGCGAGATATGATTGTAAACCAAGATTTACCAAACTATCAAAACACGCCTTGCGTTGAGGGCCCTCCTTTATCGAAGCGTAAAATTTCGATCATAACCACTGCTGGATTACATAGAAGAGAAGATAAAGTATTTACCCCAGGTATTGGGGAATACCGCATTATTCCAAACGATGCGAATATGAATGATCTTATTATGAGCCATGTATCAACAAACTTTGATCGTACCGGATTTCAACAAGATTTGAATGTCATGTTCCCTATTGATCGCTTAAATGAACTAAAAGCCGATGGTAAAATCGGTGAAGTAGCAGGCTACCACTATGCATTTATGGGGGCTACCCCACCGATGGCTCATGAAGCGGTTGCGAAGGATCTTGCACAGCTTTTAAAAGCAGATGGAGTTGACGGAGCGGTTTTAGCTGGAGTTTGACCTCAATGCACGCGCGCCGTTGGCGGGCTAGCTCATTATTTAGAACGTGAGGGAATACCAACAACCCAAATCAGTTTAGTCCGTAAGCATACTGAGGGAATGCGCCCTCCACGCGCTCTATTCGTGCCCTTCGAACTAGGGCGGCCATTTGGGCCGCCAAATAAGCCCGATCTACAACAACGTGTTTTATTCGATGTTCTCAAACTATTAGAGCGAAATGATGGTCCGTTAATTGAGGACTTTGTCTCTTCGCCAGCAGATCATAATGTCAGTGAAGAAGAAAATGAGGGGTGGACCTGCCCGGTCAACTTGGCCAAACCAAGAAATGATTTAACCGATATTCAAAATCTAGCACTTGATTTAAAACAGGAGATAGTTTTGTTACACCCATGGTATCAGGAGTCCATCGCGTCGTCCGGTGGGCGAAGATTAGATGGTCTGACGTCCCACTCGCCTGAAGAAATTGTAGATATTCTAGTAAGTTTTGTTGAAGATCCTCAAATAGAGAGCTTTTTATCGGACCAGCCGATTAGTAGGGCTCTTAAATTAACAGCCGATGATCTTAAACATTTTTACTTTCAATCTGCGATGGCTCGTCCAACAAACATCTCTGACGGACAGTTAGAAAATTGGTTTTATGGAGAAACACTAGCGGGAAAGTTATTAATTAAAATACGTGCTATTTGTCTTGATCATGAGAGCAAAACACTTCAATTGATAGGCCGTACAAACTTTGTTCCTAACGCGATGCTTAAACACGTTTGAAGAAAATATATCGTAAAAAAAGGGCTCGCTATAATTCAGCGAGCCTTTTTTAATGCACTTGGTCAAAATATTTTGGATTTACTTTTTAGCCATATGAAAACTATAAAATAATTCTCTTATTAGTAATCATCCTCTTCCTCTATATTATCATCAAAATTTAGCTTTTTAGGTCCATCTGGTGTAACTCCAATTGCTGCAATATTCACGGCTGCATCCTCCCCAAATTCATCTTCCGTAGACAACCGATCCATTTCTGATTCATCTGGCTCGTCTGGTTCCACATATTTTTGAAGTCCTTGTACTAAATTTTCTTCAATTTCCAGAACATCTATAGTTTCTTCAGCAATTTCACGTAACGCGACAACGCAGTTTTTATCATTATCGCGCTCTACGGTGAGCTCGGCGCCTGAAGAGAGCATGCGAGCTCGTCGAGCAGCAATCATTACAAGTTCAAAACGATTATCTAATTTGTCTATACAATCTTCAACAGTAACTCGAGCCATAACTCAATCCCCTTTAATTACCAACCTCTTCTACAACAATTTATAAAGCCATAATTCAAATGAACACAATACGGTTTCAAGCTTTAATAAATGAGACTGTATAAGCTGGTTTTCAGAAAAAACAAGCTATTCAATAAGAAAGACGCGTTATTTTTTGATCAGATAAGGTAGTTAAAACCTCATTTATCTTTAACCCCAAAACAGGATGTCTCCAATCAGGTGCAATTTCAGCTATCGGTCGAACAACAAATGCCCGTTGC
>LWDU01000408.1_pt1 | contig 10789 bp, 10 predicted proteins | sample 727161 | NCBI WGS metagenome assembly LWDU01 (sample SAMN04566230, study PRJNA314399) | hydrothermal vent metagenome | isolation source: deep sea hydrothermal plume seawater | place: Mexico: Gulf of California, Guaymas Basin | collected 2004-07-11 | reverse complement strand
ATAAGAACACCAAATGTACAACCAAACCCAGATGACTATGAAGTTAGTATTGGAGTAAGTCATTCTAATTACTACATCAATCGTCAATGGGAACGCGAACTTGGTGGAAAGTATATTGATGATTTGGTTTGGTTGAAGTATGATGATAAATTATATTTTAAACCAGAGTATAGAGATAAAGAAAGTCAAAGTGTTAAGTATTTAAAGGTTGATTATCGTTTGAACTATCTTGGAGCAACTTGGGGGTTTACTACTCGTTCCACCGATGATGAGTTAAATCTTTATGAAACATTTGCTTCTGTTGGACTTAGTAAGAAGAAGAAATATAAAGATGGTAAGGTTGAAGTTGAAATAACATTTGATGGATATATGCCACCAGACGAGAATGGTGACAACACCACATTTGAATATGAAGATAGATTTAAAGTATCTTGGAAACTTACAGATAAAGTTAGGTTATATAATTTAGGTGAAGTAACTAAACTAAAAGGTAAACAATATTACAAAGGTAAGATTGGTATAGAGGTGCTACTTTGACATTGTTGATGAAGGCTATTACAGCTAACTTTATAGCGGCTATATTAGCCTTCTTTCAATTACAAGGACACTATGTTTGGCCAGAGATTAAGTTTTTAAAAACAATGTGGTGGGTGTATGGTACAAGTCTTATTATAGCCCCATTATTCTTTTACAGTACTATGTGGTCGTTTGAACACTTTGGTGCGTTTTGGAATATGAGGTTAGCCGGATTTGGTATAGCTACATTTTGTTTTGGAATATTGACTTGGGGATTGTTAGGAGAAATTCCAACATTAAAAACTTTTGTATGTTTATTATTAGCAGTAGCTATTATTTTAATACAAATAACAAACATATGATTGAAACGAAAATTAATATGGGTCAAGAAATTCCCGTGCATGTTAACTTGGGAAATGCTTCCAGATGGATTCGGCCATTTGCTTTAGAAGTATGTACAGGCGAGGGATATGATATTGGGTGTACTACCGAAGAATGGTCTTTACCTGGTTCTATTCCAATTGACCCCGTCTTAAATAGTAAATACAATGATTTAAACTTACCAGATGGTGAAGTAGATTATATCTTTAGTAGTCATTGTTTAGAACATTGTGATAATTGGGTTAATACTTTAAGATATTGGACCAGTAAACTAAAATCAGGTGGAGTTTTATTTTTATATTTACCCCACTATGATAAAGTAAGTTGGAGACCTTGGATTAATTTTAGCCACAATCATATATTAACTCCAAAATATATTGAAGAATTTTTAAATTTTGAAGGAATATATAGAAAAATATTTGTATCCCAGCGAGATTTAAATTATAGTTTCGCGGCTATGTGCGAAAAAGAATAAATAAAAGGTAAAGGTAATGATAAAAGAAATTAAAAAGAATAGTAAAGAGGTTATAAGAATCTCACAATCAGAATACAAAGGTCATACGTTCATAGACTTACGTATTTATTTTGAAGACGAACATGGTGAGTATCTACCAACAAAGAAAGGTATCGCATTTAATCCAGCTATAGCCGAAGAAATCATTGAAGGTATAGCTGATGTAATTGAAAAGAATAACTGGGAAAATTTTAATGCCTAAACTTTGGTCTGGGTTTATTTGTGATGTTCCAGCTAGAACACCCGAACAGGTTATAGATAAATTAAAAAGTTATTTCCAAGACAAATCTGTTTGTGATGTTGGATGTGGTGAGGGTGATGTTATTACAATGATATTGAAATACACCGATAGAGTTTGTGGAGTTGATTGGAATATGGAAAGACTACAATACGCTATAGATAGAGAATTGAATGTTACACAAGGAAATGCAGAAGACGATAGATTACCATTTACAGATGTATACTATGTTTGGATAGAAGTTGGTCAAGGTCAACAATTCAAATTAGATAATATAATAAAAAATATCTGTATAGTAAATCCTAAGGCTATAATATTAATACCAACTGATATGAACGATTTAAATGAATTGGAAAATTTAAATTATTTAAGTAGACATTATAAGGTTGACATAATTGAATGTCCATATGATGATGGAGATGAGTGGAGACAAAAAGGAATTGTGCACGTAAATATTTTAGAAAATATATATACGAGATAATTATTAATATGAGTAAGACAATGGAAAAAGAAGTAAAGAAACCCGTTTTAAATCGTGTACCACCTGGTGATAGGTGGACAGATGATGATGAAGATACACAAGTCTTTCCAACATTGACAGAAGGATTGGAACACGCGTTTCAAAAAACAGGGATAGCAACATTTCAAATAGACGCTTTAGCTGGTGTGGTGTACACCATTGAAAGCGTAGAAGTTAATGCACCACCACCCCCGCCACCAAAGAAGTTTTCTTTGTATGGTGAGGATTACTAAAGGAGTTAAAATGAAATCACTAATGAAGGTTATTAAACGAGTTGTACCAACTGGTGAACTATATGGACATAATAGTGAAGTACGTTATTCGAGTGATGTAAAAACCTTAGATGAACAACTAAAGTTCTATCATAAGAAAGATACATTAGTTTATTGTGTAGAGTTTAATGAAGATGGTTCTACAAAGAAAATAAAAGTTAATAAGGTTTTTTGTCGTGGTCATGATTTATATAAACATGAGGTTATGATGCTTGGATATGAGTTTTAATAATTATCCTGGGAATAAAGCATTTGTAGGCAAAGATTGGAATATAGCGTTTTGGATTGGTAGTCGAGGTCTTGGTGACACGATATGTGCTACACCAACATTGAGAAGACTAAACAAAACGTATGATAAACCAATTACCGTATTTACGCACCACCCCGATGTTTTCAGGAATAATCCGCGTGTAAAGGAATGTCTTCACATAGATGAGTTTAGCGAAGACAATGATTTTGATGAAGTACTATACACTTATCAGAATCCGCATTCCGAAGAACATAATATGTTCAAGCATAATCTTATGGATATCAGACAAATGCATGCTAATGATTTGGGTTTTACTTTACTACCAGAAGAAATGGAATGTGAGTTTTATCCAGATGAGTTAGAGTGGCCTTGGGGCGAAAAAGATGGTTATAGAAAAGAAAATCCAAAGTATATAGTATTCCATTGCACCCAAACTTGGCCATCTCGAACTTGGGCTCAAGAAAATTGGGAAATATTAGCCAAAAAGATTAATGATGGCATACTATTTGAAAATGAAAATGTTTCAGTTGTAGTAATAGGAGAAAACTCTGCAGAGATTGGTACATTTAATACAGATAAACCCGTATTTGATATTCAGCCAAAACTTGGGATTAATTTACAAAACAAAACTACTATACATCAAGTGTGGAATCTGATTGATAAGGCTATAGCCGTAGTTACTAATGATTCTGGTATATTGCATTTAGCAGGAACAACGGATACACACATGATTGTACTTGGTGGCTCGATACATCCAGCTTTAAGATTACCATATAGAAATGGGAGACAATATCATAAATTGAATTATGTTGTTGGTAGTTGTGTAGCTCATTGTACCAACAATATTAAACATGGTATTGATGAACACGGCACTTTTCATGGGATACCACCACTACCATTTTGTTTAGAAGGTCGCGACGCGTATGATTGTCATCCAGTAGTTGATGATGTTTATAAAACATTATACTTCGAGAATGAATATTTACAAATTGATAAAGAGATTTTTGATGATGAGTGTTATAAAAGTAAAGATGTACACGTTCAAGAAGGAGATGTAGTTGTTGATTTAGGAGCGTGTCATGGTTCTTTTACATTATACGCATTTCAGCGTGGTGCAAAGAAAGTATATAGTGTGGAACCGTTTGAAGAGAATTTAAAAAGAATGACACAACGAATGGTAGACTTTAATTATTTTCGGAATTATATACCAACACAAAAAGCTATAAGTAATAAAAAAGGAAAAGCGTATTTAAGTCTTGGTGATTCGATTCCCGGTAGTGATTTACCTGTAGGCGGAGAAACTTTCGAACCAAGTCCTTCTATAACTGATGATAGTGCTGAAAATTCCATTATGATAAATACAATATCTTTTATGGATTTTATAGATATGCATGATATAGAAAAAATAGATTTATTAAAAATAGATATTGAAGGAAGTGAATATGATGTTGTAGAAGATGAAAGAACCCACGATTACTTTAGAAATAATATTGATAGAATTACTGGTGAATTGCATCTTCATGGGGGTGATGTTCAAAACTTTATAGAACTAATAGAGTCATTTGGATTTGAGTTAAATTTTACAGCTTGTTTTGGTGATATGGATATCACTACGCAATTTAGACATAACTATTGGTTATCAGATAGACAAATGCATGCTCACGAGTATTATAATGAAGTAATATTTTTTGCTCATAAACCTAACAAGAAAAAAATAATATATGTAACACCACACTGTTCTACTGGTGGCGGCCCCGAAGTATTAAGAAAGTGGGTAGAGATGATGAAAGATGAATGTGAAGTTCATGTGGTAGAGTTTACTTTTTATGGTGGGTATGATGTTCAACGTAAACGTATTATAGAAATGATTGGAGAGAGCAATTTTCATACTCTTGGTGGATTGGAATATACAGATGGTATTATTAATTATGAAGAATATGTTGAAAAGAGAATGGGATTGTGGGAACTAATTAAGAAAATAAAACCAGATGTTGTACACTTTAATGAAGTTCCTGAACTTACTCACTATGGTGGATTTCCAGAAACACTTGGAGATTTGATTTATTCAGAAGATAGAGAGTATCTTATATTTGAAACTTCACATGATTCTATGTGGGATGTAAATCATAAACTATGGTTACCAGATAAATTTATATTTATCAGTAAATGGCATTTAGATGTGTATAAACATTTTGATGTACCTATGGAAGTTATAGAATATCCAGTTGAAGTCAAAGAAAGACCAGATAGAGTTACCACATTAGAAGAACTTGGTCTTGACCCAGAATATAAGCATGTTTTGAATGTTGGTATATGGTCACGTAGAAAAAATCAAGGTGAGATAGTAGAGATGGCTAGATTAATGGAAAAGGATAAAGTCAAATTTCATTTTGTAGGCCCTTATGCATCAAACTTCGAAGAATACTGGAAACCATATATGGATAATCTACCAGACAATTGTGTTGTGTGGAATGAAAGAGATGATGTAGATAAGTTTTGTAGTTGTATGGATTTATTTTTATTTACTTCACGAGGCGATGATAGTGATAAAGAAACCAATCCAATTGTATTGAAAGAAGCGTTAAGTTGGCAGATGCCTAATATAATGTTATATAATCTTGATGTATATCTTGGTAAGTATGATGAAGAACAATCAATGACATTTTTATCTGGTAATAGAGAAGAAGATACAACGAAGTTAAAAGAGTTATTAAATTTAAATAAAGTTATAGATTGTTTTATGTTTAGTACCGAAGTTGATATGTTAGATTTTAGATTATCTTATTTGGATGATGTAGTTGATTATTTTATTTTAGTTGAGTCTACAAAAACTCATAGTGGAATGGATAAACCATTACATTTCATTGAGAATAAAGATAGATATGAAAGGTATTTAGATAAGATTGTTCATGTTGTAGTTGAAGACTTACCAACGGAAGGAGATAGTTGGAAGAAAGAAAATTATCAGCGTAGTCGAATAGAAGATGGATTGAAACAATTGGAATTAAATCCAAGTGATATCATAATGATATCAGACATTGATGAAATACCAGATGTAGATAGGTTGGTTGAAATAAAAAATAGCGATGAAAAGGAATATTGTTATGTTATGGAACAAGATTGTTATTACTACAATGTTACTTGTAGGAGTAAAGATAAATGGTATGGTACTAAAGTTTTAGATTATGCACATTACATAAAACATCAGAATAGTCCTGATAAATTAGCTAAAGGTATGGATTATTTTAATTGGACTCGATTGTTTGACCATCATGGTCAAGGTGATAGTATAAAGAAAGGTGGATGGCACTTTTCATGGTTTGGTGATGTAGAATTTATTCAAGATAAAATTAAAGCTTTTGCACACCAAGAATATAATAATGAAAAGTATTTAGATGAAGAGTACATTAAAACAAATATAAAAAATGCTACAGATTTTATGAGTGAAGGTGGCTTGGATACACGAAAGTTAATTAACTTTGAAAAAATACCTATAGAAGAAAATACATATTTACCAAATAATAACAAAATATTTTTCTCCGAATTGGATACGGAAAGTGTAGAACACGAATCATTTGTTATGGAATATTTTAAAAATGATTCTATGGCTATAGGTAGTATAGCTAAAGATATTAAATGGGAGCCTCATGTTTCAAAATTTGTAGAACTTTATAATAATTCATTTCCTATTCAAAATATAATTGATGTAGGTGCTAATTTTGGTTATCATACTTTATTATTTTCTAAGAGTGTAGCAGAAAATGGATTTGTATATGCGTATGAACCACAAATTCAAAATTTTACTTTGTTGTATAAAAATATTAAGATGAATGATATTGAAAATGTTCTGGTATATAATAAAGCGTGTTCGGATGTAAATGATATTGTAAAAATGCCTATGATAAAAAAGGATAGTGGTATAGTAAATATGGGCGATTTTACCCCAAACTGGGTAGACGCGACGCATTTATATTGTGATGTAGAATCAATAATGTTGGATGATATAAAATTTCCCGAAATAAGTTTAATTAAGTTGGATGTTCAAGGATGGGAATCAAAAGTTTTGAATGGAGCTAAAAAATTAATTAAAAAGTATAAACCTGCACTTATAGTCGAGTTTGAACATATTCAATTTTTACACGTAGAAGATGGTGGTTCGTGTGATGATTTAGCAAAATTAATTAAAGATATGGGATATACTATTTTTTATTTGGAGTGGATACATCCATCAGACCACATTTGTATTCATGATGATAATTTAAAAGAGTTCAATGAGCAGTTTAGCAATTATATACTACCACATGCTGAACGAAATGATGTTAATGATAATATAAGTTTTACAAATAAAAAATTAAAATTAGATTATAAGGAATAGTATGGATACGAGAGAACAATTTAAAACTGCATATTTTGAAACAACAAAAAAAGTTTCACATACTAAACGAGATGTTATTGATGTTTCTTGCACATTTGTGGATGGCCCTAAAGTTGAAATTACTGGTACAACCGTTAATGATTACAATTATATTATAAAATTTTGGGATGGAGCTTTCAAAGTAGTTCATCAACATACATTAAAAATTAATAGATGGTGTACTTGTTCCAGACAATGGTATACTGATTGGAGAATCACAGTTGAAGTAGAAGAAACTGGTGAACTTATACATGAACATACTTTTGATTTAACAGGAAAAAAAGTTGTTATTGATTTTCAAAGTAGTTCTATGGGTGATACATTAAGTTGGTTACCATACGTAGAAGAGTTTAGAAAAAAACATAATTGTGAAATTCTCGTTTGGACATTTCATAGCGAGTGGTTTGACAAGGACAAATATTCAGAATTATATTTTTTGGATAATGGTGAAAGCTGGAGTAATGTTTATGCTCGATATTATCTTGGATTATTTTGTGGTGACCAACCAGAAGGTAATGATAATTTTGTTTGGGATGAACATAAAAATCCAGTAAATCCATTTACTATACCACAACAACAAATAGCTACAGATATACTTGGACTTGAATATGAAGAATTGTGGCCACATTTAAAATATGATGAGAGTCCAATAAGAAAAAGAAAAAGAAAATATGTTTGTATAGCAATACAATCTACGGCTCAATGTAAATACTGGAATTGGCCAAATGGGTGGAATAAAATTGTTAAGTATATAAAAGAAAAATTAAATTATGAAGTAGTTTGTATAGATAGAGATAATGTATATGGTGGTATGGGGATGTCGAATAAAATGCCAAACGGTGCTGTAGATGAAACTGGTAATAAACCACTTGAAGAAAGAATGAGAATGTTACGACACGCAGAATTTTTCATTGGTACTGGTTCTGGATTGTCTTGGTTAGCATGGGCAATTGGTACACCAACAATTTTAATATCATCATTTAGTAAACCATTTACAGAATTTCAAAATAATGTTATTAGACTTTATAATGATAATGAACATAGTGGTTATTATAATACTGGAACATTTAATAAATCTAATTGGAATTGGAATCCAAATAAAGAATGTAAAACTATTAAAGATTGGGCCGAAGTAGAAACTATAACACCAGCACAAGTTAGAGATGCTATAAATAAAATTTGTGATAGGCCAGATGTTACTAAAGTAAAAACTGGTGATATCGTAGAAGAGAGACAATACCCAGATGAATTAAGTTATACCGCACCAAAAGAAAAAATTGGTATGTTATTTATGCCATATAATTGTCATAATACATTTCCAAAGTGGGTTAAACCGTGGGTTAGAGCAAAAGAGAAACATGATTTAACCATTGGAGTTGCTAGCAATTTATTTAAAGGATATGCCGATTTAGGATTTACAGATGAGTGTAATAAAGAAACTTTAAAATTATTAAGAAATGATTATAAAGATTTTGTAGATTATCTCTGGACTGGAACACCACGAACTGATGCGGAAACTCGTAATATGGTTTTGTATTGGATGTTGGAACAAGATATAGATATTATATGGTGTGTTGATTCTGATGAATGGTTTACCGATGAAGAAATAGATTATACAATGGATTATGTAAGAACTCATTCACAAGAAACTTTTTTTGAAATACAATATAAAAATTATCTTGATGACAATAGTAAGTATTATGATTATAAGGCAGGCAGAATTTATAGATTAAAAAGATTTGAACAATGTTGGTTTTATATGGATACGCATATGCATTATGAAGGTATTAGAAAATTATATACTCCACTAAGTCCAATAGGTGATTATAGATGTTTACCTGGGTTAACAGTTCCAATAGAATATGTTAATCCAAAACATTATAGTTGGAACGATGATAGAAAAGATGATTACCAGCCTGGTACAAATAAAGATAGAATAGATTATCAAAAAATAGCATATGGTGATGGTTCTTCTTGGGGATGGGATGAAGAGAAAAATAAATTAATAAAAGTAGACCATACATTTTGGGAAGAAATAAAAATACATGAGAAATAAAAGTTTTAAAAAATGGTTTTACGAAGAACCAAAGACACATCAAGCTCATAAATGGTATCATACATTTGATATTTACGAAAGACATTTTGAAAAATATGTTGGAACTAATCCAGTAATATTAGAAATAGGAGTAGAGTTTGGTGGTGGAATAGAAATGTTAAATTATTATTTTGATAATCAATGTACTATCTATGGAATAGATTTTAATCCAGTATGGGAGAAGTATAATGACCATTGGGATAATGTTAAAATGTTTATAGGTGACACATCAACAAACAAAATTTATGAGAAGGTAACTTCAGAAGTACCTGTATTTGATATTGTTATTGATGATGGTAGTCATATTAATGACCACCAAATAAGAGCGTTTGAGCATTTTTACCCAAGAATTTCTGATGGTGGAGTTTATTTGTGTGAAGATGTTTGTACTTCGTATTGGTCAGAACATGGTGGTGGTATGCATGGAAATACTTTTATTGAACATTCAAAAAAATTAATAGATAAATTAAATTCTTATCATCATAGAGAACCAAGTGCTACAGAAGACGATATAAATTTTAGAAAAACAACAAACTCAATTCACTATTATGACAATTTTGTTTTCATTGAAAAGATGTTTGATGATGAAGAGTCACAATTTGGATTGAGTCCGATGCCACAATGAACTATATTTTTAAAAAAGCATTTTCTACATACAAGACATACCATCAAGCTAATAATGGTGGAGCCGAAACTATAGTTGGTATTGAAATAGTCAATGATATATTACAGGAACATTTTCCATTTGACGTTGCGAATTGTATAGAAACAGGTGGTAGTCACAATTGGGCCGATGGAATGGCGGGATTCTATTTTTGTTTGTTGTCAAACTTAACCAATGGTAGATTTCATTCTGTAGACAATAATATTAATATACATGACAAAGTTATAAATGCATTCAAGAAGGCAGACCCCACTTTAATTGGGTTACATACTACAAGTGATTCTATAGCTTTTTTAAATGAAATTGATTTTATTCCAAACTTACTTTTTTTGGATTCATGGGATTTAGATTTATATAATCCGTTTCCAAGTGCCGTACATACGTTAAGAGAATTTTTAGCCATGGAAGATAAAATGCCAGTAGGTTCTATTATTATTATAGATGATAATTACTTTTCCGATTTCCATAATCCAACTTGGGTGGATTGTAATAACGCAGATGGGTCTATAGAAAGAATAACTTTACCATATCATGTTATAGGTAAAGGAAGTAATATTTATGCATGGGTAGACACTACTATAGATTGTCCTTGGAAATTTATTAGTACAAATCCAATAGACGGCAGTCGTAGTATGATTGTGATACAAAAACAATGAATGATATAATTTTAATAGGTGCATATCCGAACACACCAGAAAAAGAACAACAAGTTATGGAGTGTGTTGAATCTTTGAAATGTGCAGATAAAGAAATAATATTAGCTACACATTGTCCTATATCTTTAGAATTGCAGAAGATGGTAGATTATTTTGTTTATGATTCTGATAATTATCTGATAACTGATTGGGAAGAGTTTAGTACTTGGTATTGGTACAAACAAACTGGTTTATATTTTGCTTATATAATAAATGTAGGCGACCACCAG
>LWDU01033820.1_pt1 | contig 10791 bp, 14 predicted proteins | sample 727161 | NCBI WGS metagenome assembly LWDU01 (sample SAMN04566230, study PRJNA314399) | hydrothermal vent metagenome | isolation source: deep sea hydrothermal plume seawater | place: Mexico: Gulf of California, Guaymas Basin | collected 2004-07-11 | reverse complement strand
TAATATCGGTTACTCTATTTTTTCTGTATATCTTAGCTCCACCATTTCTTGCTCCTTTAGCCATAGCATTTGTAGTGCTCGTAGGATCAGTATGACCATCTTCTGGTGTATAAAATGCACCAACAATTCCATCAAGTTTTATAAAGGGATGAATTTTTTTAATTTCTTCAGTTGATATTATTTCAGCTGGTGCGCCAACATTATCTAAAATTCCTTTAATATAATGAAACCAATCAATATCTTCTTTTTTATAAGCTAATCTTAAACTACCACAATCATGAAAACCGGTGGCTTGACCAGTCTCCTTTTCTAGCTGTTTATAAAGATTTGTGGAATGTAAATGTACTTTGGCTAAGTTATAGCTGCCAATCATGTGAGGACATTGACCTGCTGCATGCCAGGTGGAACCAGAAGTAAGCTCTCCTTTTTCAATTAACACTAAGTCCTTCCAACCTTCTTTGGTGAGATGATACAATAAACTTACACCTAAAATACCCCCACCAACTATCACTAACTTTGCATGTGGTTGAATTTTTTCCATGAATATTACAAGTTTAATTTTATTATGTTATTGCTAGAATTATTAAATTTTATGCTTTAATCAAGTTAAATTAAATAGTATGAGAACTTATCATGCTTAATACAAAATTCAATAATTACAGAATTTACTATAATTTTCTTAATAAGCTTGCAAATGAGCTTACAAGTTTTTATTACAAAAAATTAGATAGACCATTTAAGATTATAAATAAAGCAAAAAGAAAAGAGTATGATCCAGTAACTTCTGCTGATCGAGCATTTGAAAAATTTATAAGATCAAAAATTAATAAAAAATTTCCTAATCATCAGGTTATAGGAGAAGAGTTTGGACATAAAAAAACAACTAGTGATTTTACATGGGTAATTGACCCAATCGATGGAACTAGATCTTTTGTAATTGGAAATCCTACTTGGAGTAATTTAATATCTTTAAATTTTAAAGGAAATCCAGTTTTAGGATTAGCTAATTTTCCAGTCCTTAAAAAATATTATTTAAACTATTCTGATAATATTGCGTATGTGGTTCATAACGGAAAAAAAAAAGAGCTTTCTGTTAATAAAAAAGTATCATTAAGTAACATCAAAATGTCTGCAGCATTTCATGGCTGGCTTTCATTGGATAAACAAAAAAAAATTCCTAAAATATTAAAATTAATGCAATTTCCTTGTAGTGATGCTCTAAGTTATGCGCACCTTGCTGAAGGCAGAGTGGATGCGGTAATTCAATGTTCGAATAAAATTTGGGATATCCATCCTTTAATACCAATTATAAAAGCTGCAGGAGGAGTTATCTCTACTTGGGACAATAAAGATGCTACCCTTGCGGGAAATATTTTAGTTTCTGCTAATCAATCAATTCATAATAATCTTTTAAAACTTTTAAGGCCTGCATTTAAATAATGGAAGTTATAGTTCTACAACATATTAAAATTGAAGATCCTGGATATATAAAAGATTTAATGTTGGCGGATAACGTTAAACTTACCACTATTGAACTTGATGAAGGTGAAAAAATTCCAGATGATTTATCAAAATTTGATGCAATGTTTTGTATGGGTGGACCAATGGATACTCACAAGGATGATGAATATCCATGGTTAGTAGAAGAAAAAAAAAAAATTAAAAAATTCGTTGTTGATTTAAAAAAACCTTATTTAGGTTTTTGTTTAGGTTGTCAGTTATTAGGTGAAGTTGTGGGAGGTAAAGTTGTTAAATCTAAACCTGCAGAAATCGGAATAATGGATATTATTTTTTCTAAACAAAAAAATGATGATATTTTGTTTTCTTCTTTCCCAGAAAAAATTAAAAGTTTACAATGGCATTCTTATGAGGTTGATGGACTTGATAACAACAAGGATATAACAATTTTAGCATCATCTCCAATTACTAAGTATCAAATTTTTAAATATTAAAGATACAACAGTTAATGAATGGGGTTGTGTTCCTGAATATAAACAAGCTTTAGAAGATCAATTAGGAGAAGGTGCTTTAGAGAAATTTGATCAAGCTGCCAAAGACAATATGACTAATATGAACAATTATTCAAAAATTTTATATTCTAATTTCAAAAACAAAGTAATTTTTAAATAGAAGTGAATAAAAAAGCACAAGAAATATTAGATTTTTGGTTCAAAGAAACTCCCTCAGAAAAGAGATTTAAAAAAGATGAAAGTTTTGATCAATTAATTAGAGAAAAATTTTTAAAAGACTATGAGTTAGCAAGTACAAATGAGTACGATGATTGGCAAGACAGTCCACAAGGTTGTTTAGCTTTGGTTATTCTCTTTGATCAATTTTCAAGAAATATGTTTAGAGACGATAGGAAAGCCTTTGAACAAGATAGTAAAACAAGATTAATTGTTAATGATGCTGCCTATGCTGGATTTCTTGATGTGATGGATGAAAGCCAAAGACTCTTTATGCTTTTGCCACTTATCCATAGTGAAGAAATAATTGATCATGAAATGGCTTATTATTTACTTGATAAATATTTAAAAGATCATTCTGACCTGATTGAGATAAAGAAATTTTGGAAAGATCATACTAAGGCAATAAGAAAATTTCACAGATACCCCCATAGAAATAAAATTTTAGGAAGAGAGTCAACTCAAGAAGAAATTAAATTTTTAAATGGGCCAAATTCATCTTGGTAATATTAAATGGATTTTAAATTTGTTTATAAAATTTGTACAAAAAATGAATGGTTGGAGGCTAAAAATAAAAAACAATATGCTGGTTCTAAAAAAGATCTAGAAGATGGTTATATTCATTTTTCAGGAGAAGAGCAGGTAGTAGGAACACTTAAAAAGTTTTACTCAAATCAAAAAGATTTAATTTTATTAAAAGTAGAGACTTTAAAACTTGATCATTTACTTTGGGAACAAGTATCTGATGGAAACATGTTTCCACATCTTTACTCTCTTTTGGATATATCTAATGTTGTTGATGAATTTGAAATTACTTTAAGAGATGATGGTTCTCACATATTACCAGCTAATTTCTAAGGGGACACCCTTTCGGAAAATCTCCAAAAGAGTTCCCCTATAATTTAGCGATTTACGCAGAATCCATAATAATGGAGTTATAAGAGTCGTGTAGATTCCATTTAGTTTAATTCTATTTAGATACAATTTTGTTAACAAGAAATTTAGCAATAGGAACCATAGTGAAAGCTGCAATTATTCCAATAGGCAAAGCAAAAATGAAAGAATTAAAGTACCTTTCCATAAAACCGTTACTAACTCCCGTACTAATGGCGGTAACAACACCACTCATAATTAAACTCATGCCAAAAGCCATTATAATTATAAATAAAAGTTGAGAGTTTTTTTTGAAATCATATTTAAGAATTTCCTAATAAGTTAACCAGTGTAAAGATTTGGAACTTGATTAAATTTTAAAACTCCAACAATTACTGTAGCAATAATACATAGTCCTGCAAATGAAGCATAAGTAATACCAACTGGAATATTTTTCATAACAAGAGATAAAGCATACATACACCCAACTATAGTTAAAGCAGTTAGCATACCAGGTATCAATAAAGTAAAACCTTGAGAACTTTTAGCAAATCCATTTGAAGCAGTGCCTAAGACAACTGCAGTAATTAATATAATGTAAGCTGTTATATTACCCATAGCCCAAAAGTATTATTGTTTGTTGGCATTATCTATAAATTTTTTTCATTATCTTTAATTATTCTAATTTAGTAAATAAAATGACAGTATATTTCTATTATGATTGAAAAATTTAATGGAATTATTTATTTAATAGTTTTTGTAGTCCATTTTTTAGGATTTGGTGCCTATGCTTATCAAATGATAATTGGAAACCAAAAATTTAGAGAAAAATTTGAGATGGATGAAACTGCAGCCCCAATCATGCGAATGACTGGAGCTCTATTTCTTGGTGCATTTTTAATGGCTCTCTATATTATGTTCGTAAGACCTGGCGGAGTTGAGGGAACTTGGGGATTTTTTAATTTAGTTTTTATTCAAAATCTTTGTATTTTTATTGTTAACACTTACTCAATTAAAATAGATAAGACTGGGATCAAAAATGATTCTAATGAAGGTGTTATAGCACCATTAGTTTTCACAATTTTAAGTGCAGTACTTTGTTACGGTTTAGCAGATAAAATTTATTCTTAAATCCAATCAGGACAAGGCAAACCTTTTTCTTGAAGGAAAGTTTTATTAAACATTTTTGAATTATATTTATCACTTTTGTCACAAAGAATTGTAACAATTGTTTTTCCTGGACCAAGTTCTTTACCTAATTTAATTGCTCCTGCAATATTAATTCCACAACTTGTACCTAAGCTTAAACCTTCATTTTTAATCAAATCAAATAATAATAGTAATGCTTCATGATCATCAATAGAATAGGCATCATCAATTTTAGCATTTTCAAAGTTTTTTGTTATTCTGCTAGAGCCAATTCCTTCAGTAATCGAACCACCTTCAGCTTTTAATTCACCATTCTTTATATAGTTATAAAGAGCGGATCCTTTTGGGTCCGATAGGTAAATTTTAATATCTTTATTTTTTTCTTTAAGAGCATTACTTACACCAGAGATTGTTCCACCAGTTCCAGATGAACATACAAAAGCATCCACTTTACCTTCTGTTTGTTGCCAAATTTCTCTTCCAGTTCCTTCGTAATGACCTTTAGCATTTGCAACATTATCAAATTGATTGGCCCATATAACACCGTTATTGTTTGATGGTCTTAATTCATCAGCAAGTCTAGCTGCAACTTTTACAAAATTAGCATCATCTTTATAAGGTTTGGGTGGAACTAATCTTAAATCAGCGCCAATGTTTCTAAGAAGATCTTTTTTTTCTTGAGTTTGATTATCATTCATTACAATAATTGTTTTGTAACCAAGTGAATTACCAAGAAGACATAAACCTATACCTGTATTACCAGCAGTACCTTCCACTATCGTTCCGCCTTTAGAAATTAATTTTTTTTCTTCTGCATCTCTAATTAATGCAAGTGCTGCACGATCTTTTACTGATCCACTAGCATTCATAAATTCTGCTTTGCCATAAATATTGCATCCAGTTATCTCTGAGGCTGCTCTTAGTTTTATTAATGGTGTATTTCCAATTCCTTGTATTAAATTATCTTGATAGTTTTTCATCAATCTAATTTCGTATCACTTCCAGGTGCAATACCATAAGGCTTAAATTCTTGAGTTGTTGTGCCAACATTTTTTGCAGGAATTCCAATCATAATCGCATTATCAGGAACATCTTTAGTAACAACTGCATTAGCTCCAATTTTTGAATTTTCTCCTATAATAACTGGTCCTAAAATTTGAGCTCCTGAACCAATTACAACATTATCTTTTAAAGTTGGATGTCTTTTAATAGACCTTTGTTCATTTGAATTAATGCTTGGTGAAATTCCTCCAAGTGTTACCATATGGTAAATTGTTACATTGTTACCAATTTCAGAAGTTTCACCAATCACAACTCCCATACCATGATCAATAAATAAATTTTTCCCAATTTTTACTTTTGGATGAATTTCAATACCAGTTAAGAATCTTGAAAACTGTGAAATAATTCTAGCGATGAGATCAAATTTAGCTAAACAAAAAAAATGTGCTATCTGATGAAAGAACACGGCTTTTACACCTGGATAGGTTAAAATTATGCTTAACTTAGATTTTGCCGCAGGGTCTCTGTCAATTATTGATTGTAAAAATTTTTTCATAGTTTTTTGCTAATGTTGATTATCAATTTATATTGATTTATATAGTCATAATAAAATCAATTTAAAGAGGGAAAATCAATGTATAGATTATTATATTCAGCTACAAAAAAAATTATTAATCTAAAACTTTCCGAAGAACAAAAAAAAATAATGTTTAATGAAGCTACAGAACGTCCACATTCTAGCTCTTAAATTATGAAAAAAGAAATGGATTTTTTCATTGTGCTAATTGTGGTGCAAAACTTTTTGCATCAAATACAAAATTTGATAGTGGAACTGGCTGGCCTTCTTTTACTGAATCACTGCCAGGTGCTTTTAAGACTAAAATTGATTATTCATTAGGAATGAAAAGAACAGAATATCATTGTGCTAATTGCGGAGTACATCACGGACATGTTTTTGATGATGGACCTGGAACATCAAAAAAAAGATTTTGCAATAATGGTTTATGTTTAATTTTTAAACCAGAAAGTTAATTAGTTAGAAAATCCATATTTTCTTAGCCTTACATCTCCAGTTCTTGCATGAGCTTCCATACCCTCGTATCTGGATATTCTGGCGCATGCAGCACCTACAGTTTTTGTAGATTCTTTAGTCATTCTTTGAAAACTTAAAGTTTTAATAAATTTACCAACAAACAAACCACCAGTATATCGACCAGCACCTTTTGTAGGTAAAATGTGATTTGTTCCTGAACATTTATCTCCATAGGCAACAGTCGTTTCTTCACCAATAAATAAAGATCCATAGTTTTTTAATCTTTTATGAAACCACTCTAAGTTCTGAGTTTGAATCTCTAAATGTTCTGGTGCATATTCATCACTGATTGTTGCCATCTCTTCATCAGTGTCACAAAGTATAACTTCACCATAATCTCTCCAGGCAGCTTCTGCACTTGTTCTAGGAACTTCTGGTAAATCAGCAATTAATTTTGGAACTCTTTTCATTACTTCATCAGCAACTCTTTTGCTAGTTGTGTATAACCAAGCAGGAGAATTATAACCATGTTCTGCTTGACCAACTAAATCAACAGCAACCATTTCTGCATCAGCTTTATCATCTGCTATTACGGCAATTTCTGTGGGACCAGCAAACAAATCAATTCCGACTTTACCAAATAAAATTCTTTTAGCCTCAGCAACAAATTGGTTACCAGGTCCAACTATTATATCAGCTGGAGGATTTTTAAATAATCCATTGGTCATTGCAGCTACTCCAGGTACTCCACCTAAATTTAAAATAACATCAGCACCACATAAATCAGCTGTATAAACTATTGTTGGATGAGCACCCACACCTTCTTTAGGAGGACTACAAGCAATTACATTTTTTACACCAGCAACTTTTGCTGTTGTTACACTCATTACTGCAGATGCAATATGAGCATATCTACCACCAGGTATATAACATCCTGCAGTGTTTACAGGAATCAATTTTTGTCCAGCAAATAATCCAGGAGAAAGTTCTACTTCAAAGTCTTGTCCATAATTTTTTAACTGAGCTTCTGCAAATTTTTTAACTCTATCGAAAGAAAACTGAATATCGTCTTTTGTTTTTTGATCTAAATTTTTTTTAATTTCTTCAATTCTTTCTTTAGAGATTATAATATCACCATCATATTTATCGAATTTTTTTGTTAAATCTATACACGCTTGTTCTTTTTTTTCTTCAATATCTTTTAATAAATTTTTTACAATTTCTGTAGTTTTAGAGTCGTCAGTTGACGAAGTTTTTGGTGATTTTTTTAAGTATGTTATAGTCATTATTCTTCCTCATTTTTGAAACCTTATTTAAAGCATTAATAATAAAAACTCAATGCTGAATTAGTCTAATGAAACAATGGCAGCAGCAATTGAAGCTAATCTTGCTTGCGCTTCGTCTGATCTACTAGTAATTACAACAGGAACTTTACCTCCAACAACAACACCGGCAGCACAAGCACCCATAAAATAAATCATCATTTTAACTAAACTATTTCCACTTTCAACGCTTGGAACTAACAATACATCAGCTTCGCCAGCAACAATATTTTTAACACCTTTTATAGCTGCAGATTTTTTTGAAATACTGTTATCGAAAGCTAAAGGCCCAAATACATCGGCATTTAAGTTATCTTCTTTTGCTAGTTTTGTTATTTCATTTGCATCGATAGAGCTTGGTATACTATCTAAAATTTCTTCAGTTGCTGAAAGCACAGCAACTTTTGGTCTATCTATTCCTATACGATTTGAAAAATCAATTACATTTCTTAGAATATGCATTTTTGTTTTTACATTAGGCAAAACATTTAAAGCTCCATCTGTAATTATAAGGGGTTTGTCAATCTTGGTAGTAGTCATATGCCATATGTGGCTTAGTCTAGTTTTTCCAAGTAAATTATACTCTCTTTTTAAAACCTCTTTCATTAAGATGTCAGTATGAATATGACCTTTAACAATAATCTTTATTTTATCTTTGCTAGCAAGTTTTGCAGCTATAGCAGCTGTATTGTTTTCTATTGGCTCATCAATTATTTCATAACTTGAAATATCCCATTTTAATTGCTCGGCACATTTTAGAATTTCTTGTTTATCACCAATAAAAATAGGTTCGATTAAATTTTCATTAACAGCATCTTGAACAGAAAGCATCGGTAAAGGTTTACCTGCATTTACAATAGCAGCTCTAACTACCTTTTTTTTATGAGCCACATCTAATAAGTTATTGGGACAAACAATTTCTTTATTTGAAAGCATAAGGTATATTTAACTTGAATTTATAATAAGTATATACTGTAAATCAATAATGATTAAGCCTTTTAAAATAAATACCTCCGATAAGGAACTTGAAGAAATTTACACTAAAGTAAAAAATTATCCATGGCACGAAATGCCTGATGATGGTGGGTGGAAATATGGCACCAACCTTCAATACATGAAAGAGATTTCTAACTATTGGGTTAAAGATTTTGACTGGCACAAACATGAGTCCGAGATAAATAGATTTTCAAATTTTACAACCATTGTAGAAGATATTAATATTCATTTTATTCATGAAAAAGGAAGTGGCTCTAATCCAACGCCATTACTTCTTATGCATGGATGGCCAGGATCAATTATTGAATTTTTACACATAATAGAAAAGCTTGCACATCCTGAAAAATTTGGTGGAAAAGAAGAAGATGCATTCGATGTAATAGTGCCATCATTACCTGGATTTGGATTTTCTGGGAGACCTTCTAGACCCATAGGCCCAAGAAAAATGGCAGATATTTTTAATAAGTTAATGATAAAAAATCTTAACTATAAAAGTTACTTAGCTCAAGGTGGTGACTGGGGGGCAACGATTGCTAGTTGGATAGGTTATAATCATTCAAAAACTTGTAAAGCAATACATATCAATTGTTTAACAATGCGTCATCCAGATGGTCCTCAATCTAAGGAAGAAGAAGATTGGCAAAATAGATTTGATAAAGATCAAATTATGCAAGATGGATACAGAACTCAACAAGCAACAAAACCACAAACATTAAGTTATGGAATGATGGATAGTCCAATTGGAATCGCTGCTTGGATTATTGAAAAAATGTATTATTGGTCAGATTTAAAAGATAATGACATAGAAAGTGTTTATTCAAAAGATGCGTTATTAACAAATATAATGGTTTATATAGTAACCAAAACTTTTAATACAGCTTCATGGATTTATTATGGAAGAAGAGAAGAGGGTGGACGTTTTTTTCCTAAAGAGTTTAAAAAAATTAAAATACCTACTGGCATTGCAATTTTTCCAGCAGAAATGTCAGAGTGGCCACCAAAGTCTTATGTTGATCGTATTTTTAATATTAAACAATGGACAGAAATGCCTTGCGGAGGTCATTTTGCTGCAATGGAGCAACCAGATTTATTGGTAAATGACATTATTAAATTTTCTAGAACACTTCGTTAATTAAAAAGCATTTAAATTTTTTAAGTCTTCTAAAACATCTTTAGGAATATGAATTTCCTTTTTTAAATTATTTATATATCTATTGAATTTATTTTGTCCTGGATAGAGAATTTCTTTTATACTTTTTATTTTAGGTAATTTTTTTATTGTTTTAATGTTATCTTTAATTCTTGAATTAAAACTATTACCAACAAAAAGATTTGGCTTCATAACAAAAAATAAATGACCAATATTTTGTGGAGCACTAAAATCTGTGAATGGATCTTTTACTCTGCCAGCATGATTTCCACCTGTAAAAACTCCACTTAAAATATCAACCATCCATGCTAGTCCCGATCCCCTAAAACCTGCTATAGGTAATTGAACCCCTTCTAATGCTTTTTTTGGATCAGTTGTTGGTTTACCACTTTTATCTAAAGCTACACCTTCTGGAATTTTTTTTCCTTCTTTTGCTGCCACTCTTATCTTGCCTCTATTGATCATTGATATAGAGGTATCTAAAATAAATGGAACTTTTGAACCTGTAGGTGTTCCAAAACAAATTGGATTTGTACCAAATAAACTTTTTGAAGCACCATGTGGAGCTATAGCAGGTGGAGCATTAGTAAATAGCATAGCAATTAAATTTTTTTTTACAGCTTGCTCAACGTAGTAACCAGATAAACCATAGTGACCACTATTTTTTACAGCAACTAATCCAATACCAGTTTTTTTAGCATTTTTTATTGCAGTTTTAACTGCAAGATCAGCCGCAACAAACCCAATACTATTATTTGCATCAATACAAGAAATAGACTGTGAAATTTTTTTTATTTTAATTTTTGGCTTTGGATTAATTAGTTTTTTGTTAATTCTATCACAATACATCTTTAGCCTAGATAAACCGTGAGAAGGAGCACCAGCTAATTCAGCATTTATTAAAGCATCTGAGCATATTTTTGCATGTTTCGTAGATAGTTTGTGATTAATAAATATTTTTTTAATTAGTTTATTTAAGAGAAAATGTTTCAATGGTATTTAATTTGTTTAATATGTTTTAAATTATATAAATTTATATGAAAATTATTGATACCACAACTTATTTTGAGGAAAAGTTAA
>LWDU01043841.1_pt1 | contig 10792 bp, 3 predicted proteins | sample 727161 | NCBI WGS metagenome assembly LWDU01 (sample SAMN04566230, study PRJNA314399) | hydrothermal vent metagenome | isolation source: deep sea hydrothermal plume seawater | place: Mexico: Gulf of California, Guaymas Basin | collected 2004-07-11 | reverse complement strand
CCAACTATACAGGCAGCATTAAAAGATGGAGAGGCTTTGCTAGCCCAGGGACTCATAAAAATTATGTTTGGACTGATTTTGCTGGCACAAACTTCCATATTTACGAGCCTGTGGATTTATCAACAAATGTGGTAGGGCACTCCAACTCTACTTTTGTTTCTGGTACAACTTCATCTTGCACGACGAATCAGGCAGATCCTTCTGCATACAACAGAGAGGGCATTATTCGGTATCTAAACGCCCACGGCACAGGGCACCCAATAGACTATAGAATAAATCCTGATAATGTTGGCTCTGACATAGGAAGAACAGCTATCTTTAATTCACTTATGCTCCATCGTAATGGGCCATATCAACATCCTTCTTGGAAATCAATTAGGACTGGCGAACACAAAGTTGCTCGTCAGATGAAAAAAGAAAATGTCATTTCGGTGGAAGACCCGGCTGAAGCATTTACTGTTGTTGAAGGTGGCACAAGATTAACAATAAATCCGAAAGGAAGTAATACATCAACAAACTTTACTGAACCATTGGTCAGTTCAAAGTATAAACCAGTTAGACAAGTTTTTGTTCTTAAGACAGGCACCCCGGCCAAACCGAACCTCGCGAATATAAGAAGCACATATGCTAACAACATGTCTTATTTTGCAAATAAGGCATTGAATAAAAAGTTGACTTTGATCAGCACCGGAGAAGATCAAGCATACAACAGGTTTCTGGAGATGTATGATGGCACACTGGCAGAAGAAAACAACCCAGTAAAAGATTTTCTTTTTTTTAAATATAGCGAAACCGTTTATCCAAAGGAAGAGAACACTTATTTGAACATAACTCGCACAAGAGATCAGTATGCTGAAGTTGCTGGCTATGGTGTGAATGGTTACGACAAACAATATGGAACACAGAGAACCTTTTGGAGAGATAATGTAGCGGATAGGCAAAGGGGGTATACAGAGGCATCGCTTGATGGGACTATAATAGTTCCAGGTTATTTTAACTCTTTTGATAATCTCCTTTTAGAGCCATTTTATGGGGAATTCTCGTTTAAAGCAGGGAGCCTAGATGCTCATTTGGGTGGCAGATCTGTTTGGCCTATAGACAGGGCATCAGATTTGGAATTTGAGAGTCTGTCGCTCATAAACAACCCGCTTTCTCCGGCACAAACACCGGATCCAATTTCACGATGGCCAATTAGGATACTTGCTTCACAGAACACCGGAGAACTGAACAAAGGAAACTTTAACTTTGTTTTGGCATATTCCGGCACGAACCCTTCCAACGTCTGGACGAGTACCATCTTGGAAAACAATGGGTTTTTTGGACTTTTCCAGCAAGAGAGGACATCAATCTCATTTTCTCTTTTAACAGACATTTATCAGAACATCCCCCTTGATTACTGCTATTTCCTTGGTGGCTATCAATCTGGGTCTGGTGTTTCCGGTTCGTCTGCTCCATACAACTCTACTTTGGATCACGGGCTAAACTATAAGATACAAGAAGAATCTGGGAAGAAACCTTGGTATGATTCTTATGATGAGTACTCTAGCGATATTAGGTATGCAGCAAAAGACTATTCTGTTATCCCCGAATTTAGAATATCTGATCAAATAGAGTATTATTTCGGACAGAACACAGGAAAGACTGTGGGGATAAATAATAACAAGATTTTCAATTTGAAGGGTGCTAGTCTATCTTCCAGCGCCGCAACAGAAACATCACCCTTTGATGAGGATTTCTTTAAGACATACCTTCATTCAGATATTTCGAAAGATTATGATAGGGTATCTTCAGACCACAAAGGATTGGCTTCTTTAGACAGGATCACCCTCAGATGCAAGGGAATCAAAAAGCTCCTTCCATATACAGGGTTCTATCCGCAAAATAGAACATTACAAATAGCATCTCTCTTGTCGCAATCTTTGTTTCCATACACGGATGGAAAGAGCATGACCCTATCGACCACTACTATTGGCGATGCAAATCAGAGAATGATCGATTCTTGTGTGGCTCAACCACTTTTTGGTCCTGGAATCTTATACAATACGATTAAATCTGGCTTGGCAGTGGATTGGCCACTGTTTACAGGCTCTATAATAGATCCAAGTACTTATAATTTTGATGACGGAACTTTAACCAACATAATCAACAGAGTGTCGGCATCTTCTGGTGCTCAGGAAACATACGGAAAAGAAGTTCTTTGGACACATCAGACATTTGGCTCGACTTCAAATTATAGATTGCCATTTGAAACCCTGGCTTCCTTAAAAAATGGGATCCCCCAAAGTTCTTCAAATGGTGAAGGTAAAGTGTGGTACACAAACCATGAGGTTGACCTAGATAGCGAACCAACACTCATTAACGAATTGGGGCCAGACCGACTGTCGTATTTCGACTGGGATCACGAACAATCCCTTCCATTATTCGAAATGGCAATGAACAATTTCTTAGCGGAGACGGTAAATTTCTTTATCAAAGAGAGGCGACTGCTCTCCCTTAGCTCCAAGACACAATCTGAATGGCAAGTGCTAGAAAAAGATAAACCATATTATATGGATGTAACTCTGAATAAGACAGATTTAGATATGATAAGAGCATATCATTCGTCAAACCACCCGCTTGACACTGATGTATATTCGGAAGGCAGAAAAATGAATGGTAGATATTTTGGCCCACCAAGTATGAGGAAAGAGATAAGCACATATACACCACTGAGCCCTGGCTTTTTGGACGAGTATGCCTGGAACGATCCAGCATATGCCCCATATACTCCTCCATACTTTGAAGGAAAAGCAACAGCAAGAATACAATTTATTCCATCAGAGACAAAACAACACACGATAGAAGAGATTTTTTCTGGTTCAATTGTAACATATATAAATGCTGGCTTTGGTGGAGATTATTCTGGATCAATTGCTCATAGCGGAACCATGAAGCTAGATTCTTCTATTAATATCTTTGGAAGAAGGACGATATTGGAAAGAAAGTATGAAGTAGCTGATGATCAGAGTGTAGCAGATACACAAGGGGTCCAGTATGCAGCGGGCAATCTCAATTTGACATCAGGCCCAGCGGGAGAACCACCCTTAATAGCGAAAGAAATAGGAATAGATTTTAGTGGAGACAACGATGTGTGGGTTATCTCTCCCAAATTTGAATGTCCTGTCCTTGACTTCCAAGGAGAATTAGAATCTCTAACAGGCAGAACTACTGGCAGCGGAGGACTGACGAGGGATGTGGGGCAACTATGGAACACAACCAACAGGCTCGCAAGGCATATTCTTAGGAGTGGGAGAATCATTCCCGAAGGTGAGAGGGGTCATCCCGAATAACGGCTCTTTGTTGTCAGCACTTGGTTTTAGTGCTGAGCAAAAGAGAATTGGAGAAGTAGCAGATACTAAACAGATTAGTGAAGCTATTGTTGCTATTCCCTTTGTTGATTACCCGATAGAAAAAGGCGATGCAAACTTTCCTTTTACTAGAGAATACATTTGTAAGAATTTTATTGGTATTGATAAAAACATTTTTAATATGCAGAAAGTTAACCTAGAAAAAGGCAGACCTGCGATTAGAGAGGGAGACTTTGGCAGCAATATCACAGTGCAAAATACTTCTATAACAGATATGATATCAAAGATGAAGAAATACATCTTACCACCTCAGCTTGATTTCATCAAGTTTAGCAGTGTTATTGATCCGTTTGCCATGTATATAATGGAATTCGAACACACACTGGACAATGAAGACTTATCGGATATCTGGCAAGGGGTTATGCCAAAAATATCAATATCAGCAGAGAAAGATGAAGTATCTGTGTCACATGCAACTGGAAGATTTGAATTGTTTGGCGGTAAGGGACTACCGACAAATCTTAGGTGGATGGTATTCAAAGTAAAGAGGAAAGCAGCAGACAACTATTTCAACATGTTGCCTGAACTTAAAGACAAATCAATCAAGCAAAACATTACTTTTGATTATAATTATAACTGGCCATATGATCATTTTTCTTTAGTAGAATTGGCGAAAATAGAAGTGGAAACACAATTTAATAATCATATGGGGATTGAGTCAACACAACAGGCGATGGCTGGTGCTGCTGGTGCAACGGCCAATCCTTCTTCTATCACTGCCGGTATTATAGAAAACGATGATGAATCTTGAGAAAACCAACGGAACAGCAAAAGAGATAATAAATGAATGACATTTTTAGATAAAAAAGAACAAGTTTTAGACATACAGCTTACTCAATATGGCAAATATTTATTGTCAAAGGGTAAGTTAAAACCCGTTTATTATAGTTTTTTCGATGATGATGTCTTATATGACTCGACATATGCTGGCATAACCGAACAGCAGAACGAAACCCAAGATAGAATATTAAACCAAGCCAGAACAGAAACACAATATGTTTATGATGGCTTGGAAACAAATATTAGAAAAGCACAAGAGCTGGTTAGAAATGGATTAACACCAAAGATAAGAGAAAAGATACAGAAAACACCAGAAAAACATTATGCCCTATCTGCTCCGATAGGCAATAGCAGTCTCATGTCTGACAAGATGCCTGCATGGAACTTGGACGTTCTATATGGCGAGATAAGCGGAAGTGTGTCTTATTCAAAAGGTTCTCACCAAACATTGAGAATACCACAGATCAATATTGACACCATAACTTTTGAAACCTACACAAAGAGAACAACTCAAACTCCAGAAGAATTTGAGGAAGAGAGAAACTTCTCCAGACAGGAAGGTATTACATCTGATTTAACTTTGGCTTCTGATTTATTCAAGGATGGGACATATATTGATGTCAGAGAAGATTATTTGTTGATGCAGATAAGAGAAGAGAATTCAGTGTTCTCAAACAAAAATTTTGATGTTGAGATATTCCTAGTCGAGGAAGAAAAAACAGATGTTGTTATAGGCAGCAGCACTTTAACGAACGAAGTCTTATTTCCGTTAGCATTTGACAAGAAGAAACCAAAGATAGTAAACAATATATTACTTGATGAGAAAGAAGAGGAAAACGTGGTGTTGGATCCTGCATATGCTGACTACTACTTTTATGTTCACATAGATGATGAAATAGACAGAGATGTCCTGTGTAGAGCTAGCCCAACTCGGGATAAAACTCTTTCTGAAGTTAAAAACTTGGAAGATTTTGAATGTCCAAGGCCAACTAAACCAGCTCCAGATATATATATAAGTGATGTTGATTTGTGTGACGATGTTTGTTGCCCAGAAATAGACTTTGAGGCTTCATAATGGCGATTAATCAAGAAGAAATAATTGGAATGCTCTTACCATATGTCTCTATAAGCAGAGTCACTCTGGGATCGTCTGGTTTCACACGAACCGAGGAAAACCCACATATAGATTCTCCACTGGAAAACCCCACCCCGAACAACTCAAGCGGTTTGAGAATTCGATTAGACTTGTTCTTGAAGGATGTGATAGACGATGATGCTATCAGCACCTGGTTTAGCCAACAGGATTTTGCAAAATATATAAGTCTTAAAATATTTCAAAGTGTTGACCCTAGGATAACAAGCGTTTTATCTGCTGGTAGAGAAATGATAGCATTGGCTGACCCGGATGCTAGTGTGAGCTATAACGATGCTAGAAATAGCATTCTTGTGGAGGCACTAGAAACTGACAGTGTTGCCAAAGCTAGGGAAATACTTTTCAGAAAGGTAAAATATAGAAAATTATCACTGAAGAACGACATGCTTGGTTCCTCTTCGAAACTTTCAAAACACGGGGCAAAAGTTGATTCTGACGGAGACAAAGTTTTCGAGATTAATTATTCTGTTGATTTTGAATTACCAGAACTAAAACCTGAACATATATCATATTTCGCGATGACTTCTTTAGATGTTGAATCCCTAACAGCAGATTTTGGGTTAGACTTTCAAGCAGCAAACCTTTACAGGATGAACGGCAACTTGGTTTCTGAGATAGTAATTGATGATTATAAAGTTAAATCGACATCAACTCTTTACTATACTGAAGACGGGAAGACTTGGCCCGGCCCCATGCACAAGCATGCCGGCAAATTGAGAACTGGATTTGAAGAATCTGTAACTTCAAAAGATGTAAAGAAAGCAACTGTTATAAATTCTGTTGTGCAAGACTTTAGGGTAGCTGCAGCGATAAAACAGATACCACTGGATTTCTCGTCGTTTGAGAAACCAGTCTTCAAAGACCCGATAAGAAACAAAGACAACAAAGATGTCCGAGGTGTTGAGTCTTATTTTTCTGATATGTTTCTGACGAAAGACGAAAACAACAATAGCAGGTTCCTTTTCGCTACAAATGTTCGTAATTTGGTGCTACACAATACGGTATACGGATCGTTTATAAAAAGTATGTCCCCACTGGCATTTGCTGAACTTCTTCGCGATACTAAAATAACGAGTTTGAAGGTGTGGAGAAAAAGGGTGAAAGTTGTGGCGAAGCCGAACAATGATCCAAAAACCGGCCTGGACACAACCATTGTAGATTTTGATCAGAACAACAGCCCGCCAGAGCTGGTTGTCTCCACTAGGGAGAAAAGCCTTGGCGAGATATCAAGCATAAACAATGAAAGTTCGAATATACGAGAATCTAAATTAAAAGTTGCTGATTCTAACGGAGTTAGGTTTTTTACGGGCATGGACAAAGCTGCTCGGAGACTGAACAATGGAACGTATCAATATGGAGTTGAGCTAGAGATAAATGATGCTTCGGTTGCACTTTTCAATCGTCATCTGAGTTCTTTAGAAAATGCAAAAAAAGAACTAATAGCATATTACAACGAGGCCACTATCCCTACCATGTCAAAATACCTCGCGGAAGTAAGCAACCCCCATATAGATCACCCTGACGAGTTTGCTGGGACATATGGGAATACATATGGCGGCTGGGATCCATATTTACAAAGGTTTTCTCAATCTTTTATAAGGAAAATTAGAAAAAAGTATGTAGACAAAAGGAATCAAGCACCTTGGATAAAATCTGTTGCTGTTTATCTGGATGCTCTGAACGTGTTTACTAACATCCTGGCAACACCTGCCGTTCGCGGAAGACTGTTGTTGACTTTGGGCATGTACACAAACCCAAGAACAGCGACCCCAAAAGGAATTGGAGTTGTTATTGACTTGATGGACACCCTTGCTTCGAAAATAATAGAAATTCTGAAAACGACAGGAGGCACTTCGCGTCACGGTGCAAGTTCGGCACAAGAAAGCCGTAGCCTAGGAACTGGAAAGGATACATCTAGTTCGGTGAGGGTGTTGAAATATCTCTATGGTATTTACAACGCAGACTTAAACAAAAAACCATCGACTGATTATCTGGGAATCCCATCAGGCGATAGCACCGGATTATTAACAATGCAGCCTCTACAATGGCAACGAAGGATAAACACAGAAACAGAGAGGCTCTTTAACAGCAAAGACCCAGATGTGAATGTACGAACCGGTGGTGGACGCCTAACGACCAACGACACAGTTGATTCGCAGAGCCATGGGTATCTGTCTCCTCATACAATGCACCTTTCCGAAAACTCAATATCTTTGGTCCCTGGAACACCACCAGCGCGTCTCCCCGTGGATGAAACACCAGAAGAATCTGATAAAGGCACTGGTAACATAGATCGTACAGTAAGGAGCATAAGCAGTTTTGGAGTATCGCCCTCTAAGGCAATGACAGAATTACAGGCAAATGCATTGCTGGAAAACTCTAAGGATTATGTATCTCCACCCAACGCTGGTTCACGATCTGAAAGCCCAAACCCAGCTTCCGACACTCGGACTTCAGTTGCCATAGGGCAGTATATGGCGGATAACTTGAATATAATTGTGAAGTCAGCAGAAATCGATGTGGAGAAGACGGAGCGCGGACTTCTTCGGTTGCGTTTGATGACCCCAAACGAATTTTCAGATATCATCGCACCCTGCGGAGGAAAAATAATTGATAAAGTTATCGAATCGGGTGCCCAACCACAAGAAGGTGCTAAAGAGAACGATGTAGAAGAAGCACAGGTTGTGAACCGCATTCTTGGCCCCCTGATAAATCAGCTTTCTACTGCCCGCACAACAACTCCGAAAGAATCTAAAAGTTTTTCTTTTGCCGGGAGCAGGAGTGCTGCAGCAGGAGCTGCCCCAAGGGGGAGAACAAGAGTTAGTCATTTTCGGCCAAACAACCTTGAACCCAGTGGGGACTCTTTTGTCGGAAACGGATATAGTATAACCAGCCTAGAAATGACGGGCCTACCAAATCATTTTAAAGCATTGTACCGAGCCAGCTCCGGCGAATCAAATATCAATCCTAGCCTTGGAAGTCTGGTTGCAAATCTGGCATCAACAAATGGTAGTGCCATCGGGGCAGCCGCTCAGTTCACTTTCAACTTCGGGATGATTTCTAAAGTTGAGTTTCTTGCAGGATTTGAGAGAGACATAGCAGGTGAGATAATTGTTGGTGCTGAAGAATGGGTACAACTTACAAAAGAGAAATATGAAAAGTTTATTGGAAAAGAAGTTCTGTGTCGATTTAAAGATTACGAGAATTTAAAACTAGGCATCGAAAAGAACAACGGACTGTTACAGTCAATAGTTAATGAATATTTCATTTTGATCCCAGAGGTACAGGAACCATTACCAGCTCCTACTTTTCCTACTCTTGCCGGACCTGAAACTCCAAGTATTGTAGTCCCAGATGCTATTACACTAGCAGGCTCAGAATTAAAAAATACTTCTCCTGCTCCCAGCACCGGAAACTCTCGTGAGCGTGAACTCAATCTCCATTTTCTCAATGCAATAGACTGTGAAACAGAGAATATTTCATCCGATGATACACAGACCAACAACAATGATGACAATGGACTAAATGTAGATGGTGTTGACTGTCTTACTCCGGAAACCAGAGCTGAGTTCGAGGATATGCTGGCGAAGAGTGAACATCTGTTTAGGGTTATGAGCAACAAATTAGAAAGATACAACAACGATATGGCTGTACTACTTTCACTCAAAAGCCGCATCCCTCCTCCGGCCGACATCGAAGAAAGGATAGAAGAACTAAACAATACGATCAATAAAGCTTTGGAAAAACAAAATGGTCATGCAAATGATATAAGCGCACACCGCGCCAAGCTTGAATTACCTATATGCACTGACTCTTTTTTGAATCCAAATATATCGAGAACTAATGTAGAAGCACCGGACCCGTGCGACGATGAAACTCCCGCCTCCGCAGCAGAAAACAATGGAAACCCACCGGAAAATTTCCCGAGCCCGCAAGTGACTTCCCCAGTGGTAGGTGTTATAGAAGAAATTGTCGAAGCTCGCGAGACTGTTGCTAATGATGCTACTAGGGCTTTTATTAAACTTTTTTGATTTTAGAGGACAAAAAAATGGCAAAACTTAGCAAAGATGCTACATTGAGGGCGACACAAAGAGAGCTGAGCAAGCTAACTCGCAATATACCTGCATCTCTGGATACAGAATCAGATCAGTTAGAAAATAATGATTTTTTCGCACAAGAGAATATTGTACCCCTCACAGAAGAGGGAAACATATTTGAAAATGGCAACTTGTCATCAACTGCTATATCACCAAGAGCAAACCCAGCAGCGATAGATGAGCTAATAACCAATATACAAAATGTTCCTGCGAACTACGGCGAAGTCGAGGAAGTTAATAAGCCAAACTATCCAGAAGAAACTGCAGCAATAACTGTTTCAGCTGGAAAAAGACTTGTTTCAATTGACAGGAATTTTTATGGCCCAAATGAACAAACTTATTTAAAGAACTCTGATCCGAGAGAAGGCAAAAACTTTGTTGGAGATCCTCTTCGTGGCAGGACAGGAGCATATTGGACAAAAGACTCAGAAAATAAGGAATTTACTTTTCTGAACAGGCACAACATACACGATAGTGTTCCGGTTAAAATAAATTATCTTGGGGTATACAACGACGAAGTAATATACAACCACGGCATTCCGAAGAGCAACTTTGGCCGAACTTGGCAATGGTTGCTGATGAGACCAAACAAGATGCACTTTAAAACACCGAAGGGGAATTACTCTAAGGCACTTTGGTCTGCATATATCCAAGGAGGAGCATATGGTGGTAAAAGAACCCCAGCGACGATTGTTCCTGCGAACAGGAATGGAACATCTGCCGGTGTTTTGAACAACATAGTAGGTGCTAGCCCAGGGATAATTCCAATAGACAGAAATGATTTTAGACCATCCTTCTTAAATGCTTTACAAAATTCCGTTGCGAATGTCCCGACACGAACAGAGATTTTTTTCGATCACTCTTTTGAAATGGTCACTCCGTTCACCGAGAAAGAGATACAAGAAATAAACCCAATGTTTGGATCAAAGGTCGCGGACATAAAGGCAGTATACAATTTCTATATAGACGAGTACGAAAGCACTATATCTAACAACATCGTTTCGGAAACAACACTTCCCAACATGTATGTTATGATATCTGAAAACGAAGCAGATAGCCCACCGCCCATATTCAAGAAACATATAACCTTGAACAACAACTTAAAAACAGACCAGAAAGTGTTTAGTCGTGTTGACGAACAAAAATATGATTTGAGAGATAGCCCAATCGGTGAATACTTCGATCTATTCGGTTCTCAATACGGGGAGATAATACAGACAGATTCACTAGAAGATTTAAAGACAACCTTCAAAAATTTGATGTTTTCTGTAAATGATTTGAAAATGCTCCGTGAGCAAGAAGAGAAGAAAGAAATGTTTCCAATGTTTTTTGATATAAAATTCGCTACGGACAAA
>LWDU01000427.1_pt1 | contig 10792 bp, 14 predicted proteins | sample 727161 | NCBI WGS metagenome assembly LWDU01 (sample SAMN04566230, study PRJNA314399) | hydrothermal vent metagenome | isolation source: deep sea hydrothermal plume seawater | place: Mexico: Gulf of California, Guaymas Basin | collected 2004-07-11 | reverse complement strand
ATATTTGATGATACTTCGTATCTTTGCTATTAGGCCAAGGTGCAATTTCTAATACTTGACTTAATGCTTTTTCTAATTTATCTTGTTCAAATATAAACGGTAGCTTTTGAAAATAACGATATACTTTATGTTTCATAATATAACCTCAATTAAGTTATTTTTACTTCTTCAATCGTAACGCCGCAAACATTGAAATCCAAGGAATATCTTCTTTTGCTAATTGTTGTAAAACTTCTTTCGGATACTTACTAACCATATTCTTTAATTTCTCACCTTGTTCATAAGTCATCTTCCCGATGTTACCATATTCCTGCAAAGGTAGCTTCCTTTTTTGCTTCCACCATTTCTTTATAAGTTTTCATTAGAACATTGCTCCATCTTGTGCTTCAATTTCGTCTTTGTATTCGTCAGCAAATTCCTGTGCAACTGCTTCTCTTTCCTGTTTGCTAAACTTAACATCAGGAAATTCTTTTGCATATTTCTTTACACCGTCATCTACAAGATACTTCCATAACTTTGGAGCTTTCTTGTGGTCATACTTTCCAGACTTCATTTTCCTCTGGATGTTCTTGACAATAGGAATAAGTTTTTGTTTATACAAATCTCCATCGTTCTCAATATATAACTTGAGTTCAATAACCATATTTTTATCTACTGCTTCAACAAATGTTTTAAAGTCTTTCATTTATTACTCCCAGTTTTTAGCTATTGTGAAATTAGCGTGTGAGAACCCAAGTCTATCTACCAACTTAACAGCACCACCGTCCTTTGAATTGATCGCAACATATCCTTCTGGTGCAGTCACTTTATATCCGTCATCAGTTTTTAAAAATGTTCCAATACCCTTAATCGTTTCTAATTGAGAAACAATAATTGCTTTTGCATCTGAAATACCCAAATATGTAGCAATAGTAAAATGAACTTCTTTTTCATATTTCTTAAAAGTTTTATTAGCTTCTTTTTCTAAATCTTTAAATTTTTGTTTACCTTTGGTTGATTTCTTTTTACCCATTTCCGATACTATTCTATCTATATAATATTCTTTAAAACTTTTGACTAATTTCTTTGTATCGGATAAATGAACACCAGCTCTAATTCTTGTATTAAAAAATACTTTAAGCATTGCTGAAATAGAAAAAGTAGAACTATCTTTTTTCAAAAGATTAATAAACTTTCCAGCAAGTTTTAATGATCCTTTAATTCTATCTATTGTTCCATTAAGTTTCTTTAAATTTGATTTACTTAATGTTACAGAACCACTTACATCTTTTAATCCAGCATCTTCAAACCAAACATTTTTTGTTTTCTTAAAAATGTTTGCATCTACACCAAATGATGCAGAAAGACTATCAATAGTATTACCAGTATATTTTGTATGCCACACAACACCTAATTGTGATTTACGCATAACACTAGCTAACTCTGAATCATCTGGAACAGCATATGTTATAGTATTAGGTGTAAAAGTTAAACTTTTAATTCCATCAATTTCTTGCCTAACTAAATCACCTTTGGAGAACATAATGTCCCCCTGATAGATGCCTTTCATTCCAAGTTCTGGTAGATATTTTAACGCAACTCTTAATTTATCTGATAAGCCACCACTTCCATGATTACTAGATATATCAGCATTAGTATAATTTATCTTGGGTGTCTTATTAAAGAGTGATTTTGTTGCTACAAAAAATCTACCATTTTCTGGATTGATTCCAGCAAAAACTGCTGGAGCACCATCCCACTTCACTGTAATAACTGTTTTACTTTTACCACTACCACTCAACATATCTTTGAGTGAATTCAAAAACATTATAGCTGTCTTAGCACCTGCCACACCATTATTGATTATCTCGTCTTCGAGATGCTCCATGTGTGTATTTTTATCTTCGTTTATTAATTCTTTGAAAGATATCATATCTTTCCTAATTCCTCTAACTTACACAATGGACATTCCTTAACATCAATTGACCTGAAAGGGCAAACGGTATAATGGTCATCAGCCTTAGATGTTTGTCTATTTAAAAGGGAATTCTCACCTATTTTCTCACCCTTTTTCTTAATAACTTCTCTAAACATTTGTTTTATATCATTCATAGTACTATATATTTATAATATTTCTCCACAAGTCCTTAATTATAATTCTGTTTTACCAGAAATTCTGGTAATTTCCACTCAATTTTATCTTTATCTATACTATAATGTCCTAAAGCTCCACAAAAATTACAGTATTCAATACCTACATCATAGTCCAATGTAGTAGTATTTGCTCTATGCTCACAAAGGGTTTTCATAACTACTTCTTTTTTCTTATCCTTGCTGAACCAGCCATCAGATATTGTTAAATCTTGCATAATACTCCTCCTTTATCATATATTTATATACATTAAAATTTCCAATTTTCAACTTTTCTGCGTTCTGGTTTAATCTTTAATACAAATGGATTAGCTGATGTATTAGCTTCAGTCTTTTTCTCATAAAACTTATTACTTCCATCATTCGCTAATGCAGGTTGATCATCTTCTTCTATGTCCTCAAGTTTCATTCTTTTCTTAATGACGTTCACTAAGAATTTACTATTCATACTCAAATCAGCATAACGATTCTTTAACTGTTTAAATAGTATTTGGTTCTTACTTCCCGGATCACCATCTTTAGCAATGATAGCCATCATTAAATCTGCTGTTGCTGGAAGTCCAAAACTCTCTGATGTATTGGTCAAATCAGGGTCACTACTACCATATCCCTCACGATTTAATTGGGAACTTGTAATAATAGGAACATTACATTCAACTGCCAATCCTCTAATCTCTTCGGCAATTGACTTGATATAAATGTAAGTATTCATATTAGCTGCCCACTTGACTCTACTGGAAGCACATATATTCAAATAGTCTAATATGATAACCTTTGGTGTAAAATCTTTTTTAATTTTTAATTCTCTTATCAACGCACGAAAGTTTCCAACATGAGCTCCAGCAGTTGGATACTCTTTGATAACTAATCTACCAATATTTAATTTACTTAACTTCTTTTGAAAACTATCTTTTGGAATTATATGTAACTGGTCAATATCAATATCCATCAAGTTAGCATCAATTCTTTCTGCTATTCTTTCTTCTGCCATCTCCATTGTAATATATAAAACATCTAATCCCTGTTTCATATATTGACAAGCCAAATGTGTTTTGACTAGAGTTTTACCAACACCTGTTCCACCAAGTAATACTGTAAGTGTTTTTGGTGATATTCCTCCATTTGTAATTTTATCCAACATAGTCATACCAAAAGAAATCTTTGATTCTTTCTTATGATAAAATTCCCAACGGTCATCACCATTATCCATATAACTATGACCTACACTTTGGTCTAATGAAATAGCAAGTGCTTCTGTAAGAATTTCTGGAATAGCATCTTTAGAAGTTTTTTTATCTTTACCTTCTAAAATTGAAATACTTTCAACAATACCATTATATACTGCTTGGTCTTTTGCCCACTTCTCTGTTTCTTGAACCAACCATTCTTCATCATCTGTTTTTTTCTTATATGTTTTTAGAAGCTCTTCACAACCATTGAATGTTGTTTCATTCAAATCACTTCTATTTGATAATTTTACCGACAATGATTCTACAGTAGGTGGTTTGTTATATTCAAAAATATGTTTCTGAATTTCTGTAAAAATTATCTTTTCGTTATTGTCTTTAAAATATTCTGGTTTTAAGAAAATACCAATAACGCTTGAATAATTACCATTGTATATCAGATTCTCTAATATTAAACTTTCAGTTCTCATTTTATCCTTTTGTCAAAACATCCATTATAATCTTCTTTTCTTTTTCAACATTAATTGACAAGAATGGTTTATAGTTTCTTACCAATTTAATAAAATCTTTTGAAGCCGGATCAATTAATTTCTTTTCCATTTGTGGAAGAAAATTAAGAATAATATCAAGTGTAGTAAATGTTTCTACTGATATACTCCGTGATAAACCAAGTTTTAATATTGGAGGATGATTAACTTTTTCAGCCACAAACAAATCATCAAAAGTCTTACAGTATTCATCCATATATTTAATAATTTCCTCTATATCACGTTTCAAATGAAAATGAAAATTATTCATTCTTTCTTTATATTCATCATATAAATCACTATCAAATATAGATGGATATGTTATATCATTTGTAAACTGTGACAAATAGAAAAATATTAAATCTTCTTTATGTTCAAATGATTTCCCAAGATTATCAAAAATTGTTCTTTGTGCTGAGAAATTACTATTACGTTCATACTTATTAAAATGCCTTTCCATTGAATCATAAGTCATATTCAATTTTCCATTATACTTGAAATAATCATACTCTCTAGTAAAATGGGCATTGATGGCTTGATATGTTATCCACGCATTAAATGTCTTCTCGTTGCTTGTCATTGTTGTCATCCACGGCTCCTTTACTACCATAATTAAATTCTTTAAATACAGCTTCTTCAAGTTGTTTCATTACATCTTCAGTGAAATACTTTTCTGGGTCATTGACTATAGTTTTTTCAAATGCTTTCCCAGATGGTGTTTCAAATCGTGTAGACACTTTTTTGAAGATATCATACTTTTCAGCAATAGTAACTAAACCATAATACATATCTAAACCCTTTTGATAATCCAACATCATTTCAATAACTGATTCTTCTTTAGTCATTCTACCCTTGACTAGTTTTGCTTTGATGATATTACCAATAACATTTGTTCCATCTTTATTCTTTCGTTTACCTAATGTAACAATAGTTGATGCGGCATACTTGATTCCACCACCACCAGAAATTTCTTTCTTTGGAAACATACTACCAATAGAATCGTATGTATGATTAGTAATTATCAAAGGAATATCATGCTTAGATAACATTAATGCTAATGTTCTAAATGTTCCACGAATTAATGGAGCTCGAGTCATATCTCTTTTATCACTACCAGAAGCAACATCACTGGTTTCTTTCATAGTAGAAAGATTGCCAAGTGAATCTAGGAAAATCATTATTTTACCTTTTACTCGTTTACTATTTTCAATTACTTTTACACATTGCGTTCTAAATTCTTCTACTGTAGCTACTGGTAATACTACAACTCTATCAGTATCTAATCCTCTCTCAGCAATAATATCTTGTGTTAGAGCACCTTCACTTTCAAAATACATAACAGCATTTTCTTTATTTTGTTCAAGAAAATGTTTAGCAATACTCAATGTAATAAATGTTTTACCAACAGATTCTGAGCCAGCAAAACAAGTTATTTTATTGGATGGTACTCCACCATACATTGAACCCGATAACAACGCATTTAAAGAATACGATCCAGTACCAATAAAAGTATTGCTATCCCCAACAATACCAGAGGATACAACCGACGCAAGATCATTACCACTCTCCTTAATTAATGTTTTTAAAAAATCTTTAACTGCCATTATTTACCTCCTCAAAAAAATGATTCTAAACTTCCAGTATTTTCACTCTTCCATCCAATAGCATTTAATATATTCTTAACAGGCTGGAGAAATGACTTATCAAATTGTGTATCATAATCAATATATTTTTCTAAATTAAATTCTTTTGGTAAAATAGACGAAACAGCAATTACATTCTCACCAATTCTATTTGGCTCTTTGAGATATGCAAATTTAATCTTATCTCCATCACGAATTAATTCATATTTGTTTGTGAGTTTTAATTCTTTTAAGAAATGATTGTAAAGCAAAACACCTCTTACATGAATTGGTGTAGCTTTAATGTAGATATCCTTTGAAGACTTATACTTGTCAAGACCACGAACTGATCTTGGAAATGCTATATCTATAAAATTCAATTTCTTAAATACATTACGATAATCATCAATACTCTTTATAACTGTTTTTTCATTTGTAGTAATAATAGTTTTAATCAACGAATGTAAATTATCCCGACACCATTCTGGTGTTGAACTTCTTACACTTTCAAGTCCCATTATCTTTAACTTGGGTTCTTTGTATGATACACCCTCATTGTTGTAAACATTAAGAATGTATCTTTTTTTTGCTGTCCATATACCCTTATCAGCAATTACTTCACGTTCCATGAACATTTTCTGTTCATAACCATTCACATACGAATGAAGATTTTTATAACATAAATTAATATACGGTTCAATTTTATCTTTACAAATCGTATCCAAGAAGGTGACGATATTAGAAGTCGGTGTTCCTTCTTGAAACACATTATTAACCAACTTATTAAATGTGATGTAAACGCTGTCTGTGTCTGCTGCGATAACATAATCAGTGTCCTCCGTATTTAACAATTTATTGATATATATATTTATATATTTTTCAATCCATTGTATAGATAACTGACCTGACATAGTAATTGCTTCTGCTAAATCAGGTGAATAATAAAGAAAATATTGATTAGCACAAGCACCATAGGCACTATTCAATAATATTTTCTTTGACATTTGAATATTATTATACTTAGCTATATTATTAATTACTTTTTGTTTATCCTTATAATCACCACTTTCTAATTTTTGTTGTTCTTTCAACATTTTCTTCTTATATACTACTCTATCATTATACATCTTATTCATTAATTGTGGAAGAAAACCTTGTTCAACAGTTTTAAAATGAACACCATTTGGTGTTAATGTTATATTCTTTTCTTTAAGATAATCTGTATCTAACTTTTGTTCTAGTAATCCTTTAACACCAATATCTATTGAATTATTACAAACTACTCCCTTATATAAAGTTTCAGGACTTATATTGTATTGTTGAATTAGATGTGGATACAAAGAATTCAAATCAAAACTTACAACCCAATTGTGCATACCAACATGAGGATTCTTAACATAACCACCTTCAATTGTTCTTGGTTCACTATCTTCAGATTTAACTGGAACGGCTATATGTTTTTCTTTGAGAAATCTGTATATAATAGACTCCCAAGTTTTAACTGGTGAAAAAACATCTTCAAAATTAATACCAGAATCATAGGCCATTGTAATTACCAAATCCATCAATTTCATTTTATCATCAAGTTTCTTAACAATTTCTACATCTCTAATATTGTAATTGATGAACTTTTGATAATCTGTTTTGTATAATTCATAGCCAGGAATTTCATCTTGGTCTTTTTGTAATCCCAATTCAACTTTACCAATATAATCTAACCGATATGATTCACGAACTTTGTAAGTATACTTTTTATACAAATCAATATAATCTAAAACAGAAACACCAGTAATTGAATATGTTTGATTTTCTCTACCAGCTATTCTTATATTTTTTTCATATATATTCTTTATTGGTGATAAAAGTTTTGAAGATAAACCAAGAAATTCTAATCTATTAACAATATAAGGAATATCAAAAAACTTACAATTCCATCCTGTTATAATATCAGGAATATTATCCTTCCACCAATTCAAAAACACTTCCATCATTTCGTGTTCGTTATCACACTTAAAATAACTTATAGATTTATCTGGTTGGTCTGGTATATAATCACCAGTTCCAAATGCATAATATTTATCTTGTAAACTACTATAAATTGTAATTGAAGTTATTGCCGAATTAGCCGTACGAATATCAGGAAAACCATTATCTATAGATGTTTCAATATCAATATTATAGATATTGATCTTTGTAGAATCCCATTTAAGTTTGGGATATGTTTCTGTTATGTATTGGGATACATAATTACGAGTACCACGAATAGAATAATTTACAGTGCCATCATAAGAATCAACAAACTCTCGACAATCTTTAATTGAATCAAAAGTATGTGACCCAAGTGGTTTATTGTCTAAGCTCTTAAAATCGGATTTATCTTCTGGTGCTGGGAGATATAAGGTTGGTTTAAAATTAGTATAACCCGAATATGTTATTCCCTTATTATCAATTTCACGGGAATATATTCTATTGCCAACTTTAGCTACATAAGTATAAAACTTCATAATATATATTATAACAAAAAAGGTTCAAAAAGTCAAGGAACTATTAGGGTACTACAATGCCACTACCAAACGCTCTATTGTATTCATTGGTGATGACTTTACTCGGTGTGGCCACAAGTAAAATTTGTTCTTCTTTTAGTTGGAATTTTTTATCCTCTGAATAAGGCATCCACGGACTGAAGGCTATCTTTTCATTATTCACTGGAATCATTACAACTGGGTTACTGATTGTATTTGTTGCTTCGTCAAATTCACCTATTAATTCTTCACCACTTGTCAATTTTACTATTTTAACATTCACTTTTTCATACTCCTTTAAATCTACATTATTAATAACATAATGAGAAGATACATTACCAGTTACACCAATTAAAAATGTTTCTAAACCCGTGCAACCGATTAAAAATAGACTACTTAGTAATATCCATCTACTTAAAAATATCATCTTTTATTTCAGTAGCCTTACCTGATTCATTAGTTGTTCTCATTCCAACATTGCCAATACTATACTTAGCTTGTAAATCCCATTCTGGTTTTTCACTAAATGGTAAAATCTTCATTTGTCTAATAGAAACTGTTGGTTGTGCTTTTTCTGGAATTACAATTTCAACTAAATCCCATTCATGTAAAAGATTTACAACGGTATTTCTTCGTTCAATATCATTCTCTGAAAGATTTGTTGGTTTACCATCTAAAGCAAACAATTCTTTGAAGTGAACTATATAATACTTACCTTGTTTGTGAAGGATATGGCAGGATTGATATAACTTCTTTTCTCTTCGTGAAGCTATCCCAATTCGTGTGAGGGTTTCTTTAACTTTCAAAAAATCATCATCTTCTTTCAATCGAACTTCAATCATATCTTCCATAGACCATTTAATAATATCTGTCATTATATTGTCCCTTTCAATTCAATAAATTTATAAAACCATTATATATATTTATAAGATTAGGACATACCACCTTTATTCATTTTACTCTTTATATATTCTATATCACCATCAGTAAGAACTGATAATGCTGTTTCAGCTTTAGAATTACTATACTTGAAAAACTCTTTGACTAATTCTATATTTTCAAGTTTCTTTCCTTTCACCCAAAACTTTCTTGGACGTTTCTTCTTCGGAATAATACTATGAAGGAAATCGTAATGTAATTTCTTTTCAACATCAGGATATCTATTTATTGCATTAACGATATGAATCAAGTCTGGTTGATAAGACATTGAGCGATTAATAAGAAATTCTTTATAATCTTTTCGTTGTTCAATATCAACATCATAACTTTCTTTTACCATCAAGTCATTCGCATATTCAAAGGGATTCATTATTCCTCCTCAGGTGGTGAATCGGAACGATAATCTTTAAAATGTGCTGTTAATGATTTATCATTAGGGTCCCAATTAACACCCTTTAAATGTCTTAAAGTTGGCTTCTTTATTTTTGGTTTTGGTTGTTCCATTCTTTCTTTAGAAAGTTCACCACCATGTTTTCTCATAAACTCAGCTTCATCACGCAAATCTTGCATCATTCGTTTATGTTCATCTTCATAATATCCTTTTCTATGTTTATTCATCCGTTCTCTAAATGCATCTACTCGTTTATCTTTTTCGTCACGTTCTTCATCGTTCCGTTCATCATGTTTTCTTTTTCTTATTTTTACAATATCCTCTTTCGTTAAATCATCTAAACTATCCCATTTCCTCATTAAAACTTTATTTAAATTATCATAAATCATATCATACAATTTTTCATCTTCAAGTGATGCGGCCAATGCTAAAACAAGAGAAAATGTTTTATTCAAATCTTCAACATCTCCTACATAACCATTTTCAGTTTCAGACATTTCACGACTAACAACTTCAATAGTCCCATCAGTACGAACAACTAAAGCACTATCATTAGTATTCAAAATTAAATGTATTTTACCATTTTCATCTGGTTTTAATTCATCCACGGGTAATACCTCCTTGTTAAGTACTTCATCATATATTTATACATTTTTCAACATGCAAAGAAATATGGATTTTCAATTGTTTTAAAATTACCTACAATACTTGTCTGTTTATTTTTTAAATGAATTCGTAACATAGTATTATCAGGAATAGTATAACAATTATTAAACTCTGTAGATGAGATATTCATATCAGTATCCATAAAAAGTGGACTAATTTCATTTCGAAACACAATAATATCCTTTTTATTATACCATAAACAAGAAAATGACCCATCTATATTATTTGGTTTACCATTTTCTATTAAATTATATAATAATAGTAATGTATCCCAATCACCGTTATATTTTTTTTGGAGCTCCTTAACACAATCATTCTTTATAATACCATTATGCCATAAATAATGACCATCAAGCACCGCAGGATGTATACTGTCCTCCTTTTGAATACCTGTAGGTGCCTGTTGATGAACAATCATGTATCCTGACGGAATATTGTGTTCAACGACATTTAATGAACCTAAACCTTTATGACTATACTTAATAGTATAAGTTTCTGGACATATTACAAATAATGAATGTGAATGTTCACCACGATATCTATTAAGCTCTGCTAATTCTTCTATTTTATTAATATCATACGAACCAATAATAGAACACATTACATATCTCTCCAAGGTATATTAATTTGATAATCAATCGGATCTTTCATACCCATTTGCATAAACGCATTAATCCTTTCAGAACAAGACGGACATTTACCACAACTCTTTCCATCCTCATCTGGATTATAGCAAGTTAATGAATGTTTTAAAAGTTCGATAGAATTCATCCCTTCACATATTTTAAGTTCATCAATTTTAGAAAGA
>LWDU01043288.1_pt1 | contig 10793 bp, 8 predicted proteins | sample 727161 | NCBI WGS metagenome assembly LWDU01 (sample SAMN04566230, study PRJNA314399) | hydrothermal vent metagenome | isolation source: deep sea hydrothermal plume seawater | place: Mexico: Gulf of California, Guaymas Basin | collected 2004-07-11 | reverse complement strand
GCGGGTATTGAATTTTGTGATCTCATGTTATCGCAGAGCTCTGAAGCGAAAGAAAAACGGTTTGCCTGTTCCAAGATCAATGCCCAGATGGGATTTTTAAATGGTGGCGGTTCCATGGTGGAATACGATTCAAAAAAAATTCGTTCCGAACTTCACGCTGTATTTTCAAAAGCCTTGGAAAAAATGTCTGAAAAGTTGGATTGTATTCAAAACTGAAGAACTCTCCGATAATGGATTTTCTGGGCAACACACCCATCCGTATTTCTTATGATCACAAATCGAGAACGGCCATTATACGGGATAAAAAAACTAGGAGTTACCTTCTTTAGTGAGCTACTGGTTTGCTTGATATGTGTTCCATCCTCACACGCTGATTTTCTTTGGTAAGTGATCTTACTGGAAGAGGTGGAATCAGTCAGATTTCTTTTTTTGTATGACTAGCGAGGCGGAGTTAATACAGTAACGGAGTCCTGTAGGTGCCGGCCCGTCTTCAAAAACGTGGCCTAAATGACTATCGCATTTGCTACACAACACCTCTGTCCTACGCATAAGGAAAAGCGTATCCTGCTTGGTGGTGATCCTGTGCCCGAATCAAACTTGGCGATGGAGGAAAATAGAGGTTCATCACAACAGGTGCAGTGATAGTTTCCTCGGTCATGACAATCCCAGTATTTTCCGGAGAAGGCCGGTTCGGTTCCTTTTTCTCGGCAGATTATAAATTGCTCCGCGGTCAGCTTTTCCCGCCATTCACTTTCAGTTTTGTTGGTTTTTCCCGACAAATTCCGATCCCTCCTTTAGCAATCTCCGGTTAGCTTTTTCTTTGACCCATTGTTGAATTTTGTCTTTCATATCTTAATTTAATATGGTTTCTTTAAATACCTTGCATATATCTTTTCCTAGAGACCGACTTACCAGAAAAATTATTTCTAATTGTTTGACGGGTTATTGCCAGTCAAGTAGACCCTTAGTGGGGAAGTTTTTCTTTAATTCCTATTTCATAAAATTGTTTCACAAATGATTTGATTATTTTTAATGGATTAAAGGAAATATCTATAGGGTAAGCCTGTTTGAAATCAGTAATAGCGAGCGACCTGAAATCTTCAGTTCCTGAAACCTCAATATGCTCCAAATGATATTGGCCGAATTGTTTGAGTCTCGCTGCCTGCAGGGCATACACCTTATCCAGAGGTATGCTCAAAAGGTCGGCAAATATCCGGTCGAGAGCGGTCATATCCTTCCCAGCACCCATAACGTTCAGGGCGTAGGGGCTTCCATTAAGAGGACCTTGTCCATCCATGGCCTGAATGCCGTCCGCAATGGTTAGGCAGGGATTGACATGGCGGGCAATATCTATAAGCATTTTTCCAAACTTTATTTTGTCATTTTTAACAAGACAATGCAGAACCGGTTTGCGTTTTCCAATGATAAGTCCGAATAAATTTTTGATGCTCAGGGTCATCGTCATCTGACAATGGGTTTTTACTTTAGGCAAGTTGATGATCTGATCATACTGGTCCAGGCAGCCCGCAATTTTTAAATGTGGTACTCCCTCTGTGTTTTCAAAAGGAATGGGATTGGTCAAGGGTAGAATTTTTACGCCATATTTTTTCCCCAACAATCCATAACCGGCTTTATCAGTCACCGCAGATAAACTGCCTAGGGCAGGGCTATCGCTGATAACGATTTGACTGACCGATAGGTCCTTGAGAACCCGGCACATAGCTTCAACCACTACGGGGTGGGTGGTGACACAGCGTTCGGGTATAAAACCCCTCAATAGGTTGGGTTTCAGAAGAACCTTTTGACCCGAACTAAACATAGATGATTCCGGATCTAAGACCTCCAGCGAGTTCCGAATAAACTGCTCTATGCCATCGAGCGAATAATTTTTTATTTTTTGTAAGTGAACTTTAGATTTCATAAAAAATATTTAAAATTTTTAGCAGTATAACTCTTTCAGGTTTTCTTGTGCAGATATTTAATTTTTTAATAATTTTTGTGATCGGGATGAAATAAGAACTCCTGAAGATTTCAAGAAGCAGAATAAAGTGCTTTATAGATACCCAAATTTCTCAGTACATGTTTGACATAACGGCGGGTTTCTGGGTAGGGGATTGATTCTATGAAGACATCTTGGTCTTGTAAATGCCCGAAGCGTTTCAACCATTTTTTCATGACATGAGGCCCTGCGTTGTACGAAATCAGAGTATGCATTTCATTGTTGCCGAAGCGTTTGTTTAATTGGCTGACGTATTTTACTCCCAGTCTAATATTCAGTTCTGGGTCAAATAGGGCTTTTATTTCAAAAGGTTTTTTAAGGTTGGTTTTTGGATAAAGGGTTTTCCCAGTTGCCGGCATAATTTGCATGAGGCCACGAGCTCCGGCAGGGGAAAGTGCCCGACTGTCAAACAGGCTCTCCTGACGGATGATGCCATTAACGAAAAAGGGGTCGACCTTCCGGTATTTAGCATATTCAAAAATGACTTCTTCATAAGCGAGAGGGAAGAATTGCTTCCAGAACTTTGATGAAAGGGTGCCCTTCTTGGATTTCGTGGTGAAATCTTTATATAAGTGTAGAAGTCGAAGCGATTCAGCGTAGCCCTGAGACTGGTGATATAAATGAGAAAGCCACAAAACTCCAGTCAGATTTTTCCGGATTGTTTTTTGCAATTCGCCAATTTCATTTCTTGCTTCCTGTCTCAGGCCCAGTTTGGCCAGTTCGTTGGCCCGGATGTAATGAAACTTTTCTCTGAAAGTAAGAGTTCGGCCGAGTTTAAGATTGGCCACTTCAACCGAGGTAGTGGTATTTTTTTTTTGTACGAGCGAATCTATACTGAACCCTAAGGCGAGAAGCCTGTCTTTTGCGCGAACACCATGAAACGTGTAAGGATATTGCTGGATAACTTTAGTGTAAAGCCCTCGTGCTACATATTTTTTATTCAGCTTTTCTGCGCACTTGGCACTCCAATACAGGTTGTATTCTATAAATGAACTATCTGGGAATCTTTTAGAGGCTTTCTGAAATAGGTTGAAAGCATTCTCAAATTTTCCATCCAAATAATTAATCCAGCCCAGGCGCCAGCCCGCCCATTGCCCGTAATACTCATTTGGATATTTTTCTAAAGCGATTTTGTAATGCTTCATAGCTTCAGGGAAGTTTTTGTGTTCTTCGTGAATTTTTCCAAGAAAAAATTGGGCCTTCACTGCAAGTTCTGAAGAAGAGGTTTCCTGAGTGACTTTCAGGAAATATTTTGCTCCTGCTATAGGTTGGCCTAAATTCCAAAGATTTCTTCCAATGTCAAGCGTAGCATTTTGCACCTTGGCATGGTGCGGGTAGAGTTTTACAAATATTTTTAAAGCTTCGTTGGCTTTTTTTCGGTCCCGCAGTCCTCGATGTGCTTGTGCCAGAAAAAAATAAAAACGCTCTGGGAGGAGATTATTGCTTTTTTGGATTCCTTGGATTTCCCGAATGATTTCTTTGTATCGGACGTTCTTTAGTAAGCCCTGGATACGGTCGGTAAGCTCCCTCAAAGTAAGAGGGACTTCTTTCACGGTTCCTAGTTTGGCCAGACGTTTGAGTGCCTTTTCCGCTTCCGTGGTTCGATCATGGTTGGGGTACTGGATGTGAAGCTGGCGGAAGTTTGAGTAGGCTTCTCTCTGCTTTCCAGATTTTTCCTGAGTTTCCGCCAGCGTGAAGATCATTTCAGGTAGGAGTTTGCGAAAATTTTTGTGTCGAAAATCCTTGGTGATCATTTGGATACTTTCTTCCAGTGTAGATATGCCTGCATCTTTTTCCCCCAATTGAATTTGTACTTTCGCGAGCAGCAACCGGACCTGCCCATACAGGAGGGTGTTGGGAAGGAGTTTTAAAAACTCTTTAGCATTATCCCGGGCTTTTTGATATTTTCCAGATTTAGCTTGTGCCTGCATCAAATGGAATTGGACATAATCTGCTATATCCGCATAATTTTTAGTCAATGGTTCGAGAAGTTTTATCGTTTCTTCCGGTTTCTGCTGTTCTTCGTATATGAGAGCAAGTAAAAACTGGGCGCGTTGAGTTTCTATCGATTTCGGAAACATGCTTTGTAGGGTCAGGAAACTTTTTTTAGCTTTATCCCATTCTTTTTTATGGAAGAAAGATTTAGCTTCCTCAAATTGCTGGTCTTTGTTGCTAGCGAAACTTGTTTGAGAAAGGCTAAAAAAAACCGCTAGTAAGCAGATGGATATTTTGGGCAGCAGGGAGAGTAATCTATCTCTTAGGGATTCGGGAGTATCTTCTGGGTTTGCTGGCACGGTTTGTGAGTCCCGAATTTTTTTGAACCAGGTTAACTGTCTTTTGGCGTAATGCCGAGTTTCCCTTTTAATCTCATAAGCTGCGCGATCTAAAGTCAAATTTCCTTGATGGTATTGAATCATTTGTGCATAACCGATACTTTTGAAAGGTTTCAGTTCAGGGCTGTAACCACGGTCTAGAATACTTCGAACCTCATCTACCAGCCCCTGATCTATCATTTTATCCACCCGCTGGTCGATTTGGGAATACAGTTCCGACCGTTCTCTCTGCAAAACAAAAGTGTGAATGGGGAACCGGTTCGGGCTTGGGGAGTCCCCATCGTGAAACTCTGAAAAACGTTTTCCAGTATCCAGATAAACTCCTAAAGCGCGCCCGATACGTAGCGAATCAGTTTCACAAATTTTTGTGGCGTATTCAGGGTCAATGCGCTGAAGTTCCTTATAAATTTTTTCAACTCCTTGGTCCTGAATGTCTTTCTGGATTTTTTCCCGAATTTCGCGAGATGCTCCTTCTGCGCAATCGTAATCTTCAGTCAGAACTTTCAAATACAGACCAGTGCCACCGACCAGTATAGGAATTTTATTACGATCCATGAGTTCCCGGATGATTTTCAAGGTCCGTGTCTTAAAATCGTAAGCGTTAAACTCTTCATCGGGATCAAGAATATCAACGAGGTGATGAGGGATTTCTTTCCGGGCTGACAGCGAAGTTTTGGCCGTACCGATGTTGAAAAATTTATAGACCTGCATTGAATCGGCACTGATAATTTCTGTGTCCAGCTTGCGGGCCAGAGATAGAGCGGCCTCACTTTTTCCCGAGCTCGTAGGACCAGTCAGTATAATTAAGGGGAGCATATTTTTTTTATCCACTAGCAGCACTCATTGCTGTAGGAGGCTCTCTGCCTCCTTTGTATAGGTTCCAGTCTTATTATAAATGGTGAGCGGTGGGGCCACGCTAAAATCAGATTTTTTCCCCTTGAGCGCAGAAACCAAAAAGATTTTTGCAGGAGCCTGAAAATTACCATAAACAAATCGGGCTACGCTGGGATAAAGGCCCCGGTTTTCCAATTCTCGTAGGGTTTCGCCCAATCGCTCGGGTGGATAGGCCAAAGTTATTTGGCCTCCTTGTTTCAATAGTGGAGCAGATTTATCCAGCAGGGAATTCATATTAATGGAAAGTTCGTGCCGGGCTATTGCTTTTTCCGGGTCAGGGTTTATCCTCCCTGTCTGCACCTTCTGGTAAGGAGGATTGGAAACAATATGATCTAATGATTCGGGTTCCAAAGCTTCTTTTAGAAAGTCGCCGTGAATGAAGGAAATCTGTGATCCCATTTTGTTTTGCTGAATATTTTTTTGAGCTTGTTGCGAAATACTTTCCTGGATTTCAATGGCGGTTACCTTGAGGGTTGGCTCACGGTGCACCATCAATAAAGGAATGATGCCGCAACCGGTACCGATATCCAATACAGACTGGCCGGGGAAAAGGCGTATAAAGTCGACCAACAAAAATGGCTCGATGGAGTAGCGGTAGCCTTTTTTTTTCTGGTCAATGGCCAGTTCTTTAGGGGATTCGGCACTGTCCATAATGGGTCCGGCTGAGTACGGTTTACAACAATTTATTTGTCGAAGTCTAACCCATACCCCGAAGGGTAGCAACCTTTTGTGTTTCAGAACTATTTGTTTGTAAAGAAGTAATTGTTGTGCTGATGCTTGCTCTCTAGCATATGAAAAAAGAGTTCTGGGTGAGCCCATGTTGTTTTCAAGTAGAAGGAATGGATGCCTTGGTGATGTTTTTTCTGGGAAGTGTGATTCTTAGCATTTTCAGTAAATGGGAAAAGGCTGAGTAGGGTTACGAAAAGGACCCTCGCAATCGCCTAGGAAAAATAGCATCACAAAAATCCAAAACTAAATTTCTCCGAGGCACCGTCATGACCCTGTTCGGCACTGTCCTATGCTTGGGCGGCATGGTATTTTTTCTGTTACATATCTAGCCGGTAAGCCGCTGGAACTAAAAGTAATATTCCCCTTTGGTAAGGAAAGCTTAAATGGACCTCTTATTTAGCCCCTCCTCATGAAGGAGGAAGTATGGTTAACTCTGAGTTCAGCGTCACGCTGACTAGGGGAGGTACTTGCGCCAGAATGTTTTTGTGGTTAGGAGAGTAGCGATGGGCTCTTTTTCGTAGACTATTGGATATTGTCTTAGTGTTACCAGAAAACCATCTGTAGGGGCGGTGAGTTCTTCCAGCCTTTTTCCGCTGTATAGGTCGCGGATTTCTCCGATCTTTTGTCCTTTCAGGATGGTTGTTCCTACTGTTACTTTTTTCAGAAACATTCCTGCTGTAGCGGTTAGAATGGGGACCTCGTCATTCGTTTCATAAACACGCGGTTTGGCGGTTTCTTCGGCTTTTACTTTTCTTCTGTCTTTCAGAATTTTTTCAGCAACCATAAAATTTACGATGCCCTGAAACACGGTTTCGCATTGGATCAGGTTAACGGTTCGAGGTGACCCGGATGACAGGGTAGCGGCAACGATATCGCGCGAGTGCCATTGATGCAGCAAGTTGGTCTTGGTGGACTCCGAACTCTTTCGTATGGTTTCTATTCTCAGGTCGCGGGACAACTTTTTGATCCTTCCACCCAGTTTCAAGGCCTGGATATGTGATGCATCTTCATAATGCTGCGGTGCGGATTGCAGGATGAATCCCCAATAGCAATCGGCCGTATGTTCTTGAATGACTGAGGCGAGGGCCTCGGTGGTTTCGCCTTGCGGGTTGCCGGGGAATGCCAGGTCCATATCCAAACCGTTATGCGGCCATATTTTGGAGCCGGATTGAATGGCGTTGGGGTTGCCCACCGGAAAGCTGATTACATGGCCTTTGAGTGTGTAGTTGGGGTTGGTGCCTTTGACCACGTTATCGAGAAACCGGGACAGGTATGAACTGATATACATGCCGTTCAAATGGTCGCCTTGCAGTCCGCTGACAATAGCCAGGGTGTCGTGACCGGGCTTCCCCCAGATATTTTTATAGAGATCGAGGGAGGCACCAAACGGAGTTGGAATGGAGAGCACTTTTTCTTTCATTGCGATTCCTCAGAGGCGATACGGGCCAGAGGTGCGCCTTTNNNTTCAAAGTCTTCCCCACTTCTACCTGTTTAATGAATAAACCGGCATGTGCGGCCTGTACCATAGCCACGTTTTTGGGCTGCACCAGTTTTGGCATTGCGACTTCTGTCAAGGGTTCTACGGATTTGATGGTACCGGTTTTTTGGAGAAGGTTCAGGATTCCTGAAACAATCTGGTTGCAATAAGTTTTATGAATGCGCAAACAGATGCCAGTTTCTATTACGAGAGTTGGGATTTTAGCTTTATTCAAGTTGTAACCCAGTGTCGATTCAAAAATCTCTGCATGCGGGTGGACCCAGATCAGGTCGACATTACAAAGTTCCGCCAGAGGCACCAGCTTTTTTTCAAAGCCCTGAATGATACGGATCTGCGGTAGTTCTATCAGGTGGAGGTTACTGGCATGAAAATCCACTACTAGGTCGGAATGAGACCTCAAATCTTCGAATAGGGTTCTCGAGACTTTAGAGGCGAGAAAAGGAGTGTTTTTTTCACCAAAGGTTCGGTTGATGTCGATGGAAAAAAATGGCCACAGTCGGGTTCCTGCATCCAAAGCTTGTGGGTTGGCTGCCGGGTAAATGTGAACTTCACCCTTTATAGCATTCTCTGCTTCTAGTTTTTTCAGAGTTTCTATGAGTTGGTGACAAATATAGAGTCCTTCCAGTTCATCGCCGTGCAGTCCCGCCACTAACGAGACTCGTTTAGCCGGTTTTGGTAATTGCGAGGAAAAGGTATGGCGAATGATTTCAATCGGAGGGCCGACTGGGGTTTTAAAAGATAGGATGCGCTGGCTTTGCATAGAAAGGGCAACTCAAGTTGCAGGTGTATTGGGTTTGTGCTTTTTCGGGGAAATTTTCATGTTGTCGATTTTTCTTTTTAGAGTATTACGGTTGATGCCCAATACCTTGGCCGTGGCGACCTGTTTACCGGAGTATTTCTTTAAAAGAATTTCGAACAGGTGTTTTTCAATTTTTTGTATGAGCATTTCATACAGCGTTCCTTCTTTATGGTTCTGCAGAAGAAAATCCTGAATCAACTGGTCCAATCGTTCATCCCATTGGCTCTCATTACGGGTATCTTCCTGCAGGTGTTCCGGCAGGTGTTCCGGCAGGATAGGGCCGGAGACAGCCAGTAACAAAGCTCGTCTGATTACGTTTTCAAGTTCTCGAATGTTGCCGCCCCAGTGATAACTGCTCAGAATGTGTTCAACATCAGGGGAGAGATAAACCTTACCGGGCGAAAGTGTTTTGGCGTATAGGTGGATAAAATGATTCGCCAGTATGGGGACATCCTCCAATCGTTCCCTAAGGGGAGGCATATTAATTTGGATGACATTGAGACGGTGATACAGGTCTTCGCGGAATTGCTTCAGGTTCATCATATCCGTCAGGTTCTGGTTGGTGGCGGCAATGATTCGGACATTAACGGTGATCGGATTTTTTCCTCCCACTCGGTAGAATTCATTGTTTTGCAGGACGCGGAGGATTTTTGCTTGAAGGGGCAGCTCCATGTCTCCGATTTCATCAAGGAACAGGGTGCCTCCATCGGCCTGATGAAATTTCCCGGATTTAGTTTCTATGGCCCCGGTGAAGGAGCCGCGTTCATGACCGAAAAGTTCTGATTCTAAAAGTTCTCGCGAGATAGCAGCGCAGTTGATACAGATAAAAGGCTTATCTTTGCGTTGCGAATATTGATGCAAGGTGCTGGCAACCATTTCCTTCCCGGTTCCACTTTCACCTGTAATGAGCACAGTCAGATCGGAGTCTGCGGACTTGCCAATGTTCTTGAAGATTTCCTGCATGCGTCTACTTTTGCCAATAATGGCCGATGTTTCTTGTGTGCTGGCTTCCTGCTTTGGGTCGGGCAGCACGATTGCGGGTGCTGAAATAGACTGGGCGACTTCTGCCTGGTCGATCAAACGATAAATTTCATCGAAATTAAATGGTTTAGTGATGTAGTCGTAGGCCCCGAGTCGCATGGCCTCGATGGTGTTGTTCATGGTATCCTGAGCCGTCATAATCACAACTCTCAAGTCGGGGGAAATTGTGCGGCTTTGGGCGAGCAGTTGCAGTCCATTGATTTCTTCCATGAAAATGTCGGAAAACATAATCAGGTACTGATTAGAGGCCAGTTGATCCAGAGCTTCCTTCCCAGATGAGGCGGTGTGGACAATATAATTTTTCTTTTCTATCCCTTTTTTCAGGACCCAGAGAATATTGTATTTCTGTCATTTTCTTATTCTATCATTTCTGTCGGGTAGGAAGAAATACTTGAACCGTTGTGCCCAAACCCTTTTCGGAAGTGATTTTGATTTTTCCATCATGGTCTTTGATAATTTTTAAAGAAATGGGAAGCCCCAAACCGGTGCCCTTTGTTTTCGTTGTGTGAAATGGGGTGAACAGCATTTTCTGAGTGTTCTCATCCATACCGTCGCCGGAATCAATAATTTCGACCACGATACTCTGTTGGGGAGAGAGAGAAGAGGTGCCCTTGACGGAATATCCTGACCCAACCCGTGTAATAATTTGGATTTTTCCAGCCTTTCGGGATGCTTCAATAGCATTTTTGATGAGGTTGAGGAACGCTTGTTTCAACTGGTCTTCATCGGCATCAATGAGGGGCAGGCTAGGATCATAAATTTGTTCAAATTGACCTTTTTTACGGGTGAGGGTGTCTTTTTCTAGCATCAGAATATCTTCAAGGACTTTGTGGATATTGGTCTTGTTCGTTTTCAAATCCGGGGGGCGGGTCAGGTCCATCATTCTTTTTACCATTCGGTCTATCCGGTCGACTTCGGAAACCACGACATCGAGATATTCTTGGTGTGATTTGTTTTTGATTTCCTGGCGCAGTAACTGAGCGGAGCCGCGAATGCCACCTAAAGGATTGCGAATCTCATGAGCCATACCCATGGTGACCGCCCCCAGGTTTTTGAGGTGGTCTGTGGGCCTTTGTTGTTCTTTCAGTTCCCGGATGAGGCTCATATTTTTAATCAGTATAACCACACCTTGAATGGAGTCATCAGATCCCAGAAAAGGAGACAGGGTTAGATTGACCGGGAACTGCGAAGATAGGGAGTTGCGTCTCCCTTCTGCTTCTACATCGTGGTAACAGGTTCCATTTTCCAGGGTTTTTCGTGTTATGTCTAAGACATGAGTTTGACGGGGAAACAGCGCATCCAGCCCTTGGTTGATGAAGGAGTCGCTGGACCGATGAAACATGTCCTCAACAGTCAGATTGCTCCTCTGAACGGTCATCGAAGGGGAAACGAGCAGAACCCCATCAATAATGGAGTTAAAAATATTTTCGTAAATCTGTTCAGGGTTGTTCATCGTTCCAACTTATTTGGAACCTTTGGCCTGTTTGGATTTTCCCCCGG
>LWDU01035272.1_pt1 | contig 10793 bp, 8 predicted proteins | sample 727161 | NCBI WGS metagenome assembly LWDU01 (sample SAMN04566230, study PRJNA314399) | hydrothermal vent metagenome | isolation source: deep sea hydrothermal plume seawater | place: Mexico: Gulf of California, Guaymas Basin | collected 2004-07-11 | reverse complement strand
CAGGCAAGCTTGATGTCGTCGCCTATCTAACTGCTGAGAATCTTGCACTTCGGCAACAGCTAATCGTACTGAAGCGAGATCAGAATCATCCAACATTGAAAGAACGAGATAGACTATTCTGGAAAGTCTTGTCCCGGTTTTGGCGAGACGCCTTGCTAATTGTCCAGCCAGAGACCGTGATTCGTTGGCATAGAAGGGCATTTAGGTTTTATTGGAGACGAATATCCAGGGATGGTGCTCGGGGAAGGCCGAGATTGGATGCAGAAATAAAATCACTAGTATTAAAGCTATCCGTAGCCAATCCGTTGTGGGGTGCACCAAGGATTCATGGTGAGCTACTGAAATTAGGAATTGAGATATCAGAGCGATCAGTTTCCGGCATCATTCATCGAAACAGCCCTAAACCGCCTTCTCAAACTTGGAAGACCTTCATTAAGAATCACATGACAGATATGGTCGCTGTCGATTTTCTTGTGGTGCCAACCATTCGTTTTAATATGTTGTTCGTGTTTGTTGTGCTGAGCCATGATCGCAGAAAAGTGATTCATTTCAATGTTACTGCAAATCCATCAGTGCAATGGACAGTCCAACAAATCGTTGAAGCTTTTCCGTGGGATACAGCACCAAGATATTTACTTCGAGATAGAGACAAGATTTTCGGTAGCGTTTTCCAGAGTCGCGTTAAGTCAATGGGTATCGAGGAGGTAATGACCGCATATCGTAGCCCTTGGCAGAATGCCTATGTTGAACGACTCAATGGAAGTATTCGACGAGAATGTACTGATCACATCATCGTTTGGAATGAGCATCATCTGAAAAAGGTTCTTCGTGGCTATTTCGATTACTACAATAATGATCGAACTCACTTAGGTCTGGTCAAACAAACGCCGATTGACCGCAAAGCATCTGAAAAGGCTTCAAGAGCAGATCAGTTGGGGGAAATTGCGAAAGTAGGTGGGCTTCACCATCGATATGAGTGGCGAGAAGCAGCTTGAATTCCTTCGGATCAATATTTGCGAAGGACAGGAGTTATTGACTTGTTGTGACGCACTTACGGTCCAAATTGGGGAAACTAACAAAACTCAGTTGCAACTTGCGGACTGTATGGCCAACCATGCGACTATTTAAAATATGAAGCATTTTGGAAACTGCAGATACCAAAGTATTCCGGGATGATTCTAAAATCGAGTAATCCCAAATCATCCGAATCAAGATATACCGCAGTATCCGTATTTGCATCGTAAAACTATGCAGAGATTCTGTACGGCTCTTCAATTTTTCCCTAATCACAGTCTACTTGGCCTTCACGGTGGACCATGGGATTATCTTCCACTTTCGGGGCCATACCATGGATACCACAGTATTCCGGATTGTCACTTTGAAAATATGATGATCCCGTTGATATCAATCGGATATACCACAGTATCTTCGGTATGCTTTCCAAATAGATATGATTATCGACTCAATTGCGTTTCAAGTCGTTTGTGAAATTGATTTGAGATTAATCTGATAGATGATGTGATGATTATTTGAACAGTTCAGAGCCTTTGAGAAATGTTTCTATGTAGTGATACCATTGATATGAATGACGTGAAGCTGCTTGAATTTCCTCCGGATCATTATTTGCGAGGGACAGGCTTGGAAATATGCGGTTAAACAAACGACGGTCTGGATGTCCGGTCAGTGGTACCTTAGATGTGCTGGGTGATAAGTGGAGCCTACTGATAGTTCGAGACATGGTGTTTAAACAAGCTCGTTACTTCAAACAATTCCTAGCAGCAGGGGAGGGCATTGCAACCAATATACTCTCGGATCGTCTGCTAAAGCTGGAACAGTCGGGTATCGTTTCCAAACAAATCGATCATGACAACCGACGCCAGATGATCTACTCCCTAACATAGAAAGGTATTGGACTGATACCCGTGTTAATAGAATTGGTCTATTGGGGCGCGGTATTTGACGAGGCTCCAGATGTAGCAGAATCACAACGGCAGAAAATGGTATCAGATCGATCGAAATTTATAGCGACCATGGACCGATCTCTCAGAGTGAAAATAGCTCGTTAGGCTTCTGAAGGTTTGTCGATCCGATTCAAAGTCGGGTTGTTGGTTGATAATCGCAGCAAAATATGACTCAGCGATCCACGTACTTGGCCGTTCTCCAGAAAATGTGGGTTATTTCCTTATACTCGTCTATGAGAATTTCGCTACGCCTGGCGTGCAACTTCTTTCACGTTTGGTATTAGTTCGCTAGCTTCACCGTAAGGAAAGCGATCACTGAATCCGGCCAGTTCGCGGAACAGTTCTGGATTGCAACAGTCGTTGGCTAATTCACGATCGAATTTACCCTGGATGTCTTCTTGGGAAGTGACCATCATGTGACGATAGTAGTTTGCGATAGAGATTCGCATGCCAGGAATTTTACGGGGAAATGCACCATGCCAGGTGGCTCCATGGAAGATAATCATTGAGCCGCGAGGCGCCTCGACAGGAACTGCTTTCTGAGTAGCCCCTGGAAAAGATGGCGGCGACACGGAACGATGAGATCCCGGTACATAAGCCAAAGCACCACCCTCCAGCGTGTAATCGCTCAAACACCAATTCGTATTCGCGGTTAAGGCGGCACGGCCCCATGGCATTGGCATCGCCATTTGATCCGCATGCAGACCCAGGGAAGAGCCATAGCCATAATCGCCCTGCCATTTGATAAAAGAATTGTGGCTACTAAACCGGGTCGCTTTCGGACCAATCATATGGCGTATAAGCGCTACCGCCGCTGGGTTTACCGCTAAGTCACGAAATCGGCGATCAAGGCTGGACAGTTGTTGAATCAGGAATTGGCTGGGTTCTCCTCTGTCCTCGGAAATCGACGCCAAAGTGCCCACTTCTGACTGAAATTCTAATGGCAGGTGGGGTCCACGATCGACGGAAAATTTACACCCCACTAACGTTGCGGCTCGGTCCAACAACAGTTTTTCCAATTCATCGAAGGCTTCGAGTGGAACACCGTGCGCTTCTACTGGTACCACAGCAAGCCCGTCAATCTCTAGCTGCAGGACGTATTCTTCGAGACCAAGTGCTTTTAATTCATCCAGCATCTTTGTTGGGGAACGGGGGAAATCAGTCATCGCAGTATCCGCATATTGATTACGCAGCAAATGATGCCACTTTATAATGCCTATTGTCATCCTTTGTCATTGTGCTTCGCAATTATTCGTACCTGTTGCTACCATTGTGTTTTCAGGTATTTACAGATTAGTGTGAACTCATGCTTATACGATTCTACTGGTAGCTCTAAGCTGGCGTTTATTGTACTGGGTGTTGAGCCAGTGTGAATTCTCAGCTTTAATCATTGTCGACGAAGGGATTATGGAAAATGAGTCAGTCAGACCAGAACGAAGATAATTCTGCGGCATCTTCAATGCAAGACTATTGTGAGCGTGGACGGCTCAAAGCAGAAAATCTTGGTAACCGCGGCCCAATCCGTTTCGATAAAAACGGCCATCTCGACGAATCGATTCTTGAGGCCTATCATCGCACTGGTTTTTATGTCTTTACAGAGGTTCTATCAACTCAAGAGGTTAAAGAACTGCTAACTGAGTTTGACCAAATTTTGGACAATGCACCGGTATCGATAAAGAGTAAGAAAGACCAGCACGGTCGATCTGTTAAATTCCCAGGCTACTATTCCTTGTCACCCCGGAGTAAAGCTCAAACAAAGGAGATTAATCACAATCCAGGAGAAGTGACGCAACCGGATGTGGTTGGATTAGTATCACATCCCCTTATGATGATGGATTCTGCCCTTTGTGTGTATGGTCACCCTCAAATTCTGAAGATGGTGGCAGGTGTCAATGGTCCAGATTTTGTACCTTTTCATGAAGCTGTGTTTCATAAAGGAGCTGGTGAAGGTCCACCAACGCCCTGGCATCAAGACGGTCGAACTCACTGGAATGCACAGGGCAAAAGTCTTGAGACGTTTGATCGATCCAGTAAGTCTCATGGGTTTAATCTGTCAATCTCATGCACACCTTGTACACCAGCGAACTGCTTATGGGTTGTTCCTGGCAGCCAACGACACTGGCGCTTGGCAAATGAGGGCAAATTCCCCTCCATCAAAGAACGCTTACCGGACGCTGTACCGATGATGCTTGAACCTGGTGATTGTGGCATGGTAAACCGTAGTTCTCTCCATGGCTCCTATCCCAATCATTCAGGTACGCGCAGAGTGACATTGCTCCTGGGATTTCATCGGCGAGATTCCGCTATTGGTGCCGAAACGACAAATGTACACGCTTTTAAATCACCTAATCCTCAAATGAAGAAGACGGTAAAATACACTGAAGACTACGTTCTAAGACGCACTCGAATGATTCCACTTGCTATTGATGCTCGTCGTCAGAAATACCCGGACGAAGTCCCTTATGACTATACTGGAAGTTATCTCGGCGATGGTGTGTGGAATGACAAAACACGAGCGGAGATTTCTGAAGAGAGTCATGAGTATTGGCAACAGGACATCACTCTCTAGTCGTTCGTAGCCAAAATAGCACTCAATGAATTACCCCCCGTAATCTCGGGTCGAGCACATCACGCAACGCGTCGCCAACAAAGTTGAACGACAAGACCAATAAAAAGATCGCCAAACCAGGAACGATTGACAACAGCGCTTGTTGTTCCAGCATAGGGAACGCCTGTTGCAGCATATTTCCCCATGTTGGTATTGGGGGTTGGATACCAACACCGATGAAGCCAAGGGCTGCTTCAGTGAGCACGGCATAGCCCATGCTGAGGGTGCATTGCACAATGACCGGCGCAATACTATTGGGAAGAATATGTTTGACGATGATGTGGAAGTGGCCCATTCCGCCCGCTTCGGCGGCGGCGACAAAATCCAGTTCCCGAATGGTCAATCCTTGGCTGCGTACTATGCGCGCCATCCAGGGAATATTGGCAATGCCAATGGCAATCGTAACGGTGGCAAGTGATCCTCCCAAGGCTGCGGCCAGCCCCACTGCTATCAGCAGGGATGGAAACACCATCAGGGAATCCATAAAGCGCATGATCACGTCATCGAGGAAACCGCGGAAATAAACCGAGATCAGCCCTAACGGCACCCCTATTACGACGCCTAATCCGATTGCACCGAAACTGACAAACAAGGCTATGCGAGCACCATAGACCAGCCGTGCGAAGGTATCTCGACCCAATTGATCGGAACCTAAAATATGTTCAGCTGATAACCCACTTAATAACCGATCAAAGTCCATTTCTTCTGGGTGTACCGGCACAATCAACGGCGCGAAAATAGCCGCCAATACTGTGACCAGAATTATTCCAACGCCAAATGCCGCCTGGGGGATTCGCAGTACCTTTATTAACACCAGGACACCGGGATGCCGGGATATTTCCCAGCCAGTATCGGTTATAGATTGGCTCCCGGTCACTCGAATCTAATCCTCGGATCAAGCCATGCATAGACCAGGTCGGTAATGAGATTGGCGAACAACACCGCCAACGCCATTACCAGCACAGCTCCCTGAACGGATTGGAAGTCGCGCGCGAATACAGCTTGAATCATGAACTGTCCCATGCCGGGAATACCGAACAGTGTTTCAATAACGATGGCCCCTGCGAAGATTCTTCCCGTTTGTAAACCAAATACAGTAACCACAGGTAGGAGCGCATTGCGAAGCGCGTGTATCCACACAACAGATACGGGATGCATGCCCTTGGCCCTTGCGGTACGTACATAATCTTGAGCAAGCACTTCCAGCATGGCCGAGCGACTCTGACGCATTATCAACGCCCAACTGGTCACTCCAAGAGCCAAGGCAGGTAACACCATATGCCTTAATCCTTCCATCGGGTCATCAAATATATTGACGTACCCCTGGATAGGTAGCCAACCCAACTTCACGCCAAACAAGAGTATCGTCATGATACCCAACCAAAAGTTAGGAATGGCGACACCGGCGACGGAAATCAAAGTAGCTACAAAATCCAGGCGAGTGCCCCGGTACACCGCAGAAACAATACCGGCGGGTACCCCGACTACGACCGCAATCAGCCAGGCCACCACACCGAACTGCAAGGTGACGAGGGCGCGGGTCTTTAATTCTTCAGCTACTGGCCGGTAATTCTGTGTTGACCTCCCCAGGTCGCCCTGCAATACCTTGGCTAACCAAAGGCCATATTGCACCACTACGGGTTTGTCGAAATTATATTGCTTACGAATTAATTCCAGTTGTTCTGCGTCCAACGACTCACCTGGGCCTATCATGGCTCGGGCCGGATCACCCGGAATGGCAAACATAAGTGCGTAAACCAGAAAGGTGACTATCACCATCACTGGTATCATCTGCAGAATTCGGCGGACTAAATAGGACCACATCGGACTATTCCCTGCATTACTCTCTCTCGATCCAAATTTCTTTAACGTTCATTTTTGCGTCCCAACCCATTAAGCGATCCAAATTCCGAACTTTTTGTGGCGCTGCAGCGTAGTTAACGCCATAGAGTAACGGCACAAACCAGGCCTCTCTCAGAATCAGTTCATTCAGCTCGTCATAAACCGCTTTTCTCTCTGACTGGGAATACAAGGACGCACCTCTCAATACCAGTTCATCGACATCAGGGCGAGAGATTTTGCTGGCGTTATAATAGCCATCACTGCGGTAAGCTAAGGATGCCAGCCAATCAGGTTCCGGATACCGACTCCAGCCGGTGATGTACAGGGGATATGCTTGACCATGGAAGAATTTCTCGGTTGCCGTTGCAACGTTCAACACTTCAATGTTCATTGTAATACCAATCTTTTTTAACATTGCCCGGATTACTTCTGCAGATAACACCGTTGCGGGTTGATTGCTGATTACAGCAGTAAATTCAAACCCTTCGGGCCGACTCGATTCGGCCATGTAAGCCCTTGCTTTTTCGGGATCATAAGTAGGCCGGTTGACATTGGGATCGTGAGACCAGGCACCTATTGGCCACATCCCCGAGTCTGCAATGATTGCGCGTTCAAAAAAAACTGCTCTATTGATCACCGAAGAATCCAATGCATACGCTATAGCAAGCCGCAGATTGATGTCGTCAAGGGGCGACTTGCCGACATTAAACACTAGTGTCATTCCGATGTTCCCACCTTCATAAGTTTCGATCTGAAAGCGCTGATCACGTAGAAACGCCGTAACATCTTTGAGTGGCAAATAGACGATGTCTATTTCCCCGGTTCGCAAGGCAGAGGATCTTACGGTCTCATCACGAATGACTCGTATGGTGATTTCATCTAGATATGGTAAGCGATTACCAAACTCATCCTTACCCCAGTAATTCTCATTGCGCACCATGTGCACCGAGGTGCCCATGATGACCTTGTCCACGATGAACGGGCCAGTACCCGCTGGATTCCATCCATAGTCTTTCGCCAACGCTTCGATCCGACTGGGGGAACTCATTACGCCGCCGCGATCAGCGAGCATATTGAGACCAGCGCCCCAGGGACCAGTCAAATTGAAACGCACCGTCGATTCATCGAGAACATCTACTGATTCGATAACGGTCATCGAAGCACGAGGCGTTGCTATGGTTGCAGGATCAAGAATCCGTTCTATGTTGTACTTCACGGCTGCCGCATTAAAAGGTTCCCCATCATGAAAAACCACGCCTTCACGGAGCTTGAAAGTGATCGCATCGGGGTTTTCTGAAATCTCCCAGGAGGTGGCAAGAGAAGTTGCGACGCGAGGCTTTAAATTTTTGTCCACATCCACCAGTTGATCAAATATCTGATGCCAGTAATAGGCATCTCCACCTGAGCGACCCAACACAGCATCCAGTGACGTAGGCTCGATATTGTAACCAATGCGCAGATGACCACCGTATTGATGACCCTGTGGAGTTTTCAGGATGGTTTGCTTCTCTGCCTGTGTTGTCTCCGCCTGTTTTTTGTCAAGTTCTTCTTTCTTGCCGCTACAGCCAACTAGACCCAAAGTGATCACCCAAGTAATAAGTACTGGAGTAAGCAACCTGACGGCGAGGGCTTTTTGATAAGCTCGTGGTAACTTTAGAGATTTCAATCTGAGCCAGAGACGGGGAATAGTTGTATTCATCGTATATGACACGCGACAAATTGATCAGCACTGACTTCTCTTAAAACTGGATCCTCTTGCCGACAGCGTTCAGTGACATGGGGACAACGTGTGTTGAAATGGCATCCTGTTGGCCGATTAATAGGGCTCGGTACATCACCCTGTAAAACGGCTTTGTTGCGTTTTAAGGTAGGATCAGGAATCGGTACCGCAGCCAGAAGACTCTTTGTGTAAGGATGTTGGGGATTGGCATAAATTTTATCTCTTGGACCATACTCGACAATTCTACCGAGGTACATCACAGCAACCCGCTGACTTATGTGTTCAACTACCGCTAGATCATGTGCAATAAACAAGTAAGCGAGATTGCGTTCCGCCTGTAAGTCCATCAGCAAATTAACGACTTGAGCCTGTATGGAAACATCGAGGGCTGAGACAGGCTCATCGCAGATTATCAAATCGGGGTTCAGTGATAGTGCTCTCGCTATACCGAGACGTTGTCGCTGTCCGCCAGAAAATTCATGGGGGTAGTTATTCATCTGTTGGGCACGGAGGCCGACCTGGTCAAAAAGTTTCGTCACTGTTGCATGGCGATCACGCCCGCTGGATTTTTCGTGGACAGAGAGCAGTTCTCCAACAATATCCCCAGCCTTCATTCTTGGGTTGAGTGATGAAAACGGATCTTGAAAAACAATCTGCATGCGTTTTCGAATTGGTCGTAAGGCTTTGTTATTTAACCCGGAGATCTCTTGACCGTCGAGCCTGATTGAACCAGAAGTGGGTTTCAGCAGACGAAGCAAGGCCCTCCCCACTGTCGATTTTCCACAACCACTCTCACCCACCAAGCCCAATGTTTCCCCAGCGTTCAAGGTAAAACTGACACCGTCCACTGCGTGGACATGACCCACTAGCTTATTGAAAATACCCTTGTAAATGGGAAAGTGCTGTTTAAGGTTTTCTACGGCTAACAGAGGCGGGTGCTGTGTGCGAATTTTTGAAGTGTCTTCTTTTGAACTGCCAATAGTCATTGGCCCCCTCCTATTGAATGAAAGCAGGCCGCACTTTGTCCCAGGGTGCGCTCAGTGAAAGGCGGAGCTTTTTCACGACACACCTCTGTCGCTAAAGGACAACGGGGTGCAAACGCACAGCCCACTATTCTTTCGGTGAGTGGTGGAACGATACCCGGTATCTCATTCAGTTTTCCCCCGGCACTAACACCACCGCCCCCTAGCCGAGGAACAGACTTCAATAACCCCTGGGTATACGGATGCTGGGGATCTGCGAATAAACTCTCTACTGGCGCTTCCTCAATTTTTCGTCCAGCATACATAACGAGAACCCGGTCGGAAGTTTCTGCCACCACCCCCAGGTCGTGTGTAATTAGAATGACTGAGGTATTCAATTTGGCTTGTAACTCGCCGATTAGCTCTAACATCTGCGCCTGAATTGTCACGTCCAGGGCGGTTGTAGGCTCATCGGCGATAAGCAATTGCGGCTCGCAAGCCAGTGCCATGGCGATCATCACTCGCTGGCGCATGCCGCCGGATAATTGGTGAGGATACTCTTTGACTCGAATCTCTGGTTCTGGAATTTTGACCAGCGTTAACAGCTCTATGGACCGGGCTTTTGCAGCCGACCTGGATAAGCCAAGATGACGACGTAAGATCTCTTGAATTTGATAGCCGACAGTTAACACAGGATTGAGGGAAGTCATCGGTTCCTGAAAAATCATGCCGATGTCTTTCCCACGAATGTTGTTGATTTCTTTGGCAGATAAGCTAAGTAAATCGCGGCCTGCCAATTCTGCCGAGCCTTTGACCACTCGGCCGGGTGGATTGGGAACGAGTTGTAAAATAGATAGCGCGGTGATGCTCTTACCGCAACCCGATTCCCCGACTATGGCCAGGGTCTCGCCTGGATAAACATCAAATGACAGGCCATTCACCGCCCGGCCAATTCCATCTGGGGTATTAAATTCAGTGACCAGGCCACGTACTTTAAGCAATGGTTGAAGTGCTGTGGCTTGCTGTGAACCTGAACGGGGAGCTGTTGTCATCACTACCGATCCGTTACCGCTTCGGCAGAAATCATGCCTCATAAGGGTCTGTAAAGTAACTGGTTTAAGACCCTAAGGTCAACCTCAACAATTTAAGGTACCGATCAGGTCGAGATTTTGGGTGTTGCAGAAGGTAAGTTGTCAGTATCCGAAATGCATATGACTGGCATCCGCATTTAGGGTATGTTGGGCCGGGCTCTGTCCTGGGGTTATGTCATGGGGCTATGTCTATAGAAGCGCCACCGCGTAAAAAAAACGAGTGGAGATCAGGGCTAAATAAAATTGTTAGTAGCGAATCGAGGAGAGATTGCGATCCGGATCATGCGGGCGGCGGCGGAGTTGAAAAGAAAGTCAGGCGACCGTGTCACGCTCAGCGCTACGGTAAATTCCGCAATTCCCGTTAAAACGCTTGAATTGATTTTTAATGGTGAAGTGATCGGTGTCATCGAGAATGCTGACGAAAAGTTGCAGCTCGAAATAGAAACAGACCTGCGCATAGAAGAGAGTAGTTGGGCTGTAGTGCGCACTATTGGCGGCGATTTATCATACCAAAACTGGCCGTTCCTTGGCACGACGAGCATTCCACTAATGGCCCACTCAAGCCCGATTTATATTGATGTGGATGGAAAGCCCAGAACGGATAAGTCC